>OBPT01000460.1_pt1 | contig 12246 bp, 9 predicted proteins | sample 1534671 | NCBI WGS metagenome assembly OBPT01 (sample SAMEA3275494, study PRJEB22092) | marine metagenome | biome: ENVO:00000447 marine biome; feature: ENVO:00002042 Surface water; material: ENVO:00002010 seawater | collected 2014-06-21T11:00:00+00 | depth 1 m | reverse complement strand
CAGCAAACCGTTTGTGGTGTTTTTAACCGTGATAGTCGCCATCGTCAACGTTGGAATGCTGGTGTGGCTCGTTGTTCAATTTTTTAGTGAATACGCATATGAACAAAAGGAGGAGGCTGCAAAGAAAGGTGGCGAAGGGTCGACGTTAGTAAAAATGCTTGCAAGTGCGCGCCATTCCATACAAAGGTGGAGATTCAACCGAATGACACCTGATGAACAGCAGAGAGCCATTCGAAGAAGAACAATTGAGGCAAAAGATTCGAACATAACAGACAACCCAGTGACCATTGAAATGTCCGAGGTGGAGATTAAAGTGAACGCCGGACATCAATATTGGTGGCGCAGGTTCAACTGTAGATTCTCGCACCCTGCGACAAATCACCGACGCGGTAACGGAACAGTTGCGCCGTGATGCAGCATCGAGTCGGTCAACCACCAGCAGAGGAGGTCGTTAAGATGTCGACAAAGTCATTGGTTTGGAGCTTGATAACGGCGTTTGTGTTGTTCATTGCGAGCAATGCACTCTACGTGATTAAAGAGACCGAAAAAGGCGTGCTACTCAGGTTTGGTGAGGTTGTGAACCCCGATATTGAGCCTGGTCTGCATATCAAAGTGCCTTTCGTGAATAACGTTCGAAAGTTTGATGGCCGCGTTTTAACGGTAGATGCTCAGGCAGAGCGATTTTTAACGCTCGAGAAAAAGGCCTTAATTGTAGACTCATTTGCCAAGTTCAAAGTGGTGGATACCGCACGTTTTTATACGGCAACAAATGGCGAGATACAGCGCGCAGTTGGTCTGCTCGCCCAGCGTATTAATGACGGTCTGCGAAACCAGGTCGGTATTCGAACCATTCAAGAGGTGGTATCGGGCGAGCGCGATGAATTGATGCGCAATATCACGATAGAACTCAACAAGTTGGCGAATGAAGAGTTGGGTGTTGTTGTGCTCGATGTGAGGGTTAAGAAAATCGACTTGCCACCCGATGTATCAGATTCGGTGTATCGACGCATGAATGCTGAGCGTGAGAAAGAGGCCCGTGAGCATCGAGCTCAAGGTCAGGAATTGGCTGAGGGTATTCGTGCCGCGGCCGATCGAGAGGCTACGGTGATTTTGTCAGAGGCCTATCGTGACGCGGAAACGATCCGCGGTGAAGGCGATGCCGAGGCAACCCGAATTTATGCCAGCGCCTTTGGTAACGACCCCGAGTTTTACTCGTTCACACGCAGTCTGCGTGCTTACCAGGATTCATTCCAAGGTGCCGGAGATATTCTTTTACTTAAGCCAGACAGTGACTTCTTCAAATACTTGAAGAGCCCCGACGGCGACTAGGGTAGCGTGACCACAGACATCTTAACCTGGTGGGTGTGAATACGACTTTAAACTGGTAAACTACAGCAACCGTGGTTAGTTATCTCCCCGAGGGGTTTTTACTACCGCGGTTTTTTTATGGTTTCCGGCGACACTGCATGCGCTTTGCGCACTGAAAACAAGAGAACCTTCCGAGTGAAGTACTGGCAATTACCGCAAGCGGTCGATGAAGTGTTACCCCAGCAGGCAAGTGAGCTTGAGTCACTCAGGCGATCTCTACTCGATTTGTACCACGCGTGGGGTTATGAGTTGGTGTTTCCTCCTCTGATCGAGTTCAGCGAGTCTTTGCTGACAGGACTCGGTGCAGATTTAGAGCTTCTGACCTTCAAGCTGACGGATCAGATGACAGGCCGTACCCTCGGTTTACGTGCCGACATTACGCCTCAAGTGGCTCGCATCGATGCGCATTCTTACCTCAAGGCCGGCGTGTCTCGACTGTGTTACGCCGGTACTACCTTGCACACCCGTCCCAAGACACTTATGGCGTCACGTTGCCCTATCCAAGTTGGCGCTGAGCTGTATGGTGAAGAGAGCTATCAGGCTGATATCGAGATAATCTGCTTAATGATTGCGACGCTGCGAGCGGCTGGTGTGGGTGCGATGACGATCGATATTGGTCACGTTGGCGTCTACCAGGCCGTGTTTGATGCGCTCGGGATCGGTCCAGAGCAGTCTGTGATCGTTGATGCACTCAATCGAAAGTCAATGCCCGATCTGGCGTCGGCATTAGAGGGCTATTCGCCTCAGCACCTCGACTGGCTGAGTACTTTAATGGACTTTCATGGTGACCGTTCAGTGCTTGCAAGAGCGAAACAATTTTTTGTAAATACAGTGCCACAAGCGGCACAGGCTATCGAGAGTATCGAACGAGTCATGGACTCACTTGACGCCCTGTGCAGCAACATTCGCTGGTATTTTGACTTATCCGAGTTGCGCGGTCTGAAGTATCATACGGGATTGGTTTTCGCGGCCTACGCTGATGGCGCGGGGCAGGCGCTTGCGAACGGTGGACGCTACGATAACGTCGGCAAGATTTATGGTCGTTCAAGACCCGCAACTGGGTTTGCGGTTGACCTGAAAACTTTGTATCTACAGGGTGAACGAGAGCTAACAGCCAGCGCTGCGATTAGTGCGCCCGCGCTGAGTGATCAGGCCTTAGAACAAGCGATAATGCGTCTCAGAAATGAGGGCGAAGTGGTGATTACGGCGTTTGGAGGGCGGCACGATGAACGCTGCACTCGAGAACTGCTGTATCAAGAGGGAACATGGACAGTCAGTCCTATAGGTAATATGAGTCTATGAATAAGCATGTGGTAGTGCTCGGCACCCAGTGGGGCGATGAGGGAAAAGGTAAGATTGTTGATTTGTTGACCGATCAAGCGGAAGTCGTGGTCCGATTTCAAGGTGGTCACAACGCGGGACATACGCTGGTCATCAATGGTGAGAAAACAGTCCTTCATTTGATTCCATCAGGCATACTCAGGGATCACGTAAAATGCTTCATTGGTAATGGCGTGGTGCTGTCTCCTGAAGCGTTGTTGGCTGAAATGGCGAAACTCGAGGCTACCGGAGTTCCCGTTCGTGAGCGTCTGAGCTTGTCGGCGGCCTGTCCTTTGATTTTGCCTTATCACGTGTCGCTCGATGTTGCTCGAGAGTTGAAGCGGGGCGACGCAAAAATTGGTACCACGGGTCGGGGTATCGGGCCAGCCTATGAAGATAAAGTGGCACGCAGAGGCCTAAGGCTTGGCGATCTTGCAGTGCCGGTGCGCTTCGCAGAGCGTCTGAAAGAAGTGCTGGATTACCATAATTTTGTGCTTACTCAGTACTACGGTGTAGCGGCTATCGATTACCAACAGTGTCATGATGAGACACTGACCATGGGAGAACAGTTGTTGCCGATGATGACGGACGTCACAACTGCCCTGCAGCAGTTTCGCGAAGCTGGAGCGCGCATCTTGTTTGAGGGCGCTCAGGGAACCTTGCTCGATATTGATCACGGGACCTATCCCTTTGTGACAAGTTCTAACACCACCGCAGGTGGAACGGCGACCGGATCAGGGTTCGGCCCACTCTACCTAGATTATGTGTTGGGAATCACCAAGGCGTACACGACTCGCGTTGGCGGTGGTCCTTTTCCGACCGAGTTATTTGACGAGACGGGCGCTCGGCTGGCTGAGCGAGGTCACGAGTTTGGTGCAACCACCGGCAGAGCAAGACGATGCGGATGGTTCGATGCAGTTGCACTGAAGCAAGCGGTCAATATTAATTCGGTGTCGGGCTTATGCTTAACGAAACTTGATGTGCTAGATGGCTTGGACTCAATTCGCATTTGCGTCGCGTATCATGATGCCAATGGCAGGGCAGTACCTGCACCTGTTGATGCCGAAGATTACCTAAGAATTGTTCCGGTATACGAAGAGGTGCCAGGTTGGAGTGAATCCACTATCGGAATTCAATCATTAGAGGATCTGCCCCACCAAGCGAGGCACTACATTCAAAGGATCGAAGAGACTGTCGGTGCCCCGATCGATATTATTTCAACGGGTCCTGATCGTGTCGAGACGATAGTATTGCGTCACCCCTTTGCCTAGTTGGGCGAGGTCGGTGGTACTTTGAAGAGTTTTGATCCTAAAGGAGATATCGGCGGTAAGGCGTAAGGCGTCTGCCCGGTGATTTCTGCCACTTCCGCCAAGAGTCGTTGCGCGAGGCCTTGGCGTCTGTATAGACCCCGCACAAAAATATACTCAACCCCGCCATCGTTCTGAAAGCGCACAAAGCCGGCAGTGGAATCGAGGGTTTTATAGGTTACGACGCCCTCAATTCGGCTTACTTCCGTGATCCAGCTTGGCAGATTGTCGAGGTGGTGCGACAGCTTGGTGCATTCAGACACGAGGATCTCCGGTTCATTCGCTGGTGGTTAATACGGAGACCCTGCGCGACTAGATCCCTGAACCTGTGCTGGACCGTTGGGCCATTTTCTTGCTCGCACGGATTCGTGGATAAAACGTAGGTAGCACAAACAAGGTAAAGAGTGTGCCAACACACATGCCTGCCGCCACCATCAGGCCGATGGCAAACCGACTCGCAGCCCCTGCGCCATCTGATAGGACCAGTGGCAACACCCCGAGCACGGTCGCAAAAGTCGTCATCAAAATCGGTCTGAGTCGCAAAGTGGCAGCGTTTGCTACCGCAGTCATGCGATCCTGGCCTTGCTGTTCGAGCTGGTTGGCGAAATCGACGATGAGAATCCCGTGTTTGCTGATAAGTCCAATCAGCGTCAGAAGCCCGACTTGAGTGTATATATTCAAGGTTTCTACGCCTAACACCAGAGGTATCAAAGCGCCAAAAATGCTTAAGGGTACGCTCACGAGAACGACCAGAGGATCCCGAAAGCTATTAAATTGGGCAGCAAGTACCAAATAGATTAACAAAAGAGAGGATCCAAACAGCCAGACAAAGCTATTACCTTCTTGCATGTAGCGTCTTGACTCGCCCTCGTAACCCGCACGATAGCCCGTAGGTGCCGATTCGATCAGCGCTTGCTCTAAGAAGGCGAGTCCATCTCCGAGCGTATTGGGCGGCATCGGCAGACCCTGAATACTCACGCTATTGAGCTGCTGATATTGCGACCGGCTGTTAGGCTTCACAACAGTCGAGACCGAGATTAGCGAGGACAGTGGGACCATGTCACCCGAAACGGCTCGGACGTAGTATTGTGCAAGATCTGCCCCCGTTAAACGCGATCCCTCTTCAGCTTGGGCGATCACCTTATACGCGCGTCCCCCAAGAGCAAATCGATTAATTTCTGATTCGCCCAGTAACACTTGCAAGGTCGCGGCGATATCGGCCATGTTAATGCCCAGTGCCGCTGCTTGTTCACGATCGATCTGAATGTTGAGCTCGGGTCGCGAGTAGCGGATTGATTTGTTCGCAAAGATAAATAGCCCCGACTCTTGAGCTTTCGTCAGTACACTTTGAGCAACTCGATCTAAGGCCTCGTAGTCGTCGGTGGAAGCAATCACGAAATTGATCGGTAATCCGGATTCAATACCCGGTAGTGCCGGCCATGGGAAGGTATAGATCTCGAGCCCCGCAATTTGAGCATACTTGCTTTGAGCTTCGGCGATTATAGCGTCTTGAGCGCGCTCGCGATCGCCCCACAGCTCGAGCTCTAAGCCACCAAAAATCTGCTGGTCACGATTGACTTGCCACGCGGTTCGCACCTCGGGTATCGATCGCCAGACATCCGCCATTTGTCGACTAAAAGCGTCAACGTAATCGATATTGGCGTAGTCCGGTGGAATTGCGACAACAAAAATACTTGAGTTATCTTCTTCTGGTGCCAGCTCGCGCTGCACTAATAGGAAAGCGACTGGAAGACTCAAGAATACCGCGCCAGCGAATAACCATACCGCGCCTCGATGACGCAGGCAGGCACTAACGGCTCGGTGATAAACGCGATCGAGTAAGTGGAACTGATGGTCAAGCCAGTCGGCCAATCGCCCTTGCTCGCGAGCCGGCTTTAAGAGATAGGCGCACATCATGGGACTGAGCGTGAGTGCAATCACACCCGATACGAGGACTGCACCCGCTAGCGTGAGTGCGAATTCGCTAAACAAGGTACCGGTTAAGCCGCCCACAAAAGCGATGGGTACATACACTGCGGCTAAGGTGACAGTCATAGCCACAACGGGTAGGGCAACCTGCCGCGCGCCAGCGATGGCTGCTTCGTAGGGAGTGGCGCCATCTTCGATATGTCGATGAATGTTCTCGACCACAACAATCGCATCGTCGACGACCAAGCCGATTGCAATCACCATGGCGAGTAAAGTGAGCAAGTTGATCGAGAAACCAACGACCCAAAGTCCAAACAGAACTCCCACCAATGACAGAGGAATCGCGACCAAAGGAATAATCACGACGCGCCATGATCCTAGGAACAGCAAAATCACCCCAATCACAATGAGGGTCGCTTCTAACAGGGTCATGCCGACTTGATTAATCGCTTCAGAAATATAAATCGACGCGTCGGAATCGGCATTGAAGCTCAGGTCGCCCGGCATTTCAGGACGGAGTTGCTCTAGCGTGGATTTTACCCGCTTGGCCACATCGAGCGGGTTGGCGCCAACTGCGGGCGTAATCGAGACAAAAACAGCAGGTTTGCCATCGGCGGATACCGACACATCATAGTTTTCATTGCCCATTTCGATACGTGCAACATCGGCTAGCGTCACACGCTGGTCATCGGTTTGTCGAACAACGATCTCGCCGAACAGGGCAGGACTATTGATGTCGGTTTCTACGTCGACGGATACTTTAGTCCAATCGCTTGTGATATTGCCGGCTGAGGCGCGGACATTGCTGCGTTGAACAGCGTCACTAATATCTGTTGCTGTAAGGTTGTAACCCGCGAGCTTCTCGGACTCGAGCCAGATCCGCATGGCGTAGACGGTACCGGACAGGATTCTAGCTTGACCAACACCCTCGAGAGTGGCGAGTTCAGGTTGAATGGATCTGAATAAATAATCCGTGATCTGGGCGTTATCGAGCTGAGAACTAGAGAAGCCGATATACATCATCGCGTCATCACCTTGGCTCGTGGTGACAACGGGATCCTCGATTTCACGCGGCAGCTCGAACTTCGCTTCCCCGATTTTGGCGATCACGTCGTTTAATACACGGTTGGTGTCGGCGTTAAGGCGAACATGGATTTGAATGGTGGATATGCCTGGGTTGCTCGACGCTGAAAGATAATCGATATCACGTGCACCGGCGATTCGACGTTGCAGAGTGTCGGTCACGAAGGCCTGAACGGTTTCAGCACTGGCGCCAGGGTAGGCTGTGGCCACGGTGATGACCGATTTTTCGACCTCGGGGAACTGGCGCAGTTCGAGTTTGACCAGCGCTTGTATACCACTGATTAGAAAGAGTGCGCTGAGGACGATCGCGAGTACCGGTCGCTTAATGAAGATATCTGTGAATCTCACAGCGGCGAGTCCTCGTTAATAACCACTTGCGCACCCGAGAACAATTTATGCTGTCCAGCCGAGACCACGGTTTCACCAATCTTAAGCCCACGCACAACTTCCACTCGTCCCTCTTGAGTGTCGCCAACGGTGACCATGCGCAGTTGGGCAACCGGGGGTGTTTGAGAGTCGTCGATGACATAAACCGCGGCACCTTGAAGGGCATAGGTAATCGCTGTTTCGCTCACGGTGACAGTTGATTCAGGCGTATCAAGTGGCAGTACAACGCGCACAAACTCGCCGGGTAATACAGTCGCTGTCGCTAGAGAAGCCCGAAAGCGGCGGGTCCGATCCTGAGCGTTGAGCATGGGATCACTTTCGGTGACCACACCCTCGAGTGTCGCGCCGTCACTTGAGCTTTGCACGATCAGCGGGTTTCCAATAGTAATTAATTGAGCGCTATCGATGGGTAAAGAGAATGCGACCTCGGCCTTGGTGGTATCGGCGATTTGGATAAGAGGCATGCCAGCACTGACGTAATCGCCCTCATTGACGGTTGGGACACCCACAGTGCCGCTAAAGGGTGCCACGATGCGTTTCTGTTCAATTCGCGCTAGGGTCTCATTGACTTGCGCCTGCGCCACTTCAAAGCTCGCAATGGCGGTGTCCAGGGCAGTTTGTGATATGGCTTGCTCAGCCGCTAGGGCTCGATCTCGCGTCAGTAATGTACCGGCAAGTCTCATATCTGCTCGGTATCGTGCCAATTCAGCTTGCTCGATGCGATCATCTAGTTGAATCAAAACATCCCCAGCCTGTGCCGTTTGACCGCCTGTCACCGCAATGTTCAACACGCGTCCAGACACTTCTGCTGCAAGCACGCTGGACTGCAATGAGCGCACAGTCCCGACCGTTTTAACGGTGCGTTGAAACATCGTGGCTTGGGCTACTTCGCTGTTGACTGCGACTGGAGGAGGGCTGAAATCCATTGCCGCCAGAGCGCTGAATCGTTGGTATAGGTACGTAGAAATGCTGCCGAAAACGACAAGAATAAGAACAGAAGCCAAAAGATAAGCCCGCATCTGCTGACTCCTTACCAATATAAAGCAATTAGCGTAACATGGCTTTCACACAAAAGCCGTAGGGTTTCAGCGCCCTAGTTTGGTAATTTTTGGAGATCTAATGAAGATTCTTATTGCTCTACCATTCCTTTTAACCAGCCTTATAGCACACGCCTCTGCTGCGAGCACCCCGCAAGGTAAGGTCAACGGTTACGAGGCGGGTCAAAGCGCCCTTAATGCCGCACTCAATCGCTCGCTTAACCAGCAGCGTGGTGCCGCTAAAAACGTTATTTTGTTTGTCGGCGATGGTATGAGTATCGCCACAGTCACTGCGGCTCGGATCTACGAGGGTCAGTCCTTGGGTTTATCGGGCGAAGAGCATAATCTGGCGTTCGACGACTTTCCGTTTGCTGGGCTCTCCCGCACCTATAATACCGATGCTCAAACACCAGATTCCGCAGGTACCATGACGGCCATGGTGACAGGCGTGAAAACGCGTATGGGTGTTCTTGGGGTTGGACCAGAAGTGGCGCGTGATGATTGTGCTGGGCAGGCAGCGAATGAGTTGATGTCGATCGCGACGATGGCGGAGCTCGCTGGTAAGCGAACGGGTATTATCTCGACGGCTCGTATTACTCATGCCACGCCAGCTGCTTTGTACGCACACACGGTCAATCGTGACTGGGAGAGCGATGTAGATTTGACCCCTGAAGCAGTCGCTGAAGGTTGCCAAGATATCGCCAGTCAATTTGTGAATTATGTCGAGCGCGTTACGGCTACTTTTGGCAAGCCCGTCGATGGGCCAGAACTTACTTGGGGCGGTGGCGCCGCCAACTTTCTGCCCGCGGGGCTAGAAGAGACTTTTGGGTTTACTGGCCGTCGCGCCGATGGTCGCAATTTGGTGCAGGAATGGCTTGATCAGAGCTCGAACGCGTCTTTTGTGTCTGACCGGCAGGGCTTAATGGCTTTAACTCAAGATCAGCTGCCATCACTCGGCTTATTTACTGCCTCACACTTGAGCTATGACGCCGATCGAATCAAAAAGTCTGCCGATGAGCCCAGCTTGGCTGCAATGACCAGCAAAGCGATTGAGCTGCTTGATAATGAGCAAGGCTTTTTCTTGATGGTTGAGTCAGGCCGAATTGATCACGCGCATCATGCGGGTAGTGCAGCGGGTGCGCTCTCGGATACCATGGCCTTATCCGAGGCGGTTGCGGTTGCACGAGAACTCACTTCAGATAAAGACACGCTCATTATTGTCACAGCCGATCACAGTCATGTTATGACCATGGCGGGTTATCCCAAGCGCGGTAATCCGATTTTAGGAAAAGTGATTCCAGTGGGTTCAGATGAGGCCTTACTCGCTGATGATGGCCTACCCTACACCACTCTGAGTTATGGCAATGGGCGCGGTTTCGCCAATGTAGAGAACGAGACCAATGCAGATGTGCGGTATGGCCTTCCGATTGCAGCAGGTAGACATGATCACAGTAAGATCGATACCGAAGCATTCGGCTATCACCAAGAGGCGCTTGTCCCGCTCAAAGCGGAGACACATGGTGGCGATGATGTGGCGATTTATGCCAGCGGACCGGGAGCGCATTTGCTGAGCGGTAGCTTAGAACAGAATGTGATTTTTCATGTAATGCACTACATGGCGGGTTTGCCCGAGGCGGATTCTTACAAGCGCTAAAAATACCGGCTAGAGTAAAGCGTCGGTAGCCAGGAGTTTAACGGAGCGCCCACCGGTCACGACCGAGTGTGCGCTCTGCAGGCTAACCCCGGGGGTCTAGGGGTTAGCGTTAGAGGACGAGCTCTACAGTAACGATTCAACCGCCGCGATGAGATCCTCATCGTCCGGACGCGTCATGCTGCCAAACTTTTGGATCACTTCGCCCTTTGCATTCACTAAGTATTTGTTGAAGTTCCAGGAGGGCTCGGAGGTTTGTGCGTTCAGGTGCTTGAACACTGGATTCGCGTCGTCACCTTTCACGGCCGTTGGCGCCATCATGGTGAACGTGACACCGTAATTGACGTAACACACTTCGGCGGCTTCTTCTTCGGAGTCGCTCTCTTGACGGAAGCTATCTGAGGCAAATCCGACCACCTCAAAACCGCGATCACGGTATTTTTGATGGAGTTCTTCGAGGCCAGTAAATTGTTTGGTGAAACCACAGTGGCTGGCTGTATTGACGATCAGCATCGGCTTGCTACTGTGCGTTTCACACAAGTTAACGGACTCGTCAGAGTGCAGTTTTCTCATGTCATGATTCAGATACTCAGGGCAAGAAGCTGCCGCAGTGCCCGAAACGGACAGGAGTGTTAATGCCATTAGCGTCTTTTTCATGTTCAGTCCCCAATGTCAGTGTATTCAGCCTGTAAAAGATACGCAGTCGATGCGTCTCCGGTTCAAGCTGAGAGTTGCTGAAATGCGTCGTTGAGTGCGCTGTCGACTTTCAGCTTTCTTAATGCCGATTTCTCGAGCTGCCTCACCAGTTCTCGACTGACTTCCAACTGATCAGCCAGTTGCGCTAGCGTTCTTGATGGCAGCCCGTCTAAACCCCAGCGAGCCTTCAGAATAAACTGCTCACGCCCATCTAGCTGCTGTAGTTGTTGGTCGAGTAGCCGCTTTAAGCTCTGGTTCTGAGCTTGTTCGAAGGCAGGGTTCCAATCACAGTCTACCAGAGCAGACTCGGGTACGAGCGGATTTTCATCGTCGTCCTCAATTTCAAGCGACACCGTCAGGTTTGACAGCTGACGCAGCGATCTTACCCTCTCGGGGCTCAGCCCTGTCAGTGTTGCCAGTAGTCCTATAGACGGTTCTTCGCCCGTTTTCTCGAGCTGCTCGTTACGTGCTCTATGAACGGCATTGACCTCTTGCGTGACATGAGTAGGGTAGGACACCAAACTACCATTGCCTTCGCAGACTCGCTGGATATGTTGATTGGTCCAGTTGTAGGCGTAGGTTGAAAACCGGAACCCCATTCGGTAATCGAATTTTTCGGCAGCTCTCACCAGGCCAATGATGCCTTCTTGCACTAAGTCGCGCACTGGGATCCCCCGAGTCTGATTTTCTCGAGCGAGCTTATACACCAAGCGTATGTTGTGCATGACGAGTTTGTCTCTGGCTGCTAGATAGCCCTGAATAGGTCGTTGCAATAGACCGCGCAGTTGGGGCGCATTGCTATAACATCGCTCTATCCATTCGGGGCGCCAGACTGAAATTGCATCTGCAATCGTGTCTTTGGTATGCCCCCCACAGGCGCGCTGGGCAATAATGGCAATCGCAATCATTAACGTTGCTGGCCACTCGCTCTGCGCCAGTTTCTCTGCAACGATAGTTTTGGGCGCTCCTTGTGTAACTGCAGCTAAGAACTCGCGCGTTGGTTTGAAACAGGTTTTTGAATTGGCCACCGGTTTTAAATCGCGCTTTAAGCTAAAGTACAAATGGCGTTGTGAGAACCGCTCAATATCTGCGGGTTGCTCTACCGCGGTTGTACAGAAATCTGCGATGAACTGTTTACCCTCGGGATGCTTCGTCAGTTCGAGTAACGCTTGATGGGCAAATTCCCATTTCTGTTCGTCATATTGTTTTTCTTGTGCGGCGGTGAGAAGCGGGAAGCGCTCGGCGTCACCGAAGAAAAAATCGACTGAGTCGTCTAGTTCAGCGGAAAACATTACCATGAGTACCTCCTAGTGGATTAAATACCTGCAACACAGTGTACGTGATTGCTTTCCTCTAGGTTTGCTATTTGACTCGGTTTGTATAACTATTAGTGAAACAAAAACGATACGCAGGGGCCCCATGAATTCAATTGAATTAGAAGCTCGTCCACTTTACGGCATTGGCACAG
>OBPT01000459.1_pt1 | contig 12247 bp, 9 predicted proteins | sample 1534671 | NCBI WGS metagenome assembly OBPT01 (sample SAMEA3275494, study PRJEB22092) | marine metagenome | biome: ENVO:00000447 marine biome; feature: ENVO:00002042 Surface water; material: ENVO:00002010 seawater | collected 2014-06-21T11:00:00+00 | depth 1 m | reverse complement strand
CAAGGGTTCTGCGGAGCGCTTCTGGATTATCCACTGCTCAGCGTTGCGGCATTCAATTATGCGCCAGCGTGGTGCGAGTTGGATGATGACTTTGCTGTAGCTGTCCTCGCGCTCCATGTGGGTGGCGTTATATACTGGGGTTAAGCCGAATATAGAGGCACCCCCGGGGGCTTTGAGGTCGAGTGCCATCAGTAATCCGCCGCTTGTTTGTAGGGGTGAGAGGCATCGTATTTAGCTTTTGCTATTTCGAGCAATTCAGCGACTTCATATATTGCTGCTTTGTTCGGACGGCGTACAGTCAAAGGCCATTTCTCCAATGTTCGAGGACTGACTGGAAAGAACAGATGGGTGATAATGGCTGCGCCGGTAACTTTATCAGCGTTAACCGGTAATGGATTATCAGGTTTCCATGCTGGTTTTAGTGACATTTCGCTTCTCCTTGTTGCGATATGCCACTAGATTTACCAGAGTAGAAAACAGCCAGAATTGAAGTGCCTAAAAATCAAGTTAGCCTTCTTTGTATTTACGCTCAAATCGCCGATATTGTTGCCAAATGTTATCTACTTGCTTCGGTTTCAAGCCGAAATCTATGGACATCTTTTCTATAATTAATGCCCGCGTGCCGGGAGGTGGCCTGTTTGAAAATGAAAAAACTCGGTTCTCTGGGTTGGCAGGACTTCGTGGGTCGTTCAGCTGTTCAATTTCAGCCTCAAAATCATAAAAATAAATGTCTGCCGCTTCCGTTTCCAACCAAGCTGCACGTTTATTAACTGGTATCGCTTGGATGTTTTTATAGTGCTGTCCTATGTCAAGTGTACTCGACAAAGCGTTGTCTTTCCTTCTTTCAAATGCAGCCTGCTGCTCGGCACGCCACAACTTCTCACACGCGAGTCCAACCTCTAGCACATACTCGAGGGTCCACTTTGTTTTGCGTCCCGCGCCGGCACGTTTCCCACCATGTTTCGATACGTCATTCATCTTCTGGCTCCACCGAGGGTTCTGACGGCGCCACGAATGTATCTAATATCTCTCCCCATTGGTTCATAACGGCGCGGCGTTTCTCTAAATGCTTTGCCTGCTGATAATGCCGGATTACACCACCGCGGGTTGCGCTCTGTTTATGGTTCAAGAGGCTGTCGATTAGCCCTTCGCCTGCATCTGTATTTTCAGCCATAAGCGTCGAAAAAGTTCTTCGAAGATCATGCAGGATAAACGCCTCTACACCAGATTCTTTACGCACACTCTTGTTGAAATGACTCCATGAACTCATTTGAACACCGCGATTTGTAGAAAGAGGGAATACGAGCTTTGTGTGTCCGTGATGCACCGATGTGATAATTGAAGCGGACAAATGGTTGAGCGGCATCGTAAATTGCTCAGAGTTTTTAGTATCATTTGAACTGAGGTTGATTTCAGCCCGGTCTGTATTCACTTGGCCCCACGTTAATTCTGCAGCTTCTCCTGCACGAAGAGGCGTTGCAATCATGAAGCGTAGGTAGCGAAGATAACGTGGCTGCAGTCCTCTTGAATGCCACAGCGCCTTTAGTTGATCCGGTGTAAAGAAGTTTGACCTTGGAGCAGGAGGCTTCGGTCGGCGTCGTTTTGAAATTGACACGACTGGATTTACGTCGATAGCTTCTTCATCAAGAAGAAAATCAAGGAAGCGAGATAGAGCGCCTAAACGGTGCCTACCAGTAGCTGGTCTGTGTGGGTGCATATCGGTCAAATCTCGAATGTGACGTGGTAAAATTTCTTGAGGAAACGCGTCGACAACCTTCAGTTCTTGCAGGGCGAGGCGTACGTTTCGTAATTCATCACGTTGATATTTATTTGCACCATTCATCATTCTGTTTGCGGTATATGATGCGAGCCATTCAGAACAATTTTTTTTGCGTGCTTCTTCGGCTAACCGTGAACGTTCAGCTACGCGCATTGTTGTGGCAGGGTCGCGGCCAGATCGCACTTCTGCTTTTATCGCATCCGCTGCCAGCCGAGCCTCCGACGGTGTCATTTGCACCGGATCACCCAACTTCAAAGTCCGTTGAGGATGGCGACGTCCACCATCCAAATAACCGCGCTTGCGATATGCATAAGTCCAACTGCTGCTCTTTTTGTTGATCATAAGTTTCAAGCCAGCGCAGACGTTATCGGACAGACTTATACGATCACCGCAGGCACGCTGCTCTTTGAGATATTTCTCAATGGTGCGTTGATCTATTTTACATATGATGTTTACGGTTTTCATTTTCAGCGAGACACTCAGCGGTACAAAATGGCGGAACTGTTCGTAGGTTAGCGGAGGTCAACGTAACGAACAAGTGCAAAAGTTCCATATTAAATTGGATATTTATGCAAAACTCTTAGGAAGCCAAGATATTAAGCAACTGACTTTTAATCAGTAGGTCGATGGTTCGAACCCATCAGGGCTCACCACTCATACAAAGGCTTAGGCTTAGCGGCCTAAGCCTTTTGTCTTTCTCAGAGAGACAAAGCGACATGGAACGATCTGCCGCCAAGGCTAGAGGCCCTATGTCACTCAATTCGTGCTGCTGTTTTGGGGGCTTGAACACCCAAGATTGGGGTGTTGCTTGGGGGCCATGCAATTTCGCGCATCGCCATGGGTTTACCAGATCTGATGGTGCTGCAGATTTCTCACGGCTGGCGCTTGTGCATTCAGACCAGCCGGCGGCAAAAATAAGTTGAAATTTCAGATTGGTCCGTTCATTAGTTTGAAAAGGGGGTGTGAAATCAAACATTTTGAGCTGAAATTACCACCAAAATCCATCGTAAATGTTTACGCAGGCTCAGGCGTTGGAGCTGCTATTGGTGTGATAGTATCTGTAATAGTGGGTGGATTTGTCTACCTTGTACACTTCGCTCAAAATATAGATTTGTTTGTGGATGCGCGTTTTATACAACTGGGCATATTCACTTTAGATATCAAGATATGCGTTTTTATAATATTGGCAGCATTATCAATTTTATTTTTGAGAAAGATCTTCGGTATCTCAAAGTGGAATGGACCGGCGGACTCTATTTATGCCGCTCATCAAACCACCATTGAATTGGATATAAAGACAGGTATAGCATCGACGATAGCCGCATTGGTTTCGGCCGCTGGATATGCCTCGGTTGGTCAATATGGCCCTTTGGTTCATTTTGGTGCCACGGCTGGCACGGCCGCAAAAAAGCTACTCAACCTAAGGATTGGGACGGATGTGGTCATAGGTTGCGGTGTCGCTGCGGCGATTTCTTCTGGTTTTGCCGCTCCGATTGCGGGTGTAATTTTCGCGCATGAGGCAATTTTAAGACATTATTCGCCAAGTGCGATGGCTCCGATAGCAACAAGTGCGATTGTGGCGGCTGCGATGGAGAGTTATTTTTTTAATATACCGCATCCGCTCGAAATTGTGGAAGTCGGTCCGAGCTTGGTAAGTGCATTTTTACCCGTTGCCATCGCTGGGGTCGTCTTTGGATTGGTGGCGATCATTTTCATGCACAGCTTGCGGTATTTTGCCAGCTTGAATGCTCGATTAAATCGACCTGTTTATCAGACTATTTTTATCGCCGTGCTGGCGGTGATTACGGTTAGCCTTTTCATACCTGAGGCCCTGGGACTTGGCACCGAGGTCTTGGCCTCGATATTAAATACCCAGGGAAGTTTGGTTTTTGTATTAACCCTGTTGCTGGTCAAAATCTTAATAACGAGCCTGTGTCTTGGCTTTGGTTTCTTCGGCGGCGTGTTTTTGCCCTCGCTCTTAATTGGTGCAGCAATCGGCGCCGTATTGGCCAAATGTTTCGCCCTTATCGGTTTGCCGGGTTTGGGCATGGCTTTGGCTTTAGCGGGTATGGCGTCTGTTGCGGCCTGCGTCGTTGGCGCGCCATTGGCGACGATATTTATCGTTTTAGAACTCACGCTTTCCTATGAGTTCACGCTCATTACATTGCTTGCGGTGATCGTGAGCCAAGTTATTTCTTCCAATTTATTCGGAAATTCATTTTTTGATCGCCAGCTTTTGGATAGGGGGATTGATCTAAGATTTGGCCGTGGCAAGTTTAGCTTATCTCAAGCGCGCGTGATTGAGCGCGCTCATAATGATTTTGTATCCACGCCTTCAAATTCGACGGTTGCCACCGTGTTAAAACACCTCAGCCAAGCAGGGAAAACCGAGGCATATTGCCTGTCTCAAGAGGGTAACTTGGAAGGTAAGTTGTCGATTATTCACCTGATCAAGGCTGATAAAGATCAGGCGGTGCGGGAGATCATGGACCGCAGGCCATTGCGTTTAAAATCAGATCAAAACATGCTCGAAGCCATAGAAGTGGCGTCAGGTTTTGTTGGCGAAACGATCCCGGTGATTGAGGAACCGAGTGGAAAAATGATCGGTGTTGTGAGTGAATCCGATTTATTTTCTGCATATTTGGAAATCCAAGAGCAAGTTCAGGATGTCGAAAAGTAGGACATGAGTTGACCGCAAGGAATGTGCGTAAGGATCCTTGCGATTCTTACGCCATACCTGGGCGGGTATCGCCTCTTGAAAATGGACAGTAAATCTCATAAAATCATTTTAAATCAACGCGGCATGGCGCTTCCGGTGCCCCTTGACCGCCAGCAAACCAACGGAGCCGCCATGCGTCGCCGCCGCTTCCTTGCTCAGTCCTTGGCCGTATGCGCCGCCCCAGCTCTGCCTGCACATGCGGAGGTGGCGGGGGTGCCGCCTGGGTTCATCGTGCCGGCCGAAGACACCCCACACGATGCCACCGTGATGATGTGGCCAGCCAGTCGTCAGATCTATCCTAACCGGGCCTTTCGCAGTTTGCTGCAGCGCTGCATCACAGAAATCGCCAATAGCATTGCCCTCTTCGAACCCGTGATTCTCTGCGCGGACGCAGCGCTGCACAGCACGATCCGTCCGCGTTTGAGCGCCGGCGTCACACTCTGGGATATCCCAACCGAAGATCTCTGGGCCCGCGACGCTGGCCCTCTGATTGCCCGCAACACAGCCGGTGAGCGCGTGCTCAGCCACATTCAATTCAATGGCTGGGGCCGCAAACAGTACCATCGCTATGACAAAGAAGTGGCGCAGGCTACGGCGCAAGCACTGGGCTTTGCAGTCCATGACAGCGGCCTTGTCGGTGAGGCCGGCGGCGTAGAGCAGGATGGCGACGGCACGTTGATCGCCCATGAAAGCAGCTGGGTCATCGACAATCGCAATCCAGGTCTCAGTCGTGATCAAATCGCATCCCGCTTGAAAGCGGCCTTTGGGGCAGAGCGTTTGATATGGTCAAAAGGCGTTAAGGGGCAAGATATCACTGATTATCATATCGACAGTCTGGCACGGTTCACCGGTCCGAGCCGGGTATTGCTCAATCTACCGCCCACTCCCGATCCCGATGATCCGTTCCATAGGGAGGCTCAGGAAACATATGACACGCTGGTCAGTGCCGGCCTTGCAGTTGATGTGATTCCAGAGCCCAGCCATCACCGCAAACGTCTTAAGCTTGATTTTGTAGCCTCCTATGTCAATTTTTATGTCTGCAACGGTGCGGTGATTGCCCCACAATTTGGCGATGCCACGACCGACCGCATTGCCCAGCTGGCCTTGCAACGCCATTATCCCAACCGCGAAATTGTCACGCTCAATACAGATCCTTTGGGGGAAATTGGCGGAGGCATCCATTGCGCCACCCAGCAGATCCCAAGTTGACAAAACCGACGGCGCCACGGCCCGCATGTGGAGGGTGACTTGACCACCACCTCAACCGCCACAATTGCGATATCGACTGCTAAGGCATTCCTGCGCTAAGATTTGCGCGGTCAAAATTTCGTAGGGCTCAAGATCACCTGCCAGAGAATCCCGCCAAAATGCGGCGGCTTTATTTCCGTTTGAAAAGGCAATGCTGTACCACATATGCGCCTGCACCCTGCTTTGCGCCACGCCCTTTCCAAATTCGAACAAGAGTCCCAAGCGGCTTTGCGCACCGCGGTGCCCATTGGTGGCGGCCAATCGGTACCAACTATGGGCCTTGCTATAGTCGAATAATACGCTGTCTTGGTCCTCGTACATTTTGGCCAGATTGTATTGCGCCTCAACGTCCCCTTGAGACGCAGCCCTATGAAACCCCGCAAGTGCCTTTGCAGGGTCTTGCAAGCCGCTGTGACCATGTTGATACACCCCGGCAAGCTTGGTCTTTGCGACTGCAGCACCCATGGTTTCACCGTGCCGATTGTCCTGGGCATAGGCGCGCGGCGCGCAGGACAATAAAAGGCAGATCACCGCTGAAATTCGGTTAAAACGTTGCATGGCATCCATTAAAATTAATATTACTCAATGGCTTATGTTTTGGGCCAATCGAGGTGCAGGGGAATTTGTTAACCCGATATTAACTTGATGGCGAAATGCGATCAACGAAACTCAATGGAAATGAGCCGGAAAAGTTACTTTATGGTTAATGTGGAAAGGCGCCCGAAGGCGCCTTCCTAGATGCCCTAAGCTTTGGCGCGCGCGCCTGTCGGATCGTAAAGCGGCTTGAGCGACGCTTCCGCCACAACCCGCGTTCCAGCGACGTCGATTTCATAGGAGGAAGCCAGAACCTCTGCCGCGCTCTCACCCGCGCAGGGCACATATCCCAAGCCAATCGCGCCACCAAGATGATGGCCATAATTGCCAGACGATAGGTAACCGACAATCTCACCATCCCGCAGGACCGGTTCATTGTGGTACAAAAGCGGCTCTGGATCGGTCAGTTTGAACTGTACCATGCGCGCATCAAGCCCCGCGTCCTTCTTGCGCAACACCGCATCGCGGCCGATGAACTCAGCTTTATCTGTCTTCACCGCAAAGCCCAATCCCGCCTCCAGAACATGGTCCTCGCAGGTGATGTCATGGCCAAAATGTCGGAAACCTTTTTCGATACGGCAGCTGTCCATCATATGCATGCCGCAGAGTTTAGCCTCCATCTGTTGTCCCGCCTGCCAGATCGTTTCAAAGGCATGGCCCGCCATATCGGCGCTGACGTAAACCTCCCAGCCCAGCTCGCCCACATAGGTGACCCGATGCGCCCGCGCCAGCCCCATGCCCAGCTCAATCTCTTGCGCCGTCCCAAAGGGATTATGGGCATTGCTGAAATCATTGGGAGAAACGCGCTCCAAAAGTTTGCGGGCATTTGGCCCCATAACGGCCAAGACAGCTTCGCCTGCGGTGACATCCGTGATCACCACATTGAACGCCCCCTTGTGGCGCATCATCCAAGTTTGATCCGCCAGACGGGTCGCGGCTGGGGTGACCACCAGATAACAGGTTTCAGACAGCCGGGTGACGGTCACATCGGCCTCAATCCCCGCCCGGTCATTCAGAAATTGCGTATAGACGATCTTTCCCAAGGGCACATCATATTGACCGCCGCCAATATAATTCATGAAGGCACAGGCATCCGGCCCTTCCACCCGAATTTTGCCGAAAGAGGACATATCATAAAGCCCAAGGTTGCTGCGCACCGCCTTGTGTTCTGCAGCCACATTGTCAAAGAAAGTTTGCCGCTTCCAGCTATAGGCATAGCTTGGATCTTGTCCGGGATTGGCAAACCAATTGGCCCTCTCCCACCCGGCCAATTCGCCAAAGACCGCGCCATTTTCCTTGAGATGATGATGAAACGGCGTGCGCCGCACACCGCGGGCTGTCTTTTTTTGCAGATAGGGGAAGTGATCGGCGTAAAGCAGGCCAAGCGTTTCCTTTGAGCGTTCAAACAAATAATGTTTGTTTCCCTGAAACGGTTGCATCCGGCCAATGTCTACATCCCCAAGATCAAAAGGTTTTTGACCATCTTCCATCCATTGCGCCAGAGCCTGCCCCGCGCCACCCGCAGATTGAATGCCAACAGAGTTGAACCCGGCCGCCACCCAAACATTGTCCATCTCCGGCGCCAATCCGAGGTGATAGGCATCATCGGGGGTAAAGCTCTCTGGTCCGTTGAAAAACGTATGGATCCCCGCCGAACCCAACATCGGCATGCGAGAGACAGCCTTTTCCAAAATGGGCTCAAAATGGTCGAAATCCTCCGGCAATTGATCAAATTCAAAATCAGCCGGAATGCCCTCCATGGCCCAAGGCTTTGAAACCGGCTCAAAAGCCCCAAGGAGCATTTTGCCCGCATCCTCTTTATAATACGCACATTCATCGGGCACGCGCAGCACCGGCATTTGGCTCAGCCCCTCAATCGCCTCACTGACGATATAAAAATGCTCGCAGGCCTGGAGCGGAACATTAATGCCCAGCATCCGCCCAACCTCATGGCCCCACATGCCACCACAGTTGATCACATTCTCGCATGCGATGGAGCCGCTTTCGCCCTGCTCATTCTGCCACTGCACCGCTGTGATCCGGCGACCCGCGCGTGTTACACCCATGGCTTTGGTTTGCTCAAACACCTGCGCACCCATCTGACGCGCGCCCTTGGCCAGAGCCAGCGCGATATTGGCCGGATCGCCTTGGCCATCCAGAGGCAACCAAACTCCACCGGTCACCCCATCAATATTGAGATGCTCGTATTTTGCTTTAACCTCCGCGGGGGTGATTTCTTCGACATCCACCCCAAAGGCCCGTGCCATAGCCGCTTGACGATAAATTTCCTCCCGGCGCTCTTCGGTCAAAGCCACAGTAATCGAACCGCAGCGTTTGAACCCAGTGGCAACGCCGGTTTCCGCTTCCAAATTGCCATAAAGTTCTTGGCTGTATTTCGCCAATTTCGTCATATTGGCCGTCGCCCGAAGTTGCGCAATCAAGCCCGCTGCGTGCCATGTGGTGCCTGAGGTCAATTGTTTGCGTTCTAGCAATACAACATCACTCCAGCCCAATTTTGCCAAATGATACGCCAATGAGCAGCCAATAACCCCGCCGCCAATAATGACCGCACGCGCTTTTGTAGGAACCTCAGCCATTTCCATCTCCTATGGAATTTAAATTGATGTGCAAGATGATCCCTAGGGATACATCTTCGCGTATTTTTCTTTGTAAAGAGCAATCATTTCCGCCTCCGTCACCCCATCATCATAGGGCGGGGTGGAGAGCGGTTTGACCTCGCTCACTTTGATCACAACAATGGCCCGTATGCGCGCGGATAGGTCTGCCCAGAGCGCGTCCCACTTGGGAAAGATCTCCTCAAAATCCGCACTGCCACGGCGCAATATTTGCGTGACCCCGCGCATCCGCCAGCCCTTGCGGCGAAAACTATCAACAAAATTGACCTCCACCTCGGGGCTGTGACCAATGTTGCTGATGGTGCCGGGCGAGCGAATTTCGGCAAAAGCAATCTTGCGCTCATCCAAAACCACAAAGGTTCCTTTCGGTGACACAGAGGGCCGCCCTCCCGATGTCACAGAGGCCACAAACCCCAATCGCACCTGTTCAATACAGGCCACTGCGGCAGCATTAAGCATCGAATTAATCTCCCAGTTCCTGTGCCAAAAGAGCGATATGTGCCGGGCCCACCTCACAGCAACCGCCAATAATTTCCGCCCCGATTTTGGCCCACTCCTGGGCAAAGGCGAGATATTCCGCCGGACCCAAATCTGTTCGAGATTTCAGCAGATCCACCGTCGCATGGATCGAATTAAACTCCTCATGAATGCCTGTGAATCCATTGGCATAGGCGCCCAGGGTAAACCCGTGGCCGGTCAAGATCGGCAAGCCCTGCGAGACCGCTTCAGGCAAGGAGCAATTGATCAACACCGCGGCTGGGTTAAACGCCCTGAGCATCGCAATCGCATCAGCCAAAGGCTCCCCTGACCGCAGCTTGGTGCCATCGCTGTCATCCACAGAGAGGGAGACATAGATCGGTTTGCCCGTCACCCCGGCGCCCATCAAGCCCCCGCGCGCTTGATCTACCGAGGCCATGGTTTCCAGAAGATGGAAATCTACATAATCCGCATGAAGTCGCGCAATGTCTGCATAGATTTCGGCAGCCTGCTCGGCCGGTGGTGCCTTGTCTGGTTGATAGGAGAAGCCAATCGGACCCAATGAACCGGCAACCTGCCCGGATCCATGGGCATCCCGAGCGGCCACAGCCATTTCGCAGGCCAAGACCGTCATCGGGCGGAGTTTATCGGCCAAGCCTTTGCTCTCCAGCCGGTCTGGCAGAACCGAATAGGTATTGGTGGTGGCAATCTGCGCACCGGCAGAAAAATATTCGTCATGCACAGCACGCACCATTTCCGGGCTGTCGAGCAAGGCCTGCATTGACCACAAATCCGTGGCCTTTCCGGCACGTTTGACCAATTCTTGGCCCATACCACCATCGAGAATTATCATCACATTCGCTCCTTATCAGCTGCGCAAGCGCTCATTTTTTGGATCCCAAAGCGGTTGATCATCCTGCACCACGGCCTTGCAGCGTTGCCCAAAAATTTCAACTTCAACCTCTGTTCCTGGCATGGCCAAATCGGGGCGCAACATGGCCAAGGCGATGGACTTACCAACACGGTACCCAAAGTCACCCGAGGTGGTTTCCCCCACCACCACACCATCATGCCAAATCGTTGACATATAGGGCGCATCATAGGCACCCGCCTCCACAATCAGGCTGGCAAAAGCCTTTTTGCGACCCTGTTGTTTTTCGTTCTGCAAGGCGGCTTTGCCAGGGAAATCTTGGGGCTTGTCCAATTTAACAAACCTCTCAAGCCCCGCTTCCAAAAGACTGTAATCGGTGGACAGATCGCCTTTCCACGCGCGGTATCCTTTTTCGATCCGCAGGCTATTGAGTGCATACATGCCAAAGGGTTTGGCCCCAGCTGCAATGACTGCATCATACAATGCTGGCATATTGGCATTTTTTGCATGAATTTCCCAGCCAAGCTCACCGGCAAAAGACACCCGCAGAAGCGCGCACTCTTGCCCGGCCACCTGTGCCGTTTGATGGGTCAACCACCCCAAAGACAGATCCGCATCCGTCCCCATTTGGATCATAACATCGCGGGCTTTGGGCCCCGTGACAATCAAAGTTGAAAAGTCTTTCGTATGGTCCACCAGCTCCACACCACTAGGCAGATCCGAATTGAGCACGTCATAATCATGCCATTGCGCACTGGCGGCTGTGATCAATGTAAAATGCTCCTCCGCATGGCGCACAACCGACATCTCCGTCAAAATCCGACCCCGATTGTCGGCAAAATAGGCCAGATTCATACGGCCAATCTTTGGCAAGCCGCCGGTAATTTTACCGCGCAAGAATTCTGCGGCGCCGTCGCCTGTCAGATTAAAACGGCTGAAGCCGGGCAAATCCAAGACACCGCAATGATCGCGCACGGCCTCGGCCTCTTCGCGGATCCGCTGGGCCCATGGGCCCTGTCTTTCCCAAGTCTGAGTGGCCTCATGGGAGGTGTCATCTCCGGGCTGGGCAAACCAATTGGCGCGTTCCCAACCATTATAAGCCCCCATCATGCCGCCCGCGGCAATCACCTTGTCATGCACCGGCGAGAGTTTTTTGTCCCGCCCGGCGGGCCATTCGTGATGCGGGAAATGCATGGCATATTCGTGACCATAAACTTCCATGGCTTTGCGGTCACAATAGTCTTGATCCGTGTAATCCGTATAGCGGCGCGGATCGACCGCCCACATGTCCCATTCTGTTTCCCCTTCCGTGATCCATTCCGCCAAGACCTTGCCGGCTCCACCCCCTTGGGTGATGCCAAATGTGAAGACGCAACCTTCATAGGCGTTCTTCACACCTGGCATGGGACCGATCAGCGGAAGCCCGTCAGGCGCATAGGGGATAGGGCCGTTGATCACCCGGCCCACGCCTTGGGATCCCAAAATCGGAACCCGCGCCATGGCGTCTTCAATATACCACTCCAAACGCTCGAGATCGTCAGGATATAGCTGGAAGCTGAAATCCTCAGGCATAGGATCTTCGGGCGTCACCCAATGGGCTTTGCAATTGCGCTCATAGGGGCCAAGGTTCAACCCGTGTTTATCCTGCCGCAGGTAATAGGAGGAATCCACATCCCGTAAGAGCGGCACTTTGCGGCCATTGGCCTCTGTCCATTCCTTCAATTCAGGAATTTCTTCGGTCAGAAAATATTGATGGCTCATCACCGTCATAGGCACAGTACGACCACCATAGGGTTTGAACCATTCCCCTACGCGTTGAGCATAATAACCGGCACAATTGACCACTTTCTCGCAGCGGATATCGCCTTTGTCTGTGTGGACAATCCATTCATCTCCCACCTGCGTGACCCCTGTCGCCGGGC
>OBPT01000458.1_pt1 | contig 12260 bp, 11 predicted proteins | sample 1534671 | NCBI WGS metagenome assembly OBPT01 (sample SAMEA3275494, study PRJEB22092) | marine metagenome | biome: ENVO:00000447 marine biome; feature: ENVO:00002042 Surface water; material: ENVO:00002010 seawater | collected 2014-06-21T11:00:00+00 | depth 1 m | reverse complement strand
TAAACGGTCAGAAAAGCTCAGCGACCGAGGCTTAACTAGCCATCTATATTGATGACTTTTGGCGCTCCGCCAGTTGTTTTGGCTAAAATAGCTTCAAGCTCTAAAATTGCCTCGTCATCGGAAAGTTTTCGAATGGTTGCGTATTCGCGAGCCATACGATCGAGGGCAGCTTCATAAAGTTGACGCTCTGAATAGCTTTGCTCAGGTTGGTTCTCATTGCGGAAAAGGTCGCGAACGACTTCTGCGATGGCAACCATGTCACCCGAATTGATTTTCGCTTCATATTCCTGCGCCCTGCGGCTCCACATTGTACGCTTAACCCGCGCCCGACCGCGAAGTGTTTTGAGGGCGGCATCCAGCATATCTTTATCAGCTAACTTGCGCATTCCAATGGATTTAGCTTTGGCTAGCGGGACGCGAAGCGTCATTTTCTCTTTCTCGAAATATACAACAAATAATTCCAACGATATGCCAGCGACTTCGCTTTGACTAATTTCGGTTATTTGGCCAACGCCATGTGCCGGATAAACTACATGTTCGTTCACTCGGAACCCCTGAGCGGCCTTCTTCTCGACAACAGGTGCTTTCTCGACAGCTTTTTTGCTCACGGCAGCCTTTTTCTCGGCAGGTGCTTTTTTAGGTGATGCTTTGGCCGCTTTACTTGATGCTGCTTTAGCTGCTGCTTTCGGCGCTGCCTTTGCTGCTGTTTTAGTTGCAGCAGGTTTCTTCACAGCTATCTGTTTCGAGGCCACTTTAGGTTTAGGTGAAGGCATTTTTTTCGCGTCCTCTGATTTCTTCGATTTCGAAGTTGTTTTACTAGCCGTCTTACTTACAGCCGCTTTGGCTGTTTTAGTCGCTTTTTTAGTCGCTTTTTTAGTCGCTGCTTTAGTCGCTGTTTTAGCAGGTGATTTAGTGGGTGATTTAGTAGCTGAGGTTTTTCCAGCCTTCGCCCCTGTCTTTGCGGTTGCTTTGGTTGTTTTACTGCTCTTGGCCGCTGTCTTTGAAGTTTTTGCCATCACTTCGCCCCTTTTCTAAGTGCCTTAACTTTCCAACCTACGCGACGATCTGTTTTTCGATGCGTTGATATGAAAAGGCACATTATGTCTGGTTTCTTGGATTATGGATGACCTGTACCAGTTATTCACCGACATAGTCAGGTTCACGCCACGCTCCAACAGAAGGCAGTGCATAACATAAATTAGAGCTAACTTCAACGAACCAGGAAGCCGCAGCTAGTTATGGGATGAGATGTCTTAAGTTTAAGTAAAAACTGGAGTTTAATCGCCTTCGCCTGGCGCTTCACTGAAATGAGTATCCAATTTGTCTTTCACGCCAACAAAATCATCTGCATCAGCGGGTGCATCTTTTTTCAACGTGATATTGGGCCATAATTCAGCGTATTTGGCGTTTAACTCGATCCAACTCTCGAGACCGCTCTCCGTGTCTGGCTTAATGGCGTCAGCAGGGCACTCAGGCTCGCACACGCCGCAGTCAATGCACTCATCGGGGTGGATGACGAGCATATTTTCGCCTTCGTAGAAGCAGTCAACCGGACAAACTTCGACGCAATCAGTAAATTTGCACTTAATACAGGAGTCGACGACAACAAATGTCATTTTTTACCCTTCTCACTTTCAAAATCTTAATTCAGTAGTCGGTATTACAATCAGTTCAGTCAGCTTGGGCATTTTGCCTAGCCATAGCACTGTCCTTATCGGACACATGTATAAGCCCTGCCACGCGGCGGAGCAAGTTCGCTTCGTAGTCTGTAACGATATCATCTGCAAGCACCACGCGCCACAGAAGTTCAATTAGCTGTATTTTATGGTCCGGTTCAAAATGCTCATTAATTTGTTTGGTCCATTTAAATAAATCGTTGGCTTCTTCTGCCGCTGTTGAGGCTAAGTCGAGGAGGGTTTGAGCCTCCTCGCTCGATAGACCAAAACTTGGGCCAGTGATGCGCTTTAAAACCGCCGTTTCAGTTTCATCAACGTGACCATCTAACTGTGCGGCATGGACCAATAATACAGCTGCTGCAAGATGCGCTGCGTCCACCTCCACATTGGCTGGCTTGGCGTCAGAATTCGACAGGGAAGTAAAAAGTGACTTAAAACGATTTATCATAAAAGTGTCCTAGCGTAGGAGGTTGGGTCATGGCAAGTCAGCTCCCAAATTCTTTTTGAATTGGTCGATTTGCCGGCGGTCTCGTTTGCTGGGGCGGCCTTCCCCTATTTTTCGTTGGCCATTGCCACGGCGCGTGGATAGATTTTCGACAGGTGCGATCTCCTCGTATAATAATTGGGCTTCGCTGGCAGGGCCCCGGCGTTCACTGAGCTTTAATACTCGGATCGAATATAAACGCTCATGCGCGAGGAAAGCCAATTCATACCCCACACGGATTTGGACGCTGGCCTTGTCTTGTTTCTCGCCGTTCAATCTTACCTTGCCACCTGTTAGCAAGGTCTGGGCAAGCGATCGCGTCTTAACGAACCGTGCATGCCATAGCCATTTGTCGAGCCGCATTTTTTCTTCGGTCATATTTGCACTGCCTTACTCAGTAGAGTCTGGATTAACACGCGTCGTTATATTTTCTTGGCTCGCATCGGAAATAGGAGCTGAAGTTTCATTTGTAGTCTGGCTGGAAGCGAGCGCTTGGGTCGGTTCGGATGGCTTTGATTTTTTCGGCTTCGGGCGCTTCTTTTTTGGATTAGCCGGCTTGGTTTGTAAACCAGCTAAAGCCGCAAAAGGTGAGTTGGCTATATCGACTTTATTGAAGCCGCGTTGGTCCGTGCCTGCGCCGCGACGATCGCTCGATCCGCTGGAGCGATTATTGGTGTTTGATTTCTGCGCAGATGATTTGTCTGCACCAAGGTTTTTATTTCCTGACGCGGGTCTATTGGCTCGCGATGTATTTTTGTTGCGATTGTTTTGACCGGCGCCTCGGTTTGCACGACCTAAACTGCGTTTCCAAATAAGTGCTCGAATTGGATTTGGTGCATCCTCTTTTTTCGTCTCTAGTTTTACGGCCTCCGATGGTTTTACCGCCTCCGATGGTTTTACCGCGTCCGAGACAGCCTGTTCACCCTCGACTGCACCGACTGCACCCTCTGGCACCACCTCAACGGTTTCGACTTCAGGGGAACCCTGCGTCGTTTCCCGAGCCTTCGGAACTTCAGGAACTTCAGGCGCTTCAGGAACTTCCGAGGAAACCGGAGCAACCGGAGAAACCGGAGCAACGGGCGCGTATCCGCGATAGCCGAGTTGATCGAGAATGTCCTTCATGTCCTCAAGGCCGCAACCCAAAATAGACAACATCGAATCTTGAATTGAAAAACCGTGTTTGGATAACTTCATTTCATCGCGAATTAAATCCGCCAAGCGTTCTAAAATATCGAGACGAATAACGCGTCGCCGAAATGCATAAAAGCCAGCCGCGCGATAAATTGCATCGGATAGTTTCGGATCTCTCGCGGCAGAGGTCAGCCCTGGTTTTGGCAAGCTCAAAAAATCTGTTCTGGCATCGCGCCCATGAACCCGCCCAACGCATAAAGCCAGAAGCTGAGCGGCGGCGGGTTTAAGTAGTGCCGGCATGAAAATATTATACTCACCGAATCGAACGCCAATTTTTCTTAAACCCGCTCGTGCCGTAGGTGTGATGTCTTTGACCAGATCAGCCACGTCTTGGCGTGCAAGGCTGGCATGCGCTTCTAAAAGCTGGAAGGCCAACCCGCGGGCTAGCCCATCCAGCCCGACGCCAGCCTTAAGCTCAGCCACGGGGCCAATGCGGGCGGCAAAATAACTGCGAAGCCAACGCGTAATCCGCGCTTCCGTCTGCTGACGCAATGAACCATTGAGCATTTCGTCTGCATGTAAAACTGCGACCGGTGCCATTAAGTCAACTTCCGTTTCATAACGAAAGTCAGCGATTACATAGTCGTTCCATAAGACTTGTCCGCCATGATCAAAACTAAACGCATCGTCATCCGCAGCTATTATAATATTAGCGCGGGCTAAAATTTCTTGGTTGGCGGCTTGCTCGACGGCGCGCCTAGCCACACCGGTTGCAGCCCCTTTTAAGCGCGGGTCGCGTTGCATGGTTAAGCCGGATAATCGACCTGCGAATTCTCCATCTATTGTTATGTCACCATTTTCATCTACATGCGCCATGACGTCCTCATTTCCTCTTAATTTTCGCATAAGCGCGGTCGACTTACGATCGACAAATTGACGCGTTAAACGTCGGTGTAGTGCGTCGGATAAACGGTCTTCAACTGCCTTGCTTTTTTCTTGCCAATATTCAGGGTCAGCTAACCAATCTGATTTATGTGAGACGTAATTCCAAGTCCTCACATGTGATATTCGTGTTGATAACGTATCCAGATCTCCTTCGTCGCGATCGCATCTTTCTATGCGTTCGGCAATCCAATCCGGGGCGATCATCCCATCACCGTTCGTTAAGAACAAAAATATCTCGCTCAGCAGGCTGGCGTGCTCGCTGGCCATTGTTTTGCGAAAGTCGGGTATCTGAGCAACCTCCCAGAGAAGCCGCACGCGGCTCTCATTTCCCAGGCTGTCAATGACATCTGGCATATGGCGCATGAGTGTCAGTGCAACTAAATCATCAGACATGGGTGCGCGGCTTAACCCGGCGCGAGGCGGAGATGCTTCGAGGCTAAGTATCAATGCATCTAACGAGCTGAAGTCTAAGTTTGGGTTTCGCCACATCAGAATTTTTACGGAATCAAAATCATGGTTCTCAATTTGCTCGATCACTTCATCAGCAAAAGGCGGCAGCTCTCCCGTCACACCAAACCCTCCATCGCTGGTATGGCGACCGGCTCGACCGGCAATTTGCGCAATCTCAGCTGGGGTTAACGCGCGGTGATTGCGACCATCAAATTTTCGCGTTTGCGCAAAAGCGACATGATCAATATCCATGTTCAGGCCCATGCCGATAGCATCTGTCGCGACAAGGTAATCAACCTCACCGGATTGATATAGTTCAACTTGAGCATTGCGCGTGCGTGGGCTCAATGCCCCCATCACGACGGCGGCACCACCTTTTTGTTGGCGGATAATTTCAGCGATGGCATAAACATTCTCGGCTGAGAATGCGGCGATGGCGGCACGCCTTGGTAGGCGAGATAATTTTTTAGGGCCAACCCATCGCAAGGCGGAAAAGCGCTCGCGTGTTTCGATTTCATATCTCGGTAGTAACTTACGAAGAATAGACTCCATGGTTTGTGCGCCGAGCAACATGGTTTCTTGACGTCCGCGAGCATGTAAAATTCGATCGGTAAAAATATGGCCACGATCTAAATCCGCCGCCAATTGAATTTCATCAATGGCCAGAAAGTCGACCGTTCGGCTGATTGGCATGGCTTCCACCGTGCAAACAAAATATCTGGCGTTAGGCGGGATAATTTTTTCTTCGCCAGTCACCAGCGCAACATCGGCCTTGTGCACGCGCCCAAAATGTCCAGCAAGAAGGCGGTCATAGACTTCACGCGCGAGAAGGCGGAGCGGCAAGCCAATCATACCTGAGGGATAGGCAAGCATTCGCTCGAGTGCCAAATGGGTCTTTCCGGTGTTCGTTGGGCCTAAAACGACGCGAACGGGATCTTGGTGATTCGGGGAAAATAACATATGCCTAAAATGGGTCGCCTGACGCCATGTGGCAAGCCCGAATCTGCTGTTTTCTACAAAACCGAACAAGGGGGGAACGTAGGGTGACCGAATCGCTTACATAGTAGTCATTCATGCTTCGTTCACGACAACATGTTGTGGTGTTGCCCGATCATACTCATTATTTCAGATTGTTATCGCCGTGCTTTGACGTGAATATTGGCTCTCTTTTATCTCGGTTCGTATATTGGCTCGCATCTGGGCTATAAAATGATATGCTCAGGGCCTATTTAACGCGCAGTGGGGGGTACGTTGCATGGATTTCGAAATTCCAGAAGATATTAAGACCTATTTGTCGGTTCTAGATGATTTCATTGAAAAGGAGATCAAACCGCTAGAACAGCAAGACGATAACATTCGTTTTTTTGATCATCGGCGCGAGCACGCGCGCACGGATTGGGATAATCAGGGGCTACCGCGCGAAGATTGGGAAGAGTTACTGGCTGAAATGAGACGCCGGGCGGATGCTGCGGGCCATTTGCGTTTTGCCTTGCCGACGGAGTATGGCGGCCAAAATGGTAGCAATCTAGCGATGGCAGTAATCCGGGAATACTTGGCCGCAAAGGGCCTTGGTTTGCATAATGATTTGCAAAATGAAAGCTCTATCGTCGGTAATCTACCGCAGGTTTTGATGTTCCGAGATTTTGGGACGGAAGCGCAAAAAGATCAATTTATCAATGGGATGCTAGATGGTACGCACCGTGTCGCCTTTGGCTTAACGGAAGCTAAACATGGCTCAGATGCGACTTGGATGGAGACGACGGCGGTACCAGAAACGCGCGACGGCGTCGATGGATGGCTTATAAATGGCGAAAAAATGTGGAATACGGGCCTTCATGTCGCCAATTACGATATGATTTTTGCTCGTAGCTCGGGGGAACGTGGATCGGCGCGCGGAATTAGCTGTTTCCTTGTGCCCACCGATGACCCTGGATTTAAAATTGAAGAGTATATGTGGACCTTCAATATGCCGACAGACCATCCGCGTGTTTCCTTGACCAATATATGGGTTCCGCATTCGGCAGTATTTGGGGAACTTGACAGTGGTTTGGCGTTAGCCCAGCATTTCGTCCATGAAAACCGTATTCGTCAAGCCGCTTCAGGTGTTGGCGCAGCGCAATATTGTATTGATGAGAGTGTTGCCTATGCAAAAGAGCGCAAGCCCTTCGGTAAGCCGCTGGCAACCAATCAGGCTATTCAATTTCCATTGGTCGAATTGCACACGGAATGCGAGATGATCCGTAATTTAGTTTATAAAACGGCTGCGCAAATGGATACGATGTCGAAAACAGAGGTTTCAAAAAGGCTGTCGGATAAGGTTTCTATGTGTAATTACCGCGCCAACCGCCTTGTTTGTGAGGCTGCGGATCGGGCTATGCAGGTGCATGGCGGTATCGGTTACTCAAGACATAAGCCATTTGAGCATATATATCGTCATCATCGGCGGTATCGGATTACCGAGGGGGCTGAGGAAATCCAGATCCGTAAGGTCGCAGGCGTATTATTCGGGTTTATTGGGGGCTGATCGCACGAACGGCTCTTGACGCGCGTCCTCTGGCTTTATATAAGCAAACTTCATTTCGAGTTATCAGCTCGGGCGAGAATATGGGCTCAATGAGCCAGCAACATGGGTGGCGTATAATTAGCAAGGCTATTAAGGTCTTCTAATTAGGTTTACCCCAAAAGATTATTGGAGATTGTCATGTCCCGCGTGTGCGAACTGACCGGAAAATCTGTAATGAGTGGTAACAATGTTAGTCACTCCATGAATAGAACGCGTCGGCGTTTTTTACCTAATCTTCAGCAGGTTAGCTTGCCAAGTGAGACATTAGGCCGTTCATTGCGCCTGCGCGCGAGTGTTGCTGCGGTTCGTTCCGTTGAGCATGTCGGTGGAATTGATAAGTTTCTAATGGGTTCGCACGACACCAAACTTTCGTCACGTGCGCGTAAATTCAAAAAAGAAATCACAGCTAAATCTGCTTAGTCAAAATCGGTTACGTTGCAAAGCTAAGCCGCGTATGTTTGACAGTGGAATGCGGATTGGGATTAGAGGCCGAACGGTCTCTAATCGACTAGGCCTGATTAATACCTTCATTCAAAACTTTGTTGATTAAGCTGGGCGTACGGGAGCTGACCCTGTGCGTGTTCCACCAGCCGCGCCTGTCGTAGAACCTGTTGACCCACCGCGAGACCGAGTTAAAGCTCCCGTACCACCTGATATGCTGGATTTAGGTTTCTTGGCCGTCATTGTTTCTTCGAATAATTCAGCCAGTTTGTCTGTCATAGCACCACCCAGTTGCTCGGCGTCGACGATCGTGACAGCGCGGCGATAATAGCGCGTTACGTCATGGCCAATGCCAATCGCTATTAGCTCAACAGGGGAGCGTGTTTCAATGTCTTCAATAACATTGCGCAAATGCTTCTCAAGATAATTGCCGGCATTTACAGACAAGGTGCTGTCATCTACCGGCGCACCATCTGAAATAACCATTAGAATACGCCGCTGTTCTGAGCGGGCTAATAAACGGTTGTGAGCCCAAATTAGGGCTTCGCCATCAATATTCTCTTTCAACAATCCTTCGCGCATCATGAGGCCGAGGTTGCGCCTAGCGCGACGCCAAGGCGTATCGGCACTTTTGTATATAATGTGGCGAAGGTCGTTAAGCCGACCGGGATATGCAGGCTTGCCTGCTGCCATCCATGCTTCGCGAGACTGTCCACCTTTCCACGCGCGTGTCGTAAAGCCGAGCAATTCAGTCTTCACGTTACAGCGCTCTAGCGTCCGAGCTAATATATCTGCGCACATTGCGGCAACCGTTATCGGGCGTCCGCGCATAGAACCAGAATTATCGATTAAAATTGTCACGACAGTGTCGCGGAATTTCATATCCTGCTCTTGCTTATAAGATAGCGGCTGGGTCGGATCCGTGATGATGCGAACTAGTCGTGCAGGATCCAAATAACCTTCTTCGAGATCGAAATCCCATGAACGGTTTTGTTTGGCTTGCAAGCGTCTTTGCAATCTATTAGCTAGCCGCGCCACCACACCTTGGAGATGTTGTAATTGCTGATCCAGATAGGCCCGCAATCTTGTGAGTTCTTCTAGGTCACATAGTTCTTCGGCTTCGATAGTTTCATCAAATTGCGAGGTATAAACTTGATAGGCGGATTTCTCTGGGTTTAATGGGCTGTCCTCATAATTTGCAGGGGTCGTCTCGGCGGCTTCGTCGCCTTCCATGTCGCCTTCGACCATGTCGCTTTCCATTTGCATGGTTTGCTCATCGCCTTCTTCGCCATCGCCTTCACCCATCTCCATTTCGTCTGAGGAGCTACCATCAGGCTGTGAGGCTTCACCGGACTCGCCGTCTTGGTTCGTGCCCTCATCGTCTTCGCCGTCACCCTCTTCGCCATCTTCACCGTCTTGGCTGCCATCTTCCAATAGTTCAAGATCTTGCAAAATTTTCTGAGAGATTTTGCCGAAAGCCTCTTGGTCTTCAATTGCCTCAGCAAGACGATCAATATTCTCGCCAGCTTTTTCTTGGATCCAATCGCGCCATGGATTGATAACACCTTGCGCGACATCAGGTGCTGCAGATTGCGTGAGCCGTTCTCGGACGATATAGCCAAGCGCCTCATGTAAGGGCGCGTTATCTCTGGTCATATTATCCGTGAAGCCAAGTTTTTGGCATCGGTCTATATGCATATCGTTTAGGTTTTGCGCGACCCCGGCCATGTCCCGTGCACCGATAGACTCACAGCGCGCAGTCTCGACAGATTGAAAGGCGGCACGTGCCGCAGGGTCAATTGGCGTGATGCGTGTAGCCAGTTGATTATCGTGATGAGCTAATTGAAGCGCAATAGAATCGCTTTGCCCACGAACGAGTTGCCGATCTTCGCTTGGTAAATCGCGGGCGGGTTGCGCAATCCGCGCTTTCAATCCATTGAGCGTTGGCGTCTCGGCACCAAATGCGACCGTAAGTTCCGATTGCTCGGAAATCGAGCGCATGGTTTGCGTTACGGCGCGTTTGAATGTATCGAGTTCGGTTTCGGCCATCGGCTTGCGCTATCCTGGGGTTTAATTACGACGTTAAGACGCTGGTAGCTTCGCGAGGCAGGTCTTCACCCATGCAGCGCTGATAAAATTCAGCAACCGTTGGACGCTCTAACTCATCGCATTTGTTTAAGAATGTCACGCGGAATGCAAAGCCGATATCACCAAGTATATTTGCATTCTCTGCCCATGTTAGAACGGTACGCGGGCTCATGACGGTCGATATATCACCGTTGATGAACGCGGAGCGTGTAAGATCGGCGACGCGAACCATATTGGCGATGGTCTCACGGCCTTCCGCATTTTCATAGCCAGGCGCTTTGGCATTCACAATATCCGTCTCACGGTCATGCGTAAGTTAGTTAAGCGTTGTAACAATATTCCAACGGTCCATCTGGCCTTGGTTGATCTGTTGCGTGCCGTGATATAGGCCTGAAGTATCGCCGAGACCAATCGTGTTCGTGGTGGCGAATAAGCGGAAAAATGGGTTCGGCCGAATGACTTTATTCTGGTCAAGCAAAGTTAGTTTGCCCGCGACTTCAAGAACCCGCTGGATAACAAACATGACGTCTGGACGCCCCGCATCATATTCGTCAAAAACGAGAGCAACAGGGTTTTGTAGGGCCCAAGGCAGAATACCCTCTTGAAACTCAGTGACCTGTTTGCCGTCGCGCAAAACAATAGCGTCCTTACCAACCAGATCAATCCGGCTAATGTGGCTATCCAAATTGACCCGCACACAAGGCCAGTTTAAGCGCGCCGCCACTTGCTCAATATGTGTTGATTTACCGGTACCGTGATAGCCTTGTACCATCACGCGGCGATTATGTGCAAAGCCAGCCATCAGGGCGAGCGTTGTTTGTTTGTCGAAAAGGTAATCTGGATCTAGATCTGGAACATACTCACTACGCTCTGAAAAGGCAGGAACTTGCATATCGATATCGACCTTGAAGACGTCCTTGGCGGATACTGTGATATCTGGTGCGCTTGGCATTCCTGGTGTCGCCGCGTTACCGTTATTTTCTTTCGTCATTGTCCATCTCCACATTCCCTCTCGGGTTACAAATTCCTGTCTGTCTACTGTAAGTCTAACCTGCTTGATGCGCTTGTAAAATCAAACCGCCTAACAAAAGCCTGAGGCCCTGAGATATTGATAGGCCTGCAAAACGCGGTTTAAACTTGTTTCATGCCGACGATCGCCACCATTCGAATCTGGGTGGTACTGTTTGATCAAAGCTTTATAGCGCTGCCGAACCGCACTTTTATCCGCCATTTCGTCGAGATCCAAAGCCTCAAGGGCTTTGATTTGGCCGGAGGAAACATTGCGCTTGCGCTTTTTCTCGCCTGCCATTGGGCCGACATCACCCATAATTTCCAATGGGTCTTGTACTTGCCAATCCATATCTGAATGACCTTTTGCACGCCGTGCACCGAGCGACCATGTAGGGCGGTGTCCGGTTGATGCGCCACGACGATACGCATCGATATCGTCATCGCTCATGCCTTCGAAGAAATTATAGTTGCGATTATAATCAACAATATGGCTTTTGCAGAAATGCCGCTTGCCACGCACACGCGGCCCAGCTGGTTCAGGAAAGTCACCTGTTTCTTTGCACTCTGGCCAGGCGCAGTAAATGATTTTTGTTTTAACAACGGGTCTCGGTTTGTGGATCCGGATCGAGTCAAAATATTTGGATTCAAGTTTCATAATTTTACTGTGTCACTTTTCGGATCTATTCGCCATCTCATATTCGATAACATTTGGCTTGTTGCATGTAAGACATTATCAAAACATGATATAATACCTATCTTGATTGAGACTGCCTGTTTGTATCTAAGTATTGGCGTTTTCCTAAAAGCCTTGTTAGAAGAGAAATCTATCCTAACTACATAGACTGGTGGACGAAAAAATCCAAGCATCAGATCCAGAAATATATATAGTTTTGGACGAAATGAGGGAGCAAAATGAAGGTCGCGGAGCAAATTCAACAAAAGATCGAAGCGGGTATGACCTTTGCTGAACTCGATATTACCGATGAGTCACATTTGCATGCAGGGCACAGCGGAGCCCGCGAGGGCGGTGAGAGCCATTTTCGCCTTCACGTTGTCTCTGAAATGTTTGCGTCATTATCACGACTGGAACGCCAGCGGCTGATTTTAGACTTATTGAAGGAAGAGTTGGCAGGGCCAGTTCATGCCTTGGCGATAAAAGCTCTGACACCTGAAGAAGCGCAAAAATAACCCACAAACTAGCTAGTTAGTTTCAATTAGAGGCGCTATGCGGCTCAATCTTAATAGCTAGGATCTGATTGCGTTGGCGCCGCATGATATGGAAACGATATCCATAAAAATCAAACACTTGCCCAACTTCTGGAATGATGCGCGCAGCATGGATAACCAAACCGGCGATGGTTGTTGCTTCTTCGTCGGGCAAGTTCCAGCCCATATCTCTGTTTAGATCGCGAAGGCTCATTGTACCGTCGACTTCAACGGCGCCGTCACTGGCTCGCGTCAGGGCTTGCTC
>OBPT01000455.1_pt1 | contig 12286 bp, 10 predicted proteins | sample 1534671 | NCBI WGS metagenome assembly OBPT01 (sample SAMEA3275494, study PRJEB22092) | marine metagenome | biome: ENVO:00000447 marine biome; feature: ENVO:00002042 Surface water; material: ENVO:00002010 seawater | collected 2014-06-21T11:00:00+00 | depth 1 m | reverse complement strand
ACGGAGGAAATGTCACATCTCTTCCAGAAGATCGGTTTCGTCTTTCAAGAACAAACGCTAGATATGGGCAGAACTGGGCTCGACAATCTGCGTTATGCTGCTGGACTTCATGGGCTCTGGGGTCAAGCTGCTGGTGACGCCATTCAGCGAGTCACCGCCCTATTCAACTGTGCGGATACGTTAAACCGCCCAATTCGAACAATGAGTGGCGGGGAGCGTCGTCGGATTGAAATCGCCCGAGCTTTGATTCACCAACCGGATTGGTTATTACTTGATGAGCCATCAGTCGGTCTCGATATCAATTCTCGCAGACAACTCTCCGATGAACTTCATCGGTTAGTTCAAGAGCAAGACTTAGGCATCCTCTGGTGCACTCATGTGACCGACGAATTGAGACCCGATGATGATCTTGTGATACTCAATCAAGGCAAAATCCGCTTTACCGGGCACTGTGGTTCGCCCGAAACTCTGTTGCAAACGTATCATGAAGTCGTGCCACACTAATGAACAAACATGCGATCGCTTTTATCGTTATCATCCACCGTGAGTTCGCTCGATTCATCACACAGCGATCACGATTGCTGTCAGCGCTGGTACGACCACTTTTTTGGCTGCTTGTCTTTGCCGCAGGATTCAAGAGCACACTCGGAATTGCCATTCAACCGCCCTACAGCACCTATATCACTTACGATCTTTATGTGATTCCGGGTCTCGTCGGCATGGTGTGTTTATTCAATGGTATGTCCTCGTCATTGGCGATGGTTTATGACCGAGAGGCAGGCGCCATGAAGGTCCTCATGACAGCCCCGCTACCTCGACGTACTATTTTGATTTATAAACTCATCGGAACATCACTCGTATCCATCGTGCAAGTTTACTTGTTCTTACTGATCGCCATGGCGTTCGACGTACAGATTCCGTCCTTTGGTTTAGTCGAAGCGCTGCCTGCGATCGCGGTAAGTGCTTACATCTTGGCGCTTGCTGGCCTGATCCTCGCCAGCCACATTCAAAGCCTCGAAAACTTTGCAGGGGTGATGAATTTTGTCATCTTTCCTTGCTTCTTTTTGTCCAGTTCCCTCTATCCGCTTTGGCAAATTGAGGAATCGAGCGAGGTTCTCTTCTGGCTAAGCTCATTTAACCCCTTCACTCATTTGGTTGAGTTGATCCGTTTCGGATTGCACGGAAATCCTATTTCAATGACTACAGGAGTTGCCTTGACTGTGGGAATCCTTCTTTCCACCGTGATCCATCGTATTTTCAAACCAGAAATCTAAAGAAATAAAGCATCAGACTCATCGTGCAGCAAATTTCTGGCACACTAATGCTCAAATAGTTCAATTCAATTACACCAAAGGCTTTATTTCGTATGGCACAGTTCGTATATACGATGAATCGGGTCAGCAAAATTGTTCCCCCGAAACGTGAAATCTTAAAAGATATCTCACTCTCCTTCTTCCCAGGCGCCAAGATTGGTGTTCTGGGCCTCAATGGCTCAGGGAAGTCGACCCTCTTAAAAATCATGGCTGGCACCGACACAGAGATTGACGGTGAAGCGAGGCCACAGCCAGGGATCAACGTCGGTTACCTGCCGCAGGAGCCACAGCTCGATCCAACACAAACCGTCCGCGATGCAGTCGAAGAAGGGGTTGGTGAGATCAAACAATTGCTGACCCGTTTTGATGAGATCTCGGCGGCTTTCGCTGAACCCATGTCCGACGACGAAATGAATGACCTGTTGATGGAGCAAGGTGAGCTTCAAAACCAAATCGACTCAGTGAATGGTTGGGAGCTCGATCGGATGCTGGAGCAAGCCGCAGATGCACTGCGTCTCCCCCCTTGGGATGCAAGCATTGAGCACCTCTCCGGTGGTGAAAAACGTCGAGTCGCACTGTGCCGCCTATTATTACAAAAACCCGATATGTTGTTACTCGATGAACCCACCAACCACTTAGATGCAGAATCAGTGGCTTGGCTGGAGCACTTCTTGGTCGACTTTGATGGCACTGTCGTGGCAGTCACGCACGATCGCTACTTCTTAGACAATGCAGCCGGTTGGATTCTCGAGCTAGATCGCGGTCGCGGCATTCCGTTTGAAGGCAACTATTCCACTTGGTTAGATGCCAAAGAAAAACGTCTTGAGCAAGAACAAAAGACGGAAGATGCTCGTCAGAAAACGATCAAAAGCGAGCTGGAATGGGTGCGGCAAAATGCCAAAGGACGGCAGGCGAAATCCAAGTCTCGACTCAAAGCCTTTGAAGAATTGCAAAGCCAAGACACTCAAAAGCGCAATGAGACTCAGGAAATCTATATTCCGCCTGGACCTCGCTTGGGTGACAAGGTGATTGAGTTTAATCATGTCAACAAGGCGTTTGATGACAAAATGCTGATTGACGATTTGAGCTTCTCTGTCCCCGCCGGGGCGATTGTTGGTGTCATTGGTGGTAACGGTGCGGGTAAATCCACGCTGTTTAAGATGATCATCGGACAAGAAACGCCCGATTCGGGAACGGTGGAATTGGGCGATACCGTCCAATTGGCCTTTGTCGATCAGTCTCGCGATACCCTCGATGGGTCCAAAACCGTCTGGGCTGAAGTCTCCGATGAGCAAGACAACATCACCGTAGGCAATTACACCATCCCAAGTCGCGCCTATTTGGGTCGATTCAATTTCAAAGGTGGTGATCAGCAAAAGTTCGTGAAAGACCTCTCAGGTGGTGAACGGAACCGACTCCATCTGGCAAAAACACTCAAACAAGGTGGTAACGTCCTACTGCTTGACGAACCGACCAACGATTTGGATGTGGAAACTTTACGCGCGCTTGAAGAGGCACTATTAGCCTTCCCAGGTACAGTGATGGTGATCTCGCACGATCGTTGGTTCTTGGATCGAATCGCGACCCACATTCTGGCCTATGAAGGCGAATCTCAGGTCACCTTCTTTGAAGGCAACTACAGCGAATACGAAGACGATCGGAAGAAACGCTTAGGCGGAGATATGATCCCAACACGCGTCAAATACCGTCGACTCGCGGATTAATGGGGCGTTCCTGGCCCTATTTGGTGTTATTACTTCCGCCCTTATTTTGGGCGGGTAATTTCATCGTCGGCCGGGCTTTTTCTGCTGAGTTGGGCGCCATTACCATGTCATTTTATCGATGGTTACTGGCTTTGTGTTTACTTGCGCCCTTTGCCTACTCAAGGGTTCGTCAAGAACTTCCCATCATCTTGAATCATCTTCCGATCTTGACGGTGCTGGCACTGCTCTCAGTCGCGAGTTTTAACGTACTGCTGTATCTGGGCCTTCGTGACACTGAAGCCACCAATGCGCTCTTGATCAACTCATCGATTCCCGTTTGGATCGTGCTCTTTGGTGTTCTGTTTTACGACGACTCCCTGACCCTCCGACGCGGGCTTGGCATTTTGGTCTCATTGTTGGGTGTCAGTTTTCTGATTTTCAGTGGACAATCTCAGAGGCTGACCGTCAATCCGGGTGATTTATGGGTGATGAGCTCATCCATCGGCTGGGCTCTGTACTCATTGACCCTAAGAAAGAAACCCAGTGATTTGTCAGGTCTTGGATTTTTAGCCTACATCGTGCTCTTTGGCGTCTGTTTCAACGGACTATTGTTAGCGATCAATCCGCTGGATGAAGCGCCCCTGCCGATGACACTCGATACACTCTACGCGGTCGGCTATGTCGCCATCTTCGCGTCACTTGGCGCTTATGTGTGCTGGAACTATGGCGTCGGTCAATTGGGAGCGCAGGTCGCAGGCCAATACATCCATTTGATGCCGTTTTACGGCGTTCTCTTAGCCTCGCTGTTTCTGAACGAATCGCTGTCTTATCATCATTGGGTTGCCGGTGGACTCATCGCAACCGGTCTCATTCTGGCATTAAGGCAATCACCGCATGCACTGGCATCCAAATCCAACTGAGCGACGGGCATTTCATAGCCTGAAGTGGTCAAGTTTCCCTGAACGGGAACTCCCACTGTGGGTGGCTGATATGGATTGCGCGCCTCCGCCATGCGTCACCACAACCATTGCGGCAAGTGTCGCGCACGGAATTTTTGGTTACGGATCTGAGCCAAAACACTTCCGCGATGCCTGGGTGACACACCTTCAGACTCGACACGACTGGGACATCGATCCCGACTGGATTGTTCCCATCGCAGGCGTCGTACCCGGGATGCGGTTTTCACTGATGGCCCACCCAGACATCCGGCATGTGCTTGCACCAAGTCCAGCCTATCCTTATTTTCAAACTGTCCCTCGGATCGAACAACGCACCCATCATCCGATCAGACTCCATCGTCAAGCAGGGGGACTCGAACCGTCGTTTAATGACATGGATGATCAATTACAGGCACTGAAGGCACCTGCAGCCATTTTATGGTGCAACCCTCAGAACCCAGGCGGAACCGTGTATTCAAGTCATCAAATCCAACAATTAGTTCGCATCGGCGCAAGCCATGGCAGTCTGATTGTCAGTGACGAAATTTGGGCGGATTTGATTCTCGATGACAACCAACACATCCCTCTCGGTCGCATGGCCCCAACCACTCAGCCCACCATCACACTGATGGCTGCGACGAAAACCTTTAATGTTGCGGGCTTCGGCTGCGCCGTCGCCATCATTCCCGAACCCGTCACGCGCCAACGGTTTTTGGACACACAAATCGCCATGCCGCATGTCACGCCTCTAGCCTATGCAGTCACCGAATCCTGCCTCCGTGATGGCTGGGACTGGCATCATGAGCTCCTAGACGCCCTTCGAACCAATCGCCAAACGGTCCTCGACTGGGCGGCTCAACATCCAGAATTTGAAGTCACCACCGGTCATGCGACATTTTTGGCATGGATTGAGTCGCATCAGCGAACCGATATCGCTGAACACTTTGCCAAACGCGGCGTGCGACTGTCACCAGGCAAACCCTTCGGATCAGAGACTGCTGTTCGCTTGAATTTTGGATGTAGCCCCGCCACCTTAAGTGAAGCCTTGAGGCGAATGGATACTCAATAATGTCACCCAATCATTTTGGAGAAGCGAACCATGATTGAAAAACGCCCGCTCGGACACACCGGCATTGATGTGACCTCGATCTGTCTCGGCACCATGACCTGGGGTGAACAGAATACTGAAGCCGAGGCCCACCAGCAGCTCAGCTATGCCTGTGATGAACGTGGCGTGAATTTCATTGATGCCGCAGAGCTCTACCCGGTTCCGCCCAAAGCGGAAACGCAAGGTCGGACCGAAGAGTATATCGGGACCTGGTTGCAACAGCGCAGCCGGCGTGACGATTTGATCCTCGCCACCAAAGCCTGTGGTCCAGGGGAGTGGGTTAACTATTTTCGGGGTGGACCAAGACACACCAAAGCGCATCTCGACGAAGCGATTGATGCATCCTTAGCTCGATTACAGACCGATTACGTGGACCTCTATCAACTGCATTGGCCTGATCGTCGAACCAATTTTTTTGGCCAACTCGGATACACTCACGACCAAGACGCTGAGGAAACTCCGATTGATGATATTTTGACCGCGCTCGAGTCTTTGGTGGTCAGCGGTAAAGTCCGCGCAATCGGTCTGTCCAACGAAACACCCTGGGGTGTGATGACCTTTTTAGAGATCGCTCGACGTGAAGGTCTTCCCGTTGTTGCCTCTATTCAAAATCCCTACTCACTTCTCAATCGCACCTTCGAAATCGGATTAGCGGAAATCGCGCATCGGGAATCGGTCGGACTCTTAGCCTACTCGCCTCTCGCTTTTGGGGTGTTATCCGGAAAATATTTAGAGGGTGCGCGTCCAGCGGGTGCTCGCCTGACACTCTTTGACCGTTTCAGTCGATATTCCAATCCGGAGGCCACACGCGCAACAGAAGCCTATGCGCAACTCGCGAAAGCGCACGGCTTGACGCTGACGGAAATGGCGCTCGCCTTCGTGACCTCTCGGCCGTTCCTGACCTCCAATATCATCGGCGCGACTTCCTTAGAGCAGCTCAAAGAGAATATTGATACGCATCGCTTGGTGTTATCGCAAGAACTCTTAGAGGGGATCGAGGCGATCCATGTCAGCCAACCCAACCCCTCTCCATAAGGATCGATCATGACCCCTCGTCGTAGCGCACTCTTCATGCCTGGCCACAATGAGCGAGCCATTGCGAAAGCAAAAACACTCGACTGTGATGTGGTCATTTTAGATCTGGAAGACGCAGTCGCCCCTGATACTAAACTAAGGGCACGATCCACGGCACAAGCGGCACTCATCGACGGCGGATTTGACCCCAGGGAAATCGCCATTCGCCTCAATGGCTTTGGTACCGAATGGATGGCTGATGATCTCTTCGCCTTCCATCAGGTTGCACTGGATGCCTTAGTCGTCCCCAAAGCGGAGTCGGCCGAGGATGTCTTCACGCTCGGCGAGCAGATGGACGCCCTTGGCTATCGTCCCGATGTTGAGCTTTGGTTAATGGCAGAAACACCAAAAGGAGTGCTCAATGCCCGCGCACTCTGTTCTGCGCACCCTCGGGTTGGAGCCTTATTGATCGGCACCTCAGATCTTGCCAAATGCCTTCGCGTCCCTCCCTCCATTGGACGAGAGGGTCTCATTCATGCGCTCTCGCACTGTGTGTTAGCGGCACGAGAAGCGAACATCGATGTCTTGGATGGCGTGTGCTTAGATCTTGATCATCCAGAGCTCTACCAACTGCAGTGTGAGCATGGTCGCAGCCTTGGTTTTGATGGAAAGACCTTGATTCATCCCTCACAAATCCATACAGCAAACGACGTATTCGCGCCATCAAGTGACGCGGTCGAGCGGGCGAGATCGATTGTAGACGCATGGCGCAAAGCCTTGGCGGCGGGTGAAGGACTTTGTGTGTTGGATGGACAGTTGGTCGAAAATTTACACGTTGAGGAAGCAGAGCGAATCCTAGCCCTTCACACGGCCATCATCGAGCGTCGCAAAGAGTCTCATCAGTGATGATGACAGCGAGTGTCGGTCAGATCAGCGTGACGAGGGACTCAACAGCCTCGCAATCACTGAATCAATCACCCACCGCAAACTGAAATGTTTGGGACAATAGCGGTTGGATATTCACTGATCTCTGGATTCGCTCACCGTTTGAGAACCGTTTCGGGTCCAAAGTCACGAAGCCCCAAAATTCCAAAAATCGACGAATGAAGCGCGATTCAATGAGGGCATTTAAGTGTTCGGTGCCGAGACCAGATGAGGACCCGGTTAGCTCAAGCATCATGCGAGGAAAAGCCGTCATGACTTCATCGGTCAGGCGATCAAGGCTTTGATGCTGTTGCAAGCGCCAGAGCATAAAGAGCCAAATATTCCGCAAATCGATGTCATCCTCAAAAGCATCAAAATACCCCCAGTTGTATTGCCGGACAGCGGCCTCCACCAGCGGCATGAAAAAAACGCCAACACCTCCCTGATCGTACTGTTTTTGCATTGCCTGACTGACCCGGAATTGACCACGTCTCAGCGCAATCACTCCTGTCAGTTGAGCGAGGACACGCGTGTAATGCAACGCGTTGAATTTGTCTTCATTACTTCCAGCGAATTCGCTAATACTGATATTTCGTTCAAACTCAGCGACCGCAAAGGTCGGTAACAAATCACTTGCTCGTTTGACTAACTTCGCCGGTAAATTTCCCCGACTCGTGGCTTTGAAGGCCCAGGAATGAGTTCTGGCTTCCTCCAAAATCAATTCGAGATAACAAATAACAGGGCTTGAAGACAAGGAATCCGGGGTTTGTAGAGTGACCAAGGGCAGTTCGCTCAGCGGTGCGCTGACCCACTGCCGAAGTTGAGCCACCGACAATCCGTGAAACTCAGGTCGAGGTTGATGGTCCGGCAAGTATGCCACTCGTTCTGTCATTGCTCTTCACTGTCCTTGATTCATTCATGCAGATCTGGTCAATTCGCCACCGTGGTGACGAATCAAATTCGTTCACTCAAGCGGAGTCACATCTACTGAGACTTCCAGGGCATGTTCGCCTCCACCGGTCATTAACCCTTTCAGGGGAACCACATCGGCGTAATCACGACCCCAAGCGAGAGTCACATGGCGATCAGAAGGTAATAGACCATTGGTGGGATCAAAATCGATCCAGCCAGTCCCTGGCACAAACACACTGACCCAAGCATGAGAGGCATCGGCACCCATCAATTTGGGTTGACCCGCCGGCGGATCCGTCTCGAGATATCCAGACACATAACGACAAGCAATCCCTTTTGACCGCAGACAAGCGAGCATCAAATGGGCGAAATCCTGACAAACACCGCGTTTCTCAGATAACACCAACCCAACCGGGGTTTCGACATCACTGAAATGTTGGTCATACACAAATTCATGAAAAATGCGCTCATTGAGCGCGCGCGTCCCTTCAATAAGACCACAACCGTCAGTGAAACATTGATCAGCAAATTGCTGAATTTCCTTGATGCCAATCGGTACATAGAGGCTCGGCCGACAGTATAAGCGGGTCTTCGCCGGGATTCCTGATTGATCAGTGACATCAAGGTCTCGGCTCAAGTCGACACGATTGGCTCGAACCTCAACCTCGGATTCAGCCAACACATTGAGTTCAGTATGGACCTCTTCAATCGAAAACCGTGACACACGATTTCCAAACAAATCTTGGCGCTCATGCACATCGTCAGTTCCCGGCAGAATCGTCAAGCGCGCACTGAGAACCTGCTGGTTGAGCGTATCCCGAGGCAATAAGGTGGCGTGGCTGTGACTTAAACTCACCGGATGCACGTACTGGTAACGGTTACGATGTCTGACTCGATACCGCATCAGCTCACCTTCACGAGATGTTGTGGCACATCGGCATGACTGAAATACGCCAGAGTAATGGCCTCACTGAGGCTCGATAAGATGTCAATTTGTTGGTCTAGCGTGTCGAATAAGGGCTTTTTCGGGGATCCCTGAATCGTCATCAGATCATCGGTTTGCGACATCTGAAGATTCGCATGAATCCGAAACGCCAACTGCTGGAGTTGAGTCTTCCGCCCGACCAACTGTTGCACCGGTAATCCCTGCACCAAATGCTCCAATCGCTGAGCTAAATACCCAATGGCTCTGGGTGTTTCTGTATCAAGCAGTAGCAAATCCAAGATCGCAGTCGGATGCAGCCGTGTCCGGTATCGGCGCCGATAGGTCATCACCGTATCGGTCACTTCCAAAATCAATTCCCACTGATTGATGTCCTGTGGTTTCAGACTCTGAAACGCGTAATTCAATAACATCAGTGTTTTACTCGCCCGCTCCAGATGTCGCCCGATATCCATAAAGCGATGCGCGAAGGTTCGACTCATGGTGTCATTATTGAGTCCAGAGAAAGTTGCCAACTGCATGAGGATCGCATCCACCTGATCCAACAATCGACCCGCATCAGCGTGTTTCATCCAGCCAATTCGTTCGATCATTTGTTCAAGGTTCACCAAAGCACGCCAGGCATCGTCACTCAAAAAGTCAGGGGTTGCCCGTGCGTTTCGCATGATGGCGTTGATCAACTCGCTCAATCCGCCGACGGCAGTCCGCATGAACACCAGTTGATGGATCTCGGCGGCGGCATTCTCAAAATTCAGCGTCTCGGTTTGGAATTGAGACCCCAGTAACCACAACGCAGCCTGCTGACGCTCCGTACGGGTATCAATGGCGCCAGCTAAGACCTCACGGACCAATCGAGTCAGACCATCGGCTCGCTCCACATAGCGCCCGAGCCAAAACATCGCATCAGCGACCCTGCTCGGGGTCATGGATTGATCGACGGGACCAAGCGTCGGGGCATCCATCTCCGCAAACATCGACAACTGATTGTCAGGCTCCATGCCCATCACCCACAGGTCTTTGTATCGCTCGGGAGTGTTCGGCCGCAGTTGCGCCCAAGAGGCATCATGGTTACACGAGGCCAGTCCACCCGGCATCACATCCACTTTTTGATCTTGTGACTGAGCGGTATACATCCGCAAGACGGCATGAGCTTCACCCCGCGCTGTCCCTTCTGCGACTGGCACGGTTTCTAAAGCAATCGCCTGCCAGGCAACCCAACTCGGTCGATCGGCATCAATGCGTGCTTTCAGGACTTGACGCTCGGCATCCGGAAGATCCCGAACCACAAACGACTCGCCGGCCGGAAATGCCGACGCATGACGGACCAAGACATCAGGCCACAGTGATTCAAATTCCTCATGCTCATCGGGATCACCCAACCACAGAGCCGGAAGGGTTTTCAAAATGAGATCTTCACCCAACAGCTTTTGGCACAGACCTTCGAGCCGCCCCATCCATAATGGTGAATCGATCACTCCAGAACCCGGTACATTCGCCATGCGCACGCCGCCACGGCGGACAGCGTCCATTAGTCCTGGTGTTCCTTGTCGACTGAAGCCGTTTAATTCCAAGGGATCAATATCTTGATCGGTCACTCGACGCAGCACCCCAGAAACCGGACGCAAACCACTTAAGGTCTTCAACATCAACCGATTACCACGGACTGTCAGGTCGTCGCCCTCGGCCAATGTAAAATCCAAATGGTTGGCTAAAAATGCGTGCTCAAAATAGCTTTCAACGGATTGACCGGGAGTCAGCAAAATCGATAAATCCTGATCGCGACTGTCGGCGCGCAAAAACTGTCGTAATGTTCTGAAAAACCCAGATAAACGCTTGACCGACATGCGGCGTAATAAATAGCCCATGACCCGCGACATGATCAGACGACGCTCAAGCACGTAACCAAGACCCGCCGGAGCACGAGTACTTTGCCCGAGGACAAACCACTGACCGCTCGCATCGCGCACTAAATCATGCGCCAAAAAGCTGACCCAAGGGGTTTGTGGATTCAGTCCGTGGGCTTCGATCAAATAGTCTGGATTGGCAAACAGTAAATCCGCTGGAATCGAACCATCCGCCAGTAAATGCCGTTCCCCGTAGATATCACTCAATAACGCTTCGAAAAACCGCATCCGCTGCGACAATCCGCGCGCTAAATGCTCAAAGGTCGACTCATTCATCAAATAGGGAACCACATCAAGTTGGCCCTGGCGGTTTTGATGATGCTTGGAAGTATGCGCCTGATAGGTCAGGCCATTCTCTTTGAGGCGACGCTCGACCTCTTCTGCCCAACGTGCCTGTTGATTACCCTCGTCATAGTCGAGCGCAGAAAACAAGGTGTCCCAAGCAGTATCGATGGTTTGCGAGGCAGTATCTGACATGAATTGTGATTAATGGCTAAGGAGACCAGAGTCTACCTCCTTGTTTCTCCAACCGGTAGTCAAACTCTTAACAGAGCGATCCCCGCAGTCCGCGCAACAACTCGAGTACCGCCTGGATTCTCGGAATCCGCTCAGTGGTGGGATGAAAGACTAAGAAGAATTCGCGACTCAATCGTAATTCCGGCAAGACCGCCACTAAGGGGGGGAGATCCTTTAATAAAAATTCATGCAACACCCCAATGCCAAGCCCTGAGCGTACGGCTTCGACTTGACCGATCGGTGAATAAATCGCGAGATTCGACTGCCAGTCATTCCAGACGGTTCGCGCGAGATTTAACCGTGCACTGAATAACAGATCTTCAACATAGCCGATCAAGCGATGCTCACCCAACGCATCAATCGAGCCTGGCACACCGTATCGTTGACAATGCTCGTCGCTCGCATAGAGCCCCAATCCATAGGTTCCTAGACTCTCAAACTGCAGACGAGATTCTTCTGGTCGGCCCACCATGACGGCAATATCGGCTTCGCGACGCGATAGGGAAAATCCCGGGGTTTGCGGCACAATCTCAACGACGACATCCGGATGCCGATCGAATAAACGTCCCAACTGCGGTGTCAGCACTTTCAGCGCGAAGCCTTCAGGAGCAGCAACACGGACCGTCCCGGAAACCGACATCCCCTGTTGTTCAAAAATGGAACCTGACGCCTCAATCTCGGCTTCTGCCCGTTCGAGATAATCAACCAATCGACTGCCTTCATCGGTTAACTGCATGCCTTTACTATGCCGAGTGAGCAACGTGGCCCCAACGCGTCGCTGTAATTGATTGAGATGTCGTGACAAAGTCATCACGGAAATCCCTAACTGCTCAGCAGCTTTACCCAACTGTCCGGCTCTGGCGACTGTGAGAAAATAACGGGCGTCTTCCCAATTCATGGATCGGTGTTTCATCTCCACAAGATATATCATTTTTGTTGTATCAAAAAGCAACTATTTGCTCTTGAAGCGACAGTTTTGATTCGATTTAATTCTCTAACAGCATGAATCGG
>OBPT01000450.1_pt1 | contig 12362 bp, 10 predicted proteins | sample 1534671 | NCBI WGS metagenome assembly OBPT01 (sample SAMEA3275494, study PRJEB22092) | marine metagenome | biome: ENVO:00000447 marine biome; feature: ENVO:00002042 Surface water; material: ENVO:00002010 seawater | collected 2014-06-21T11:00:00+00 | depth 1 m | reverse complement strand
TATTTTACGATAACGTGAGGTGATCGTTTTACGATATCGTCATTCAGTTCAATGCCAATACCGGGTAAGTCAGGCACAACAAACTTACCATTCACCGGTTGATAATCTTGGATACAAAGTTCACGGTTCCACGCTTTAATTGCGTAAGTATGATGTTCATGGATCAAGAAATTGGGAATGGCTGCTTCGAGTTGTAATGCCGCCGCGGTTGCGACCGGCCCACCACAGACGTGTGCTTGGATACGGATATCGTAAACATCAGCGTAATCACAGACTTTCTTCGCTTCGGTAAAGCCACCGCACAAACCCACATCTGGTTGTAATACATCAATACTTTGATCTTCAAAATACGGGCGTACATCCCAACGATGATATAAACGTTCACCACCCGCAATCGGCACTTTTACGTTTTCTGCGACTTTTTTATGTACCGCAGAGTTGAGATAATTGACCGGCTCTTCAAACATCATACAGCCCACTTCTTCAATGACACTGCCCATTTGAATAGCACTCGCACAACCCATTAATGAATGCGCTTCAAAAATAATATCCACATCACTGCCGACGGCATCACGAATAGCACGAAGACGATCACCAAATAAACGCATTTGCTTAGGCGTGAACAGATTTGTACGGTCAAAGCTTGATACACCATGCTCATCATAGACAATAGGATCGACTTTAACCGCATCATAGCCTTGCGCAACGGCTTTTAACGCGGCTTCTGCATATTGAGCTGGCTCGACTAACTTAGTGCATTCATCATCCCAGTCAAACTGTAACTGACTGGCATAAGTACGTAAGTTATCATTGGTTTTACCACCGAGTAGTTGGTACACCGGCACATTTAATGCTTTGCCTTTGATATCCCACAATGCAGTATCGATAGCGCTCATTGCGGCATACAGTACTGGACCTCCACCTAATCCCCAAAAGCTTTCACGGAACATACGCGTCCATAATTGCTCGGTTTTGAACGGATCATGACCGATTAATACGGCTTCCACAATCTCTTTAATCATCGCAGCTGCGGCACTGTGGCCCCAATCATAGGCGAGTCCAGCTTCACCCACACCATGAATACCTTCGTCGGTATGCACACGGACAAAAATAGGGTTCCAAGGTGGACGCTCAGGACAGTGGATATCAAAAATTTCTACATGGGTAACTTTCATTACAGTCTCGCTTATTACAAAAAGAGTACAAAAAAGGGTATAAAAAGCTTATAAATAGAACACAGTTTATTGGTCAAAGTCAGGATGCATGCGCTTGACACGCCGCATCATGGCTGGCCATGTTTTTTGTCCGCCGGTTTGACCGGTATGCACCACAGCAGCTTGCGCTTTAATACCATCAATAATGCGTTGTTTTACAAAAATAGGATCGTCGCGGCTCGCGTCGATTTTAACTTGGATCTCACAGGCTTTGAGTAAATCGTACATGTGCATGAATGCATCGCCAATCGTTAAACCCATGGTGAGTGCACCATGGTTGCGTAACAACATAAAGTTAGCGGTACCGAGATCTTCTTGTAAGCGTTGTATTTCATCCGGCTCTACGGCTAAGCCTTCATAATCATGATAGGCCATTGAAGCCAGTGCAAACGCCGCATATTGAGAATAGGGTTGCAAGCCGTATTGTAAACTAGCGACCGCAATCGCATCAGCATGATGGACATGGAATGCACATTGATCTGCATGGCGGGCAATATGAACCGCACTATGAATGGTGAAACCTGCAGGATTAATGGTAAACGGACAGTCGGGATCGACGACATTGCCATCGATATCGATTTTGACTAAATTCGAAGCAGTGACTTCTTCAAAGCATAAACCAAATGCATTGATTAATAAGTGCTCGGTACCAGGAATTCGCGCGGAAATATGAGTATGGATTAAATCGTCCCACCCATGAATGACCATTAAACGATAAGCGGCCGCTAATTCGATTCGAGTTTGCCACTCGACTGGCGATACTTTGCCACTAAGATGAATTTGATTGATTGAATTAATTGTATGCATATATTGGGAAACGTAATCATTTTAAGATTAATAATTTCCCAATATCATATCATACGATAGCGCGATCGGGAGTAGTGCTTATGAAAAAGATAAATGAGGTATACATGCTAATGCTGAAGTCACCAATTGTCTGGCGCTCTGGCTATTATTACTTTCTGCATAACAACGTAGCTCAGGTGCATTGCCACTTGGACGAAGATGAACGATATCGCCATTACTTAATGTTAAACGCAGCCCATCAATGGTGTTTTGCGCGGTAACACTTTCGGTTAGTGCCATCGCGGTAAGTAACGGTGTCGGGTCAATCGCCAGCCGTGCGAGTAAAGCCTGACTGTCTTGTGTTGCAAAATTTTGGATCCGATCGCTTTCGGTAAAACGTTGCGGTAAATTAGCGACCAATACACTAATGTCACATCGTTTTTCAATACTCAAACTTAGCAGCATGATTGCTGGTAGAAGCGCATCACGCGTAGGCAACGCGTGGATCACTGTATCATTAAGTGTGACATCCGACCCCAATAAAAATCCGCCATTGGCCTCAAAACCGGCAATTGCATGATAGTGCTCACGTAATGCTGGAAAGGCAGCGATGACATAAGGCGAGCCTATTTGGGTACGACTAACGGCAGTAAAAGAGCCTGATGCCTCGATTGCAGTATTGCAACTGACGGGGACGGCTAAGGCTTGAATGCCTAACGCTTGCGCCGTTAACAATCCGACAATATCGCCACGTAACCAATGTCCATGCTCATCCGACAGCAATGGACGATCACCATCACCATCAGTTGAATAAATCATATCAAAACCATATTCTGCAGACCATGCGAGGGCTTTTTGCTTGTCTTCGTCACCGACCGCTTCAGTATCAATCGGCACAAAAGTATCGGTGCGTTCAAGCGCAACCACTTCAGCACCTAAGGCTTCAAAGAGTCCTTGATAGATATCACGTCCCGCACTGGAGTGCTCAAAGATACCAATCTTTTTACCGTTTAAAAGCTCCGGAGAAAATACATCCGTCACACGTTTAACATAGCGTGTTGCTCCGTCTGGATTAACATCCGGTAATGGCGCAATAGTCATGGTAGCAGGAATGTGTGCTTGGGAGTGTAAGATACCTTGTTCGTCGATTTTAGTAATTTCACCATCGGGTCGGTAAAATTTTAAGCCATTGCGGTCAAACGGAATGTGCGAGCCGGTGATCATAATACAAGGTTGTTGATCTTGCATCGCGACAAACGCTAATGCAGGGGTCGGGCAAACACCATAATATTCAGTGGCTAAGCCTAAGTCATGTGCGGCTTGAATGCACGCCGTAGCCATTGCTGGACTACTTGGACGATTATCGATGGCAAATGCAACAGTCGTAAACGTAAATCGAGATTGAATACTGGATAAAAATGCTAGAGCAAAGGCATAACAGACCTCAGAGGTGAAGTCCGTCACTAATCCCCGTGCGCCACTAGTACCAAACTTCACACCTGAATTGGCGATGATAGTCTGACAAGAGTTAGAGGGTTGTGGGGATCCGAGGGCTTGAGATGACGAAGGTACTGAGTCCATTACTTACTGCTCCATGATAAACATTATTGAAATGTCTATTTTAGGAGCAACAAGTAATAACTCAAGTAAATATTACTGTTTATTTTTGTACATCAACCAAGTAACGGCCAGTAACCGTCCCTGCCATTAATGCTTTAGAGGCCGCTTCAACCCCATCAAGCCCTATGGTATGGGCGATATCAGATAATTGTTCGATATCCATTTCTGCGGCTAAGTCATTCCATGCAGCCTGACGTTTAGCAACAGGGCAGTACACGCTGTCCACACCCACAAGTGACACGCCACGCAGTATAAATGGCGCAACAGACGAAGGTAAATCCATCCCTTGAGCTAATCCACAAGCGGTAACGACACCGCCATACTGAGTATTTGCAATGATATTAGCTAACGTATGGGAGCCTGCTACATCGACAGCACCAGCCCACAGTTGTTGACCAAGTGCGCGTGCTTTTTCAGCGTAATCTTTGCGGTCGATGACCGCTTTAGCGCCGAGTTTCATTAAATAATCAGTTTGCTCTGGTTTGCCTGATAACGCATGCACGTCATAGCCACGCTTGGCTAAAATATAAACAGCAATGCTGCCTACGCCGCCGGTGGCTCCAGATACAATTATAGGACCTGAGTCAGGCGTTATGTCATGACTACGAAGAGCATTACAGCATAACATGGCTGTATAACCAGCGGTTCCAATGCGCATTGCATCGGCTTCACTGAGCCCTTGAGGCAGTTTGATTAACCACTTGCCCTTGACTCGTGCTTGTTGGGCAAACCCGCCCCAGTGTTTTTCTCCAACTCCCCAACCATTGAGAACGACTTTGTCACCAACCGCATACGTAGGATCATCTGATTGAGTAACAACACCACTAAAATCAATGCCTGGTACCATAGGGTATGATTTTGCAATCGGTGCACTACCAGTAACCGCCAATGCATCTTTATAATTAATCGTCGAATAACTGACTGCAACCGTCACGTCGCCTTCGGGTAAATCAGTTTCGTTTAATTGCGTTAACGCAATCGTATCTTTGTCAGTCAGTTGTAATGCTTGAAACATATTTAATCCTTTTTTGATTTGTTATTATTATTATGTATCGGGTGCAAATTAGTCTATCCACTTTCTAGATTGCATCAACCCTTTCATTTCGTCAAGACATGCTGGGTCGTCAATCGTTGATGGCGTTGTGTAGGTCTGTCCATCAGCCATAGCACGTAAAATTTTACGTAAGATTTTACCTGAACGTGTTTTGGGTAAACGCGGAACGATTAAGGTATCTTTAAAACAGGCTATTGGGCCAATATTTTTAACTAATGCTTTTTTGATATCAGCATGCAGCGCTTCATCATTGATATCTTGACCGTCTTTTAAAATGACCATACCGACAGGCAGCTGACCTTTTAAGCTGTCTTTCACGCCAATGACTGCACATTCGGCAACGGCAGGGTGTTGTGCAACGACTTCTTCCATTTCACCTGTTGATAAACGGTGTCCAGCAATATTAATCACATCATCGGTGCGTCCCATAATAAAGACATAGCCTTGCGCATCAATATACCCGCCATCACCGGTACTATAGTAACCAGGGAATTCAGTTAAATACGCACTTTCAAAGCGTTCGAAATTACCCCATATGGACGGTAAACAGCTTGGCGGTAGCGGAGCTTTGATTGCAATTGCACCTTGTTTTCCAGCGGGTAATTCTTCGCCGTTATCATCCAAAATACAGACATTAAAACCGCTGATCGGTAAGGTAGCAGAGCCGGCTTTAATCGGCATTTTTTCGATACCCAACATATTGCCACAAATCGCCCAGCCTGTTTCGGTTTGCCACCAATGATCGATAACTGGTTTTCCGGTTTTTTCAACTGTCCAGTCGTAGGTGGGTGGATCGAGACGTTCGCCAGCCATAAAAATATTTTGTAATGAAGATAAGTCGTAATCATGAATTAACGCACCTTCAGGATCTTCCTTTTTTATAGCGCGAAATGCTGTCGGCGCTGCAAATAATGTTTTCACTTTGTACTCTTGAACCATGCGCCAAAAACCACCAGCATCTGGCGTTCTAACTGGTTTACCTTCGTACATTATAGTGGTGCAACCCGCCAATAATGGGGCATAGACGATATAAGAATGACCGACTACCCAACCAACATCTGACGCTGCCCAAAATACATCACCAGGTTGGTTATCATAAATCGAAGACATCGAATAATGTAATGCGACGGCATGACCACCATTATCTCGTACGACACCTTTGGGCGCGCCGGTTGTACCAGAAGTATATAAAATATAAAGAGGGTCAGTACCGTTTACCGGAACCGGTTCGGCAGGGACCGCTGTACTGATGACGTCAGCCCAATCGCAATCAATTGGATTGGTTAATTCTGCGGTGAGAGTATCACGCTGAAACATAATCAAACTGTCAGGCGTGTGCTCAGCAAGATCAATGGCTTCATCGACGAGTGGCTTGTAGGCAATGACTTTACTAATTTCTACTCCACAAGAAGCGGTGACGATGACTTTAGGCGTCGCATCATCAATTCGGATAGCAAGTTCATGTGGTGCAAATCCACCAAAGACCACTGAATGTATCGCACCCAAACGGGCAACAGCTAACATGGCAACGGCTGCTTCGGGGATCATCGGCATATATATAATGACACGATCGCCTTTGCCTACGCCTTTGTCACGCAACGCACCTGCAAATGCGGATACTTGAGTCAGTAATTCATTGTAGGTGAGGGTGCTTTTGGTATTAGTAACTGGGGAATCATAAATGATTGCAGCTTGATCGCCACGCCCTGATTGTACATGATGATCAATCGCCATAAAGCTGGTATTCATCATGCCATCAGCAAACCAACGATCCATGTTGTTTTCATCTTTACTCAAAATACTAGTAGGAGGCACAAACCACGGCAATGCTTGCGCTTTTTCACCCCAAAACTCAGCCGGAGAATTAATCGATTTGGTATATTCTGATTGGTAACTCATATGTAAATTTTCCATGTACTTTGTTAAATATATATCAATTCACTGTAAAGCATTCGGCTAATACGATGAATAAGACCTTAGGGTGAACTGAGTAACAATTTAGAAGTTCGTTGATCTAGCGTAATGGCAACACCTACTTACAATTGTGTTATTGCACTAGGCATTCTTATTCATATACTTTATATTGAGAATAACTATTGCTAGGAGCATAACTCATGGATCCCGCTGTTTTAATTAATACATTGTTTAGTATTCCAGTATTTTTAGTCATATTGGTCATTGTAGTACTTAAATTTTCGATTAAATTTGTACCGCAAAATCGCGCTTACGTCGTTGAGCGATTTGGTAAGTTTCAATCAACTCGAGAGGCGGGATTAAACTTCTTAATTCCATTTATTGATCAAGTTGCTGCTGACCGTAGTCTTAAAGAACAAGCTGTGGATGTGCCAGAGCAATCGGCGATTACCAAAGATAACATCAGCTTACATGTCGATGGTGTGTTGTATTTTCGAGTCTTAGACCCGAAAAAAGCCACCTATGGTGTTGATGATTATGTGTTTGCTGTTACTCAATTAGCCCAAACCACGATGCGTTCAGAGTTAGGTAAGATGGAGTTAGATAAAACCTTTGAAGAACGTGACATGCTCAATGCTAATATTGTTTCAGCGATTAATGAAGCATCCGGTCCTTGGGGGATTCAGGTATTACGTTATGAAATTAAAGATATAACGCCACCTGCTTCGGTCATGGAAGCGATGGAAGCCCAGATGAAAGCGGAACGTGTCAAGCGAGCTCAGATCCTTGAATCTGAAGGCGATCGTCAAGCGGCAATTAACCGTGCGGAAGGTGAAAAACAATCTCAAGTATTAGCTGCTGAAGCGGATCGTGCGGAGCAAATTCTCCGTGCAGAAGGTGAAGCCAAAGCAATTGTGGCAGTTGCCAATGCCCAAGCTGAAGCACTTGCCACGATTGGTGAGCAAGCTAACACTGAAGCAGGTCAAAAAGCGATTCAATTGGATTTGGCCACAAGAGCAATTGAAGCAAAACATGCAATAGCTAAAGAATCCTCCGTTATATTATTACCCGATGGCGCAACCGATGCGACAAGCATAGTAGCGCAAGCGACAACCATAATTAATACCTTGAATAAGGGAGCAAAACTATGAGTTGGTTTGAACAAAATTTAGCGGAAACCCTGTTTATCATTGGCTTGATTATCTTAATTGTCGAAGTCACCGTGTTGAGCTTTTCGACTATTATTTTGTTCATGATTGGGGCTGCAACTATTATTACGAGCGTGACTATGTATATTGGCGTGATCAGTGATGATTTGCTCAATGCATTGTTAATCATCGCGGTATTAACTGCGATCTTGGCGCTGGTGTTATGGAAGCCGTTTAAAGGCTTGCAAAATATTCAAGAAGATAAACCAGTAACCTCAGATTTGGTGGGTTTTACATTTGTGTTAGCACAAGATGTGGAACCCAACAGTGTGGTCAAATATAAATATTCAGGTATTGATTGGAAACTCATCAGCCCGACTTTTATCCGCGCGCAAACCAAGGTCAAGGTGATCGCTGTCAATGTCGGCGAGTGGGAAATTATCGCGTTGAATTAAGTTCGATTTGTGGGGTGGGTTTGATATACTCACCCCCAACTTACCAACAGAGCAATTCAATGCAGCCATATCAACAAGCTATACTTCAAGCATTATCTATACCTCGATATATTAGCACATCGAATGCTCAGCCAGACGCTCAGGTTGAAACTCAAGTTGAATACCCTAAAGTTTCTGCGCAATTACTCTCTGATTTATCTCTTGCTGTTAATCAATCTCTCGCGCTTGATCAAGTTGTATTTGGTGAGCAATTGGTTGTGACACCCACTTATATTACTCTCCCTTATCCGATGAGTGGTGAGGTAAAACCGATCGTTTATCGAGCTCTGTGTGAACATTATGCCGTTCGCGTACAATCATAAGTTACTCACAACGTGTCATCTCGAGAGTAAGCATGACAACCATTAGTAAATTAACGATTGAGCATTGGCAATCCGCTTATGCCATTATGCAACAAACCCAACCCGATACTTGGTCGATTGATACGTTTACACAATCACTTAGCCCGCCAAATCTAGCAATGCAGCTAATACTAGACCAACAATGCATTGGTTTTTACATTATCCAAGTACTCAGTACTGCGAGTTTCACTGAATGGAATTTAGAAGAAATTGCTGTAGCTCCAGGTTTTCAAGGGCGTGGATACGGTCGAGAGTTAATCAACGAATTAGTCAAGCAAGCGAGGTTATTACAAGTTGATGACATTTTTTTGGAAGTGCGTGCTTCTAATCAACGTGCTATTAATTTGTACATAAAAAGTGGTTTTGAGCAGATTGATATACGTAAGAATTATTATCCACTCATTTCTTATCACGTTGATAGCGCTAATGAGTTGACTACCGAACCGACTGGCCTAGCCACTCATGAAGATGCACTTATTTTGCGTTGGCAACGTTGTGCATGATTTTATCAATAAGCATTTTTTGATCAAACGGTTTTGATAAATGGTCATTCATGCCAGCATCAAAACACATTTGTTTATCTGATTCCATCGCATTAGCCGTCATAGCAATAATCGGAATATCGGTAAGTTCTAATTCTTGACGAATATGTGTGGTAGCAATCACCCCATCCATTACTGGCATTTGCATATCCATTAAAATCAAGTCAAACCGTTGCGGGTGCGCAAGTAAAATATCTAACGCCATTTTGCCATTTTCCGCTATGGTTGTCTGTGCGTGCAGATTCATGAGCATGTTGGATACAACTTCTTGATTAATAAGATTATCTTCTACCAATAAAATCTCATAGCCTTTTAAATCTTTTGTCGAGTGATAGGGTTCATTAACAATCGTTTGACCTTCCTCATGTAATAATTTAGCTGCTATTTCTTCGAAAAATATTGAAGGGGTGAGCGGTTTGATAAAATACCCATCAATGAGATTTAAACGCATTTTTTCAAAATTTTGGTCTAGGTCAGAAGAAAGCGTGATTAATAAATAAATCAATGGCGCCTCGCTACCATCAATATAGGCTTTAATTTGTTCTAATTCCGCCCATGTAGTTGCATCTACCTTGGGCTTATCCACGACTACCACATCAATGCGGGGTGCATCACTATGTTGGCGTTCAGACAATATGGTTAAGACATTATCTAATGACGCGGCATGCACCGAAGCCCAGCCAAAGTTCTCGAAAATCCTTTCTAGAATATTTTTTCCAATCGTATTATTTGAATACACTAACACATGTAATTGCTGCATCAGTCGTTGATACAACTGTTGGCTAACTTGGGTTGAAATATGAGGTGTAGCTGACATGACTTTTTCTAATACGAGCTCAAAATAAAATGTCGAACCGACCATTGGTTTCGATTTAACTTCTAGTTTACTGTCCATTAAGGTCAATAAGCTTTCTGTGATATTGAGCCCTAAACCGGTCCCGCCATATTTTTTATTGACTTCCATACTGGCTTGTTCAAAGCTATTGAAGATTCGTGATAACTGCTCTTCATTAATCCCAATTCCAGAATCACTGACTTCAAATTTTAAGGTAATGTGGGTATCGGTTTGTGCTTGCTGGGTGACTTTGATTTTAACAAAACCTTCTTCAGTAAACTTGATGGCATTACTGGTTAGGTTTACCAATATTTGTCGTAGCCTAATTTCGTCACCGATTACCGCTAGATTTAGATTAGGCTGAATATCTAACCAGAGTTCGAGTCTCTTATCCTTTAGGGATCCTGACATCAACACACCCACATCTGTTATCATGGCTTCTAATGAAAATGCGGCGTGCTGTAAGGTGAGTTTGTTCGCTTCTAGTTTACTGAAATCTAAAATATCATTGAGGACTTGGGATAATAAATGTGTCGATTTTAAGCCGCTTTCAGCAAATCCGAGCTGTTTTTTATTTAATGGCTCTAGGGCTAATAGTTGGAAAAATCCCATGATGCCATTTAATGGCGTCCTGATTTCATGACTCATATTGGCTAAAAACTTGGACTTAGCTGAAACTGCTATTTGCGCTTGATAGTTAGCTTGTTCTGCGCGCTCTCGTTGTTTGCCTAAATCAACCAGCGTATAAAATACCCATACCATCATGCCTATAAATAATGCTGCACAAGACAAAATGATCCATAAGTACGTGTTTTCTATTAACGCAAGACCCGTTGCACCATTTGTTTTTAGCGGGTACGTATAAAATAACTCAGGATAACGCGAATTCACTCCCGCAGGCGTTAACAGGATCTTACCAAACAAGTCGACGCCATCATTTTGTACATTAAATTCAGTGACACGGTTTAATTTAAACCATAATCGTGGATCTTGTACTCTCAACGTTGCATTTTCATTACCGAGTAGCCAACCCCAGTTTTTGGTCGTGTCATTACTATGCAGGTAATATCCATCTTGATTAATTAAACTTAATTGAGTATCAATCAAAGAATCTAAGTGAGAAAACAAGCCAACACACAAGTAATTGATAACGAGTATCCCTTGGTTTTGGGTTTCGTCACCAAATTTGACAATAAAACGTATAGTAGGACGGATAGGGCGCTCAATCTCACCGAACTCTTGATTGAGATCGAAATCAGAGACTAATATTTCATTATTATCTAGCGCTAAGCCGTTTTGCGCATACGGACGGTCCAGTTTATTTTGGAGTTCGTTAGTTGCTACAACCTCGTTAATATTAGGCTGACGTTCTACTCTAATTTGTTCAATGCCAGAGGCATCGATATAACGAATTTGCTGAAAATTAGGATGTGTTTTAAGCATATTCATCCATGAATTTTCAAGGGCTTTTTTGGATGGTTGAGAAGCAAGTTTGGCAAAGAGAATAAAATCTTGTTCATTGCGCAAGCGCACCAAATCCCTCTCAACACTGAGAAGCTCACTTTCTATTTCATTTTTTAACAAATTAACCTGATAGGTAACTTGGTTTATTTTTTGTTGTTGAGCAGTCTGTTCACTTTCAGAGATCTCTGCGTGCAAGACCAGTATCAGTAATGCAAGTATTAAACAAGTAGGGACGCATAACTGCCAAAACAACAACTTATGTCTCATGAATGTTCTCATAAGCGAAAATATTTATTGAGTATAGATGGTGAATTGCTTTTTAGCTATTAGTATACTTTATCAGCTATGTGTAATGGTTATTTAAGTATACATATATGTATACTTAAAAGGCTTTATGGTAAACTTAAAAGGGTTTTACGCTTAGTTAACAGCACTACTTCACATGATGATGTCGCAAAAGGGGATTATAAAAAGTCACTTAAAGCGCTTCTAACTTATGGCATGCTAGCGACTAAAAAGTGGCTGGCTGAACAAGGCTTAAGTGCCCATGCCATCGATACCGCAGTGAAAACAGAAACTTTGTTATTACTGGCTACTGGCGTATATAGCCAGTATTCTCGCTCATTGAGCTGGGAAGGCGGGGGCCTCTATGCAGCGTATGGATACGGATTATTTGATCACTGTGCCGTCACATATGGCAATGGAAACAGATTAATCTGGCCAAAATGCCAGATGAAAAACATAAGCAGGCGTTAGACAAGCTAAAAGAAGTACTGAGTGTTTGATTTATAGTACTTAGTTATTTTGCTAGAATAGCGCTCAAATTTTTCAATGCTTTGATGGGAGGTTTTGCTGGCTGTAGGCCGTGGCAATCTGCTTGAGCTCTTTATTGAGTGAAACATCGGGGCTTAGAGTTAACTTTATTTTTT
>OBPT01000447.1_pt1 | contig 12438 bp, 9 predicted proteins | sample 1534671 | NCBI WGS metagenome assembly OBPT01 (sample SAMEA3275494, study PRJEB22092) | marine metagenome | biome: ENVO:00000447 marine biome; feature: ENVO:00002042 Surface water; material: ENVO:00002010 seawater | collected 2014-06-21T11:00:00+00 | depth 1 m | reverse complement strand
AAGCCAATGGCACACTGAGATCTCTTAGCGGGACCAGAATCGCGTTTGTTGTAGCGACAGGTTAATAAGCCAAAAGAGGGCCTTTTTGATAAGACTTTTTTTCCAAAAGTCTCATTTGATCTGCCATAATACCGCCACCAGAAAATTGATATAGATGCCAGTAGAGCGTCATAACCTTTTCGACAGACACAGACAGGACTCAACATGAGCGAATCAAGCACGGCCGTAACCAAGTATTCAGATTTAACACCTGCACAACTCATCGAAGAAGCCCTCAAGCGTGGGGAGGGTGTGCTCTCTGATACTGGTGCCCTCCTCGTCACAACAGGACAGCGCACAGGACGTTCGCCAGCTGACCGCTTCATCGTTCGTGAACCCAGTACCGAAGATAGCATTGAATGGGGTAGCGTGAATCGCCCCTTTGATGCAGACAAGTTCGATGCCCTGTGGGACAGAGTAAAAGCGTACCTCGCCGAGCGCGACCGCTTCATCCAACACCTGCACGTCGGTGAACACAAAGACCACTATATACCGGTCTGCGTAACTACCGAGACCGCCTGGCAGTCATTGTTCGGGCGTAACATGTTCATCCGCCCCAGCAGCTACAATGCGGGCAGTAAAGAAGAGTGGCAGATTCTAAATGTGGCCTCCTTCGAGTGTGACCCTGAAAGAGACGGCACGCATTCCGATGGCACGGTCATTATCAACTTTGGCCGGCGTAAAGTCCTACTCGCAGGAATGCGCTACGCGGGCGAAATGAAGAAAGCGATGTTCTCGGTACAAAACTTCTTATTGCCCGAAAAAGACGTCATGAGCATGCACTGTTCAGCCAACGTCGGCGAAGATGGCCAAACGACTCTATTCTTCGGGCTTTCCGGTACCGGAAAAACCACTTTGAGCGCAGACCCTGACCGCTACCTTATTGGCGACGACGAGCACGGCTGGGCCAAGGGTTCGGTCTTTAACCTAGAAGGCGGCTGCTACGCAAAAACCATCGACTTAAGCCAGAAAAATGAACCCGTGATTTGGGATGCTATTCGCTTTGGTGCCATCATCGAAAACGTAGTGTTAAATGACCACCGCCAAGCGGATTACTCTGATACCAGCTTGACCGAGAACGGACGCTGCTGCTATCCACTTGAGCACGTTGAAAAGCGGGTCATAGAAAATGCGGCTGGCGAACCGAGCTGCGTCATATTCCTAACCTGCGATGTATCTGGCGTGCTACCGCCTATTTCGATCCTAAGCAAAGAAGCGGCAGCGTTCCATTTCTTGAGTGGCTACACCGCCCGCGTTGGCTCAACCGAAGTCGGTGCAGAAGCAGGGGTTCACCCCACGTTCTCGACCTGCTTTGGCGCTCCTTTTATGCCGCGACCTGCAAGTGATTATGCCGATTTGTTGATGCGTCGTATTGAAGACTTTTCGAGTCGGGTCTACCTCATCAATACCGGCTGGACTGGCGGCTCTGGCGCACCTGGTGGCACCGGTTCACGATTCCCTATCCCCGTGACTCGTGCCGTCGTTGCAGCAGCTCAGAGCGGTGCCTTGAAGAACGCACCCACCTCGCACCTAGACATTCTCAACCTCGACTTCCCCACCGAAATACCGGGCGTCGATTCACGCTATGTCGATCCGAGAGCAAGTTGGGGTGATGACGCAGCCTACGACAAGCAAGCGCAGGCGCTGGCCAACTTATTCCAGAACAACATTACGAAGTTCGACGTTTCTGAGGCCATTATCGCTGCAGGCCCCAAAGGCAAGTAACCCAGTTCTTCTGTCGGAAGATCGCATCAAAACACCCTCTTAAGAGGGTGTTTTTTTATGCCAACGCGCCTTTCGAAGGCTTAAACATTTCTTTCACGGCATCGCCGACCTGTTCACCAAGCAAATATAAACAAGGGACCAAGATAAGCGTCACCCCTGTTGCAAACAGAACGCCAAATGCCAGCGAAGTCACCATGGGGATCAAGAATTGCGCTTGCACACTGGTTTCGGACATGATGGGTAGCAAGCCGATAAAGGTCGTGAGCGAGGTCAGAATAATGGGTCTAAATCGATCGCGAGCGCCCAGTACTAAGGCATCGTAAAGTGATGCGCCCGTGTTGCGCAGACTGTTGACTCGATCGATCAAGACCAAATTGTCGTTCACTACGACACCGGCGCAAGCAATAACGCCAAGTATCGAGAACATACTCACCTGCCAATCCAGAATCAAATGCCCAAGGATGGCGCCCATGACACCAAACGGAACGGCAGTGAGAATAAGAAAGGGTTGCCAGTAGGATTTAAACGGAATCGCCATCAAGCCATAAATTACCAACAAGGCCAAACCCATGTAGGTGACCATTGCCGTCATGAATGCGGTCTCTTCCTCGAGCTCACCATCCAATGCCACTGATACGGAGGGATACTGTTGTTGCCAAACCGGTAAATACTCGTTGATCACGGAATCAACAATGGCACGTGGGCTCGACATTCCAGTGACCACATCTGCAGAAACCACCAAAATACGTTTTCTGTCGAGACGCTCAATCTTCTGGTAGCCTGGCTCAACCGACACCTCTGCCACAGTATCGAACGGCACCTCGGTACCCTCTGGCAACCGGATGCGGAGCTCGCCCAGATCATCGACCGACAAACGCTCCTCTTCGGGATAGCGCACCATGACCTTCACGTCTTCTTTGATTCTCGGGATTCTCTGTGCTTCCGCACCATAAAAGGCTTCTCTTACCTGTCTGGCTAAGTCGCTGAGCGAGACCGACAAAGTTTCGGCTTGAGGTTTTAAATCGAGGACAATTTCGTCCCGAGGCGCCTCGAGCGAGTCGTTAATGTTGTAAACACCGGGATAGGTTTGAAGTACAGCTCGCATCTCTGCAGATACCGCCTGCAGCTCTGCGACTGAACTCGATGTGAGTACCAGGGTAATGGGCTTACCGAGGTGATTAATTGTGTAGTCGACCTGCAAAGATTCAACCGGCCCTAGATCACCCCAACTCTGCTCGAACTCAGCTGCCAAGGCTTGGGTGTCGACCGCTTCCGACAGAGTCTCGACGATAACGTAGACTTGGTTTTCTCGGGCTGTCGCGGAAATATTGCCTATCGCGACCTGCTCTTGGAATTCTGGGCGCGCATTGTAGTCATCGCGCAAGGCGATCGCCGTTTGCTCTACACGGTCCATCACTTCAAGACTCCGACCGAAGGCACCACCATCAGGAAGGGTCACCTCAACCTGAATATAATCAGAGTTCACTTGAGGGAAAAATGCTGATCGGATCCACCCTCCCCCATACAAGGCTAAACTCATGACCAAAGCCACCAGAAACAAGCCGCACACCAACAGATTGTGCCGCAAAGCCCTTTCTAGAAATGGCTGATATTGCTGTTTGGAAAAGTTGACTAGGCCATCAGCACAGCGCGATCTCACGGTTTCTAGAGAGCGCAGCAAGGCCGACTGAGAGGGGCGCTCAGGTCCCATGTGAGCGAGGTGTGAGGGAAGAATCCACAAACTCTCGATCAATGAGAACGCGAGTGCCAAAATCACAACCACGGGAATGGCTTGCGCCGCTGTGGCCATATCGCCGGGCATAAAGAGCATTGGTACAAAAAAGATCATGGTGCTAATCACGGCGTACATCACCGGTTTAACTACGGAGCTAGCGCCCATTGCTGCCCCTTCGACCCCAGGGTAACCATTGGTCTGATGAGTATGTATGGCCTCGCCCACGATAATCGCGTCGTCAACCACGATCCCCAGAATCAGCAAGAAGGCAAATAACGAGATCATGTTTAAGCTGGTGCCGGTGTATTGCAGCACAAAAAAAGTGCCCATAAAGGCAACGCCGATACCCACGCAGACCCACAGCGCCAGTTTAGGGCGCAAGAACAAGAGCAGTACTAAAAAAACTAAACCCAACCCCCCGATGCCATTCTTCAGCAAAGTATCGACTCGACCCACAAAGGGGACGGACGAATCGCGCCACATCGTTAAACTCACCCCTTCAGGTAATGAGGGTCGTGTTCGATCTATCCACTCGTGAACAACTTCGCTGGTTCGTAGAGTTTGCGGATCGCTGGTGACAAATACCTCGAGTGCATGTGAGGGCTGCCCGTTAAAACGATTCTGAATATCGATGTCTGCAAAACCATCTTGAACATTCGCCACGTCTCCAAGGGTGATATTGACCCCATCGGACTGCGTGATCAGCGGTATTTGCTCGAAGTCTACTCGGCCATAAGCTTGGCCGCGGGTTTGTAATCGGATATCGCCCGATGCCGCTTTGATAGCACCAGCGGGGAGGTTTAAGGAAGAGCCGCGAATCGCATTAACAACGTCATTAAAGGTAATGCCATAACGCCTTAGCGTCTCTTCTGAGACCTCAATTGCCACCTCGTAAGGACGCGGATCTCTGAGTTCCACAATCGACACGTAGGGCTCGGAGGATAAGTCGTCGCGCAGCCGTTCGCCGAGTATCTTGAGCTCACGCTCACTGATATCACCCGCAATATTCACCACAGCCATCAAGTGGCGATAGGCATTTTCGACCACCACAGGTCGCTCAGCGTCGCCTGGAAAGGTGTTAATGGCGTCGACTCGGGTTTTTATCTCTGCCGTCAGCTGTGACGTATCGTAGCCTTGAGCTGCTTCAATCAGGACAGTACCAAGGCCTTGCTGCGCAACCGAGCGTATCTCTTTGATGCCGCGCAAATTATGCACTGCTTCTTCGATACGCGCGCAAATTTGCTCTTCAACCTCACGCGGGCTAGCGCCGGGATACACCATCGATACTGAGACCGAATTGATTTCGATCTCGGGAAAGAATTGTTTATTAAGTGCAGGAATAGCGAGAGCGCCACCGATCAAAAGCAGGATCATGAGTAAATTAGCGGCAACAGGATTATCAATAAACCATCTTATTGCACCGTTCACTGAGCACCCCTCGCTACCAGTACAGGCGCACGTTCGGCTATCACTCGGGTTCCCAGTAAAACCGTGCTCGGCATCGACACAACAACCTCAAGCCCTTGCGGCAGATTGTTGACCCACGCTTCTCGGCCATCGCTGTGTAACAGCTGCACCGGGCGCTCTTGAACCAATTGCTGTTGGTCTACCCAACGAATGGTGCCATCCGTGCGCACTGCTTGTCGTGGTAGTCGTGTGACATTGTTAATCATCTTGCCCTGAATTCGTGCAGAGACGAACAGACCGGGTGTAAGAGGGGGTTGCTCAGCATCATCGGTGAGCCCAAAGGGATCTGATACGGTTACGATGGCATAGTGAACGCGCGAGCGAGTATCGACGTCAGCACTCGTTCCAATCAACTGACCTGTCCACTCCCAGCTGGCTCCTGCCACCTGTGCCGCAATGGTGACGGGCTCAGGCGCCATTAAATCTGATTCCAGAACGCCCACATCTATGAGGGACAGCTGCCGATCGGTAAGCGGCAACTTAACGCGCATTTGATCGGTGGCGTAAACGTCAGCGACTGACATACCCACCCCAATATATTGCCCCAGATCTGCGAGCTTTTGACGGACTCGACCATCGAAAGGCGCTCGAATTCGCGTTTTATCGAGATCCTGCTCCGCTTTCTGAACTTCGAATTTAGCCGCCTTTAGGCTGGCTTTCGCCGCTGACAATTGAGGCTCGCGCAGGAACAAGGCGTTCGCAGACTCACTCCCTAAATCACGCCATTCGCGCTTTGCTTGGAGTGCACGTCCTTGCTCCTCTGCCAGGCGCTGCTCTGCCGCCGCCAACTGTGATTGAGCCCGCGCAAGAGCTAGCTGATACTGAGTGGCTTGAACCTCAAGCAAAATATCGCCCTTGCGAAAAAACCCCCCTTCCACAAAATTGTTGGAGACTTTTAATACCTGACCCGAAACTTCTGCGCTCAGTCGAGTCGCAATAGTGGGTTCCACCGTACCCTGCGTGGTTATCCAGAGTCGTTCTGATTGCGGCGAGGCCACTACCGTTTGCACTGGAATAGGTGGTGGCTCTGCCAACGCCATAGGTTCCGGTTTTGGCTTACCGGTTAAGATCTGAAAGGCGATACCAAACCCAACAACAACTACAATAACCGTTTGAATAAATCCTTTAAGACTCAGTGGGGCCACAACTAACATCCTATATCGCGGGGGGGGGGCTAACAATACCTCATAAGTACGTTGAGCATCACCACATGGATGCGAGCCTAGCGAATAAATCACACTAATTTTGTATTTAGTATGCTCTTTCTAATTTATCCGTCTATCGTGCAACCGTTGGTCACCGAAACATACAGGAGATACATGATATGGACGACACAGTCATCGAGAACACTATGAATTCCGCAGCAGCTGAAGCAGTCGAAGCTACTACACCAGCGCCAGCAGCTAAGCCGGCTCGTAAACGCGCACCAAGAGTGGCAGCAGCCAAAAAAGCAACCGTTGCTAAGAAAGCGGCGACCAAGAAAGCCACTGCGACCACAACTCGTCGCGCCAGCGCTGCAAAAGCGAAGCCAGCTGCCTCACAGGCTGCTGAAGCAAAGTCGAGTAAAACAGCGTCTGCATTTGAGTTGCCACGCAAAGCTGTTCTGGCAGGTCTTGGTGTCTACGGCAAAGCGTTTGATCAAGTTCAAACACACCTCAAGACATTGAATGAAGAGATCGCAACACGACGCAGTAAAGCGAGCGACCTCTATCAAGAGCTCGTGAGTCGCGGTGAAAAAATTGAAAGCGAAGCGAAAGAAAAGCTGGCCGATATCGACACCAGCAAATTCAACTTGAACAAACTGGCTGATCGCGAGCTGATCGAGGCACGGATTGATCAAGCCAAAGCTAAGTTTGAGCAACTTCGCAAAGCAGCAGGTATTAACCGAGCAGCGTAATGTTTACCCAGGAATTCCACGATTCCTCTTGTATGGGCCGTTGATACGGCCCTTTTTTTATTCTGCTTAAGTGTGCCACAATGACCCATCTCGCTACCGAGCACACATTGTGAAGACTCGCGAACGCATCATTGCTACAGCTTTAGCACTTTTCAATGAACAGGGCGAAGCGCACACCACGGCGCTCGACATCGCCGATGAACTCGACATGAGTCCCGGTAATTTGTATTACCATTTCAAGGGTAAAGAGCCGATTATCGACGCGCTATTCGACCGGTTCGAAGCTAAAATTAGCGCCACACTGGCAGCACCCATCGCCGCACCGCTCGGGCAACAAGACAGTATCGAGAACAACTGGTTCTATTTGTTTGTGCTACTGGAAGACATGCACGACTATCGATTCATCTACAACAACCTGACCGACCTGATTGATCGCTATACCAGTATAGAGCGTGGCTTCGCACGGATTCTCAAACTCAAGCGCGCCGCCTTTTATGCCCTAAGTGATCAACTGATACCCAACAACATTGAGCTGCGAGAGCAGCAGCTCAGTGCAATCGCAGATAACTTGTCTCAGACCGCCACTTTTTGGTTCACCTTCGACCGCTTAATTCATGGCCCTCAAACGGCCGAGGTCGGCATTCACCGCGGGGTCCTGCAGCTCTTAACGATGATCGCTCCCTACCTAGGTAGCGCCCAGCTGCAATTTTATCAGGACTGTGAGGCGATTTTCGACTCTCTACAGCGGTCTTCGCAGCGCTAGTTCATCCCCAAAGCCGACATCGCATCTGCTAAAGTGTTCACCGCCACTACAGTGATCCCCGAAATCGGCTGCTTCGGCGCATTCCCCTTAGGAACGATCGCATGCTTAAAGCCATGCTTAGCCGCTTCAGCAAGTCGCTCTTGTCCGCTCGGTACAGGGCGAATCTCGCCCGCCAAACCGACCTCGCCAAATACGACCCAATCTCGGGGGAGAATTTGGCTTCGAAAACTCGATACGATAGCTGCAAGCAGAGCGAGGTCGGCACTGGTCTCTAGCACTTTCACGCCACCGACCACGTTGGCAAATACATCCTGGTCGCTTAACTGCAATCCTGCATGACGATGCAATACCGCCAATAACATCGCCATACGATTCTGCTCTAGACCCACCGCCACTCGACGGGGGTTGCTGAGCGAGCTGTCGTCAACCAGAGCCTGGATTTCAACCAATAATGGACGCGTACCCTCCCAAACCGTCATGACAATGCTTCCGGGCGCGGGTTCGTGACTCCGATCTAGAAAGATTGCCGAAGGATTTTTGACTTCTCGCAATCCCCGATCGGTCATGGCAAACACACCGAGTTCGTTCACCGCACCAAAGCGATTTTTTTGGCCGCGCAAAGTGCGGAACCGTGTATCGGCATCACCCTCTAACAGAATGGAGCAGTCGATCATATGTTCCAGCACCTTAGGGCCAGCTAAAGAGCCGTCCTTGGTGACATGACCCACTAATAATACGACCGTGTTTGATACCTTTGCGTAACGGGTGAGTCGCGCCGCACACTCACGGACCTGTGACACGCTTCCCGGTGCCGACGAAATGTCATCGGAATGCATCACTTGAATTGAGTCAACGACCATGACCGAGGGTTGCATCGCTTCAGCAGTCGCAAGGAGCGCATCAATATTGGTCTCGGCCATCAGCTGCAATCGATCAACTGGCAACTCAAGCCTGCGCGCCCGCATTGCGATCTGCTGCGGCGACTCTTCACCGGTCACATAAAGAGCAACACGGTCTTGCGCCAAGTGACACATCGTTTGTAGCAACAAGGTGCTCTTCCCGGCACCAGGGTGCCCGCCTACCAAAATAGTTGATCCCGGCACCAGTCCGCCACCAAGAACACGGTCGAATTCGCTGGCGCCCGATGTGAATCGCGGCACTTGGTCAAGATCGATCTCTGCCAGCGTCTGAGCTTGACTCTGCGCTCCGGCATAGTGCGCATTGAGTGGGCTTGGCGCACTGCGTTTGCTAGAACCAGAAGACGCCGGCCCTAACTTAAACTCCACCAAGGTATTCCAGGCCTGACAGTCAGCACACTGACCCTGCCATTTCGAATAGTCTGATCCACATTCGTTGCAGACAAACGCTGTTTTTGCTTTCGCCATGAGGTAACCTTATCCCTTAGCTCGTTTATCTGACCTTGCAGATCGGAAATTTTATGTCTCGTTCGTCTCTCTTGCCAGAACATCCCATGTTTTTCTCGCCGGCATTAGCAGCGACGATCGGTCTTGAAGAGGCGATATTACTACAGCAACTCGGATTGTTAACGCAGACCTCAGCTCCAAACTCGCGGGCCGGTTTCGACTGGTTCACCATCCAGCGCACGCAGCTATTGGAACAGTGCGCCTTTTGGACTGCAACCGATCTGCATCGCATCAGCCGAAATTTAGCTGAAAAAGCGATCTTACTGATCGAATCACCCCCTCTGCACACGCATCATGAGCTCATTTTTGCGTTTAATGAGCCTTCTAACAACGCGAGCTCTGTGCCGACTACTCATGTACCACCACCCAAGCGCGCATTAACTCTGCGCGATAACTGGACACCCAGCGATGACATCATACAGCTGCTTCAACTGAACCACGCTATCCCAAGTGATTTCGCTTTGGCACAAATCGATGAGTTTATTTTGTATTGGCGAGAGCGAGGTGAGCCGTCGCACGCATGGAATACAAAATTCCGGAGCCACGTCATTGCTCAATGGCGTAGACAGCAGACGTCTTCGGCTCCACCGGCAGCTAAACCCTCCTCGTTTGACGTGCACGAACCCCTCCCCCTCGACCGCGACTGGCGACCAAGTTCGGATGCACTTGAAATTCTCGCGCGCAACGACATTGACAGCGAATTCATAGAGCAAGCGATACCCGAGTTCATATTATATTGGCGCGAGCGAGGGAGCGCGCCCAAAGAGCTGAACTCTCGATTCATCCAGCATATCCGATTGCAGTGGGCGCGTTATACCTCCGCTATCACCCACAGTACCGAGCCAACTCGTATCGCCAAAGACTGGGCTCCGAGTCGAGACGTCTATGATATTTTGAAACTATCCCACATCGACCGCGAGTTTGCCGATAAGCTGATCCCCGAATTTATTGTATTCTGGCTCGATTCCAATCAGCTCCACACATCTTGGAACAGCAAGTTTTTACAACATGTCAAATTCCACTGGGCGCGGCAACACCAAATACCCTCCTCGGACAAAGGGGCTTCGGCCACGCGCGCACAAAGTCTGGCAGATGACTTAAGCGACACTTCATGGGCGCAATAGGAGCATCACGATGAGCGGCAAAAAGTCCATTACCGATATCGCCAATACAATCGAAGAGATTGGCCAACAACTGCCGAACCCCAGTCCTGCATCTGCCAACCATGCGCCTCGCGAAGATTATGTTGAAGCTATTAATCAGGTGTTTGCGCTATTTCGATTGAACTATCACAACCAATATTACGCAGCCTATCCAGACGCCGAGCAAGTGAAGCAGATCAAAAAATTGTGGCTCGAATCACTCACTAAGTACCCCGTCGCCGTTATTTTACAAGGCGCCAAGCAGGCCATCGAGCACAGTGACTACCTGCCGACCTTAAGTAGAATGCATCAATTCTGCATCGACTATTTGCAGCAAATTGGTATCCCCTCGGCACACGATGCCTATATTGAAGCCTGCAGTGCCTCCTCACCAAAGCGCGAGGCTTCGTGGAGCCATCCAATCGTCTATTTGGCAGGGCGGGATACCGGCTGGTACGAGTTAGCCAATGAGCGGGAAGCTTACATGCTCCCGAACTTCGAACGCCACTTTAGCGCCTACTTAGATCGATTCTTGTCGGGGGAAACTTTCGAGTTACCGGCCCTTCCTAAACCGAATCCCGAATCCAAAACCTTGAGTCGTGAGCAGCAATTGCGCAACTTGGCGGTTTTAAAATCAAGCACAAAACTCTGAGGCCTTAATCCAAAGACCGAGAAGATTTTTATGAGATCAGGCTATGAATCTTCTCTATTAGCACGGACAATGCCAGAATACAGGCATTGAAAACGAGCTTACGACGATGACAGAACCCACCGTAACAAGACAAACCGGCGCTTCATCTAGCACCCAAAGTCGTTTGCAGCGTTATCTGCAAATGCTCTTTATGAGACGGGCGTTAAGCGAGCGCACTCTACTCAAGCAGCGTGCGAAAATAGAGCGAGAACGGATCAAGAATGGGCTGCCTCACTGCTTAGACATTTTTATTCAAATCGACGATCCATATTCCTATCTGCTGCTGCAAGCGCTCAACCAAGTGCAAGACAAGCTAAACTGCGAATTCAGACTGCATTTAACCCACGGTGTAGACGGCAACAATAATCCCGAGCCAACCTTACTCAAAAACCTCGCACTGACAGATGCCCACTGGGTTGCACCTGGCTATGGCTTAATCTTTCCAGAGAGTGAAGCACCGACCCCAGCAGCGACTGCTGCGGCGACGGTAGCTGCAGCCCGATGTTTGGAAAGTACTCAGGTCAAAGTAGCCGACTTACTCGCGGTCATCCAGGCACTCTGGAGCGGTGATTCTTTTTCACTACCGTCGGAGCAAGAGCAGCAGCAGGCAGCGCAGCACGTAGAGGCCGGTACTGCACGCCAGAAAAAGATGGGGCACTATGCGGGTGCCATGATTCACTATGGGGGCGAATGGTATTGGGGGGTCGATCGTCTTTACCATCTTGAACACCGTTTATGCTCACTGGGCATTTACGCCCACCCGCTTTTTGATCGACCCGCGGTGATCCCGCCCTCTGAACCCGCAGAGGGATATCAACTAGAGTTTTATTTGAGCTTGAGGTCACCCTACTCAGCAATCTGTTTTGACGCAGTGTGCGATTGGGCCGACAGTGCTGGCGTAACCTTGGTACTGAAGCCCGTGTTACCCATGGTGATGCGGGGCGTCACGCTCAGTCGCGCCAAAGGTCTTTACATTATGAAGGACTGCGCACGGGAAGCACGGACTCTGAACAAGCAAGGTTATGGCAATTTTTATGACCCGATCGGTGAAGGGGTCATAAGAGGTTTCTCGATCTATCCACTCGCCACTGCGATGGGCAAAGAGCGCGCCTATTTAAAAAGCTTTATGGACGGGGCATTCTGCGAGGGTGTCAACAGCTTGTCTGACAGAGGCTTGAGAAATATCGTAGAGCGGAGTGGATTACCGTGGCAAGCGGCGCAAGAGGCATTGCAGACCCCGAATTGGGGCGCGCCACTCGAGCAAAACCGCAAAGATATGTACGCATGGGGCAGCTGGGGCGTCCCAAGTTTTCGGCTCATAGCACCAGACGAGCGGGTAGTGGCACAAGCGTGGGGACAAGACCGGTTGTGGCGTCTAAGACAAGTGCTCGCGTCAGATATGCAAACTTAAACGAGTAACAAACGTCTAAGACAAAGAATGACGGCAGCAGTGGCATCCTCAACCGACAAACCCTGCAGATCACGCAAACGGTCCCAGTATTCAAATGAACAAACACCGACCACCGCTTCAAGACTCACAGGCTCTTAATGTTAT
>OBPT01000444.1_pt1 | contig 12454 bp, 27 predicted proteins | sample 1534671 | NCBI WGS metagenome assembly OBPT01 (sample SAMEA3275494, study PRJEB22092) | marine metagenome | biome: ENVO:00000447 marine biome; feature: ENVO:00002042 Surface water; material: ENVO:00002010 seawater | collected 2014-06-21T11:00:00+00 | depth 1 m | reverse complement strand
CCCGCACTGACATCTTGCTCATAGCTTTTCTGCCACCTGGATGAATGGTTGATCTTTCTCTAGCTCCCTCTGGAACTCAGCCTCCTCAAGATCGCTGATCATGTCGTTTATAAACCACATCGCCTTTTTCAGATCATCCTTGCCGCCTTTCTCTTTCCAGCGCCAGAGATACTTGATCGCTGATCCTGTCTCAAAGGCTTCAGCGCCGGATAGGTTTTGTACCGCTGCCTTGATTGCGTCGATGCATTCCATGCCGTCGCGCTGGTAGTGGCTCGGATTGATGGTGTCTTTCATTTTATGTCCTCCAACGAAAACCGGAAAAATTTTGAGAGCAACCCCCCCCGCCAGGCATCAGGCGCCCCGGGGGGCATAGGTGCCTTTATTGGGCGGGCGGGGATTTTTTTTTCACAGGGCCAGGCATTGTGCAGCGCACAAGTTTTAACATAATAATGATTACGCGACATGACGCTCCCCGTAAGTCATTGATATTGCTAGCCTTCTCCAACCTGTGGATAACTGTGTGCAATTATTGAACAGATTGATCATTTCTTGTACAGCCCAGACCACTTTGCAACCTGGTCGAGAGTCAATGGCGGCGTGCGTCCATTCTTCAGTGCATCCTTGGTAGCTGCAATGGCTGCATCACGCACATCATTGACTGTAACTCCTTGATTATGCAGGACTTTTGCTGCTTGATAGCTGGGTTCCGACAGCCGAGTGATGCCGCTGGTGCTTTCGATCGCTTGCTTGAATGCATGTGCTAGTAACTGGTAGCTCTTGTTTTCATCCCCCAGACCCCCTGTTCTCTTTTGTGCGGCATCAGGCAGCGCAACATCCATTACAGCTCGGTCATCAACGATCGCTGCAACAGGTGACATGAACTGCTCCTTGGTTGGCAGTAGATCGTTGCCATTAAACAGCACCTGGTATCTGTTGGTCATCCTGACGCCTTTCTTCTTGACGCCCTTTGGATAGTCCTTAGCCTCTAGTCGTCTGACATAGCCAGCCTTGACCAGTCTACTGATGTGCCGTGACACAGTCTCTCTCGCCACGCTGAGGTGACGACCAAGAGTCAGCAGAGACGGAAAGCAAATGCCATGACCATTGGTGTGGATACACAGAGCAGCTAGCACCTTGAGTGATGTTGGGTGCAGTGAGTCATCTTGCACGGCTCGTGCAGGAATGATTGAGTACACCCTGGTGTTTGGCTTTTCCTTTGGGTAGTCCTTTACCCTCATCGTGTTAGAAAGGGACTTCGTCATCTAACTGCTCCGAGTTGTGCTTGAATTGTATGTTCTTAACTGTGGCGCCAGGAAACGCAGCCTTGATGCCATCAGCATCGGTCACATTGCCAGCCTCTATGATCCTGACGATCTCATCCAGCTGATAAACGACCGGGTCTTTTCCTTTCATCAACGGAATGACCCGCTGCATATCCATGTGGTCCGACACAAAGTAGTAGTTTCTCTTGTTGATCCTAGCCTGAAGATAGAACACGTCGTCTGGCTTGTTGTTGCCACTGATCTCTGCGTCGATAGCGTGCAGCCCTTTCACAAGGTTCGCACACATATCAACAACCACTCCCGCTTCACGGGAACGTATCGCATCAAGATACCGTCTCCTCGCCGACTGATACTTCTGTGCTAACTCAGGCGATGCCATGCTATGCCAAGTGTACCAACCCCACTTCTTATTCATCCTCTCTTCAGCTGCAATAAAAGACTGCTGAGCTGCATCCCAGGGTTCGACTCCAGGATGAATGTTTGTCTGTTTTCTATAAGCCATTTTCTACCCCTCTAACTCCGCACCAAAAAGCGCACGCACCGCACGCACCCTACTGTGGGGTGCTGTGCGTGCTATGTGTCCGGGTGCGTGCTGTTTATGTGCGCTTGATGTGCGCTTAACGCTACAAGCCAGTAACCACGGGGCTTTCAGCATCCGCACATCAATGTGCGCTTCAATGTGCGCCATGTGCGCCCCCTATAATTGTCTCGTCCTTGAATCGCAGCTCTTTTCCGCCATGTGCGGACACTAAATTGCCACTATCGATCAGTGAATTGAGCGCTCTCAGCCATGCCATTCTGCGTCTCTTTTTAGCCTTCTCATCGTCTCCATGAACGCCGCCTTCGTTCTCCAACCAGTACACAAATGAGTCCTTGGCGATGCTCTGATTGACCACTCCATTCTCTATCGCGTCGCGGCAACAATTCATTGCCTTCAGCTGCTTCTCATTGAGTGTCGACCCACTGGTGAACGACGCTGCATCCTCCTTCTCCAGGTACACGCTAGTCTGTGTTCCGAAAGTGCCAGTCTCTGCCTGTGTCATCTTGAAGTACAAGTCATCGACTGGCTCTGCATCCTTTTGCTTGTCGTTATAGATCTTCACCACTGAGTTCTCGTCCTTGGTGATCTGTAGGCTGGTATCGACAGCACCCATCAACGCTGTACTGCCTCTCATGCCTCTGGCTGCGTCCTTGCCGCTGTGGTGCAATCCCAACAGCGCACACTGATACTCTTCCTTGAGCCGATCACAAGCCTTCACAAAGCGCCCCATGTCAGTTGCACTATTCTCATCGGCGCCAAGTAATGCCCTGGCGACTGTGTCCACAACAATCAGACTGAAGCCCCCAGCTCGCTCTTCAAGCTGCTGGAGAGTCACGCTCAACTTCTCGACCTCTACTGGACTCGCAAAGTTAACGGCAGTCGGCAGGACATAGAACGGCAGATCGTCTGGATTGACCCCGTTGCCACGGTGGTCGACCCACGCATTGATTCGCTTGCCAAGTCCGCCAACGCCCTCTCCTGCAATGTACAAGACAGCGCCTTGCTTGGTTGCCATGCCGTGAAAATCAATGCCACTAGCAATACTGAGCGCTAGATCGAGAGCTAGGAATGTCTTACCGCATCCAGGTGCGCCGTACATCACAGCGAAACCAGACTTAGTCAGCAGCCCCTCAACCAAGAACACGATCGGTGGCATTGCCATCAGCTCGCTTGCCTTCATGGTCTGGAAGATCTCAGGCTTCTCTTCTACGATCTCTCCTGGGTCTGCCAGCTGCTCTTCAATCAGCTGCGACTTCTTGACCAAGGCAAACAGCTGGTCTTTGGTCTTGCCGGTGTTCAGCCAGTCAACGATGTCGCCCTTGGCCGGTAGCTGGTCGGATAGATCTAATAGCCTCACCTCTTTGGCGACGCCTACCAATGTATTAACTACCTTCGCGCCGTGCTTCACACCGACTTCATCATTGTCAGGCATGACGACAACACGGCGACCCTTCAGCCACTTGGCGTGTTCGTCGCCCCATTGACCTGAACCGCCGTTATTTGTAGTTGCCAGAAGTCCGATTTCATTGAGCTTGTCGGCAGCCTTCTCGCCCTCCACAACAAATACAATCCGTTCTTTGTGATGAATGACGGCGGGTAAATTATACGGAATCCTTTCGATTCCCTTGAGGTTTTTGATCCAGCCGCCTTGACCGTCTGGCCGCTGCTGACGGAATGTTTTCTTGCCATCCGCAAAGTCGGTACGCACCACCTGGTACTCCAGGACGCCGTGATCTCCAACATAGTCATAAACCGTAGTGACATCGCGCTCCCTCTTCTCAAACTGTGGATCTTTGTCCATGCCAAACTCATTCTCTAGCGCGTCGGCTATATTGCCGTTGATCTGTGGTCTGGCAAGCTTGAATAGATCAACAAAGCCACCAGACTCACCAGTCTCATGGTCGTAGAATGTGCCTTTCTCTGTATCGACGCTTTTTGATCCTTGGCTGCCGAACCTCAGCTCGTTGCCGTGGGACAGCCTCTTGTTTGGGTCGCCCCAAATCTCTTGGGCAATGACGCCAATGTTTTCTGCGTACTTATTCATGTAACACCCCAAAAAAAAGCCCCCCGTAGGGGGCAAACATCAGAACTTCCAATCTTCATCCGAGGAAGAATCAGCCTGGGGTGCTGGCTGAGGAGGTTCTGGAGCTGGTTCTGGAGCTGCTGGTGCAGCCTCCTGTTGATCGGCTGGCTTGTCCTTCCATCCTTTCAACTCAAACTCCGGCACACGGGTAGTGCCTTTGCCGATCGCCACGGCCTTGGCTCCATTGAAGGAAACCATTGCCATCTTGTCAGCGTTACTTGCTGCGCCGTTATGGATTGCCGGCCACACTGCTTCAAGTCCCATCTTTGGGCCGCTGCCAGTGCTGGTCCATTCGCGCCATCCGGCGTTAGGGATAAAAACCATGACACTAAATCCGCGCTTGAAATCTGGGTCTGGCTGACGTGACTTGACGCCGGGTCTTTCGTCCCATTGCCATTCAGGTGCCTGACCCTCACTGATCTTGCCCCAGCCTGTCTTCAGGCTTGCGGGGTCCACTCCCATTCCCTTGAACTCGATCTCTTCGCCATCCACATACCATGCGTTCACTGATGGCTTGAAGCGGAAATATTCCGCCGTTGAATCGTTAAGTCCTAGCATTACTCTTCTCCTACTTCTTCTCTGACTATGCCGCACCACAGCTCAAAGCTGATCTGTGCGACGCTATTGATGTCATGCTGCTCATAGCAGTCATGACCAGGGCCAACCCAGTTGATGTACACCTGGATTGGCTTCCTGTCTTGTTTGACGATCAGGACTGGACGCAGCTGACGGAGACTTGCCTGAGCTGCTGTCTGTAACCAGAACGCCTTGATGTCGCCTGGCTTCACTACAGCGTACCGCTTGCACTCAATAGACCAACCAGGCACACCGGACAAATCGTCCCCGCCTTGCTGGTATTGCTCTAAGTTTCTTTTTGCGGCGTACCCAAGATGGTCCCGGATTAGGGCTGCAACCTCTCTCTCAAATGCTGCGCCCTTGTTCCTCGATGCTGCTCCCATTTGACTCCCTGAATGTCAATGTTTTGCAAACTCTAGATTGGTCGTTGATTACAAGCAATCAACAAACGCTTGCAATGTGCGGAACTTATGGTCTAACCTGTACTTGTCGATTAGGGAAACAAGAGGAGATTCGACATGACTGATTTACAAAACGCTAAAAACGCTTGGGTTAATTATCAGAATTGGAAGTCTGAGTGGGAACAGGCGTGCAATGGTAACGCTCGCTTGGAGCATTGCTGGAAGCTCAACGACTATATGCTCAAGGCCAGGGATCGCTTCAAGGCCGCTGCTCATAACTTGAGCAACGCTGAGTTAATGGAAGCTACAAAGGAGGCCGCGTAAGCGGCCCTAGGGGGAATCATGAGAATCAATCTTGAAAGAATGTTTGCTCGGGCGCGTTGCCGCGTCCACAGCGTGTACTTTCACCAGCTGGATGAACTTGATGAGGCAACTTACGCCTTATTGGTTCGCAATCATCGAGCAACCTGGGCTAGGTTGAAGGCAATCAAGGAGGCCGCGTAATGGAGCTGCACATCGGAGCAAAAATTTCACTGGCCGGTGGCAAGATCACCGGCACAGTCCTGTCCTATCGTGGCCGTATCGTCACGATCCGCACGCCTGACGGCGATAAAAAGCGCATTGAAAAGCGCCTGATCGAAACAATCATGGAGTCATTTGTATGAGTGAGTGGTTTTCAATCGCGGTGTTGTTCATCGTGACCTATGGCACGGCACTCGCCGTGTCTGTTGTAGCTTGTAAGCTACTACGCCGCTTCTTTGGACGCGGCATCTGGCCAAAGGATTATTTCAAATGATCAAGATCTATTACCAGCGCGTCGAGTTTGAGGGGAATGAATACGACATTCGATTCAGCGAAACGTCGCTCAACGACACTGAAGAAATGCCTGGCATGGAGCTGCTCGATGTCGACGGCATGGAGTCATACAGCGTACCGGCGCGTATCTGGGAGTATTGCCAAGCGCAGATGGATACCAAAGTCGCACTAACAGATGAGGAGTTATTCAGATGGTAGGTAAAGTCACAACCATCCAGAAGATGAGCGCTAGCCGTCTTCCAAACATCATGGGGTTCAGCCCCTGGTCCACGCCAAACGATGAGCTGGACACAACGATCCGCGCTCGCAAAGAAGGTGTGCATCACTATGAGATTCAGGTCGGCGAGGCAGCTGACTGGGGCAATGAGTTTGAAGATCAAATTATACGCACCGCTGCACGGCGCCTCGGCCTGAAGAAACTGAAGCTCGACTATCCAGAGGCTTACACCTACAAGGACATTCTCCAGGCATCGCTCGATGGCGGCGCTATTGCTGATGACCTGGTGGTCAACACTGACGTGGCCAATAACATATATGTTATGAACTCTGGCGATTCGATCACGCTGCAAGGCAAAGGTGTGCTGGAAGCCAAGCTTACTCGCGTCGCACCCAGCGATGTACCTGCGCCCTATCGCGGACCGATTCAGCTGCAAGGTCAGATGCTATGCACCGGCGCACAGTGGGGGGTGGTCGCAACGCTGTACCAGGGTGTGAACCTGTACATCTATGTGTACAAGGCTGATGCAGAAATGCAGCAAAAAATCATCATGGCTTGCTCTGACTTTGAGCGGCGTGTGCGTGATGAGGATTGGTATCCGGCGATGAGCGCAGCTGAGGCAGCTGACATGAAGGGCGACGTGCCTGAGAATGTTGAGATGGATGCTGACCAGGAGCTGCAAGAAAAGGTCGAGCGGTTAGCACATTTGCGAACCGAGCTAAAAGCCTATGATGCGTTGGTCACTGATCTTCAACTCGACATCATGAACGACATGAAAGAGAAGAACGCAAACATCTGTAACGCGGGGAGCTACAAAATCACCTGGCCGTTGCGTCGGATCAAAGCCAAGCCGGCACAAACCAAAGAGATCCCTGCTGTTGAAGAGCGCTGGGAAAGAGCAAAGACACTGAAAGTGGAGGAGCTATGAAGGTCATTGAACTGGATCATGGTGAGATGACAGTTGTGTACACGCTCGCCGCAATGCGTAACGCGATCAATCGATCTGCCGGCACAAAGGATAAAAAAATTGGCACCAACCACCATGATCTGCGCGTAGATCAAATTGGTCTAATGGCTGAGATAGCCTGGGCAAAGTGGCGCAACACTTATCCAGACTTAACGATTGTGCCAAGAAAGGGGTCGCATGATGGGGTATTCAACGGCAAGACAGTCGACATCAAGGCATCTGAATATGACGGCGCTAGATTGCTGGCTGCTCCCTGGAAGAAAGACGACCCGGCTGATGCCTATGTGCTAGCGACTATCTCAAATAATGAAGTGACCTTTGTTGGATACGCCAAGTCCTCTGAGCTTTTTGACGAAAAGAATCTAATCAATCTTGGACACGGCAAGGGGTACGCTTTGAATCAATGTGATCTACAGGAGTTTAACGATGACCGAGCTTGAGATCGAAACCATCGTGGCGATGTACAAGAACGGCGACTCATATGCCGCGATTTGCAGAGCTGTCAAAAAAAGTGAGTACCTTGTGAAGCAATGGATCAAGAAGAACCGTGGTGAATACGGACTAGACAGGCGCAGGAACTTGGCTGATAACCTAAACAACACGCTGTCCTCATCTGCCTGGGATGATAGCAAGTGGAATCTACAGCTAGGCATCGAGCTAATTAAAAGGAAGTGGGCATGACAGACAATCCGTATTGGCAGAACCACAACCACCGGCGTCTCGATCCAGAAGACGTGCTGCTGATTCGTCAGCTGCATGATGAAGGGCTGAGCCAGATAGAAATTGCAGAAAAATTTGAAGTCACCAAGTCTCACGTCAGCAAGATCGTGACCGGAAAAGTGTGGAGGCACCTGTGAAAATAACGATTGAGATTGAGGGCAAGCCAGAAGAGTTCCAGGAGGTCTTTGTGCCGTCAGACAAGCAGACTGAGTTCATGAACATGACTTACGACGCATACTGTGAAGCACTGAGAACATTCATCTGGGACAACATCGACCCACACAAATTTATTAGGGGGAAGAATGACAAATAAAGATCAAGCAGCTCTGGAGTTCATTAAGACGTACATCGATGACAAGGGGTACGCACCAAACTTTGCAGAGATTATGGAAGCAGTTGGCGAAAGATCAAAGGCCGGTATCTCCAGGTCACTGGAGCGGCTAGAGAGCAACAAGTTGATTGCGCGTAGTGCTGGTGTTGCTCGCTCAATTCGCGTGCTAGAATCAAGTTACTAGCGCTCCTCACTCCCGCTAGTTTCCCTCAGCCGGTCTAAGCTAACCGGCACCCCTCAGCCCCTCTTCGGAGGGGCTTCTTTTATTAGGCGCATCTGAATCTTTGATTGTTTATCCTGGTTGAACCTTGCTGCCTTGCGCCGGTTCTGTCTCTTGGTGAGGATCTGTACATTTTTTGGTACGTCGAGTCCGCACACAAGATCATGAACTAGAGGGATGATGTGATCGATCTCGTGCTTCACACCAGTATCGAGAGATAGCAGCTGTGCCTCAAGTCGTAGCCGGCGTAATTCCTTAACGCCTTGACTGGTTGCGACTCTTGCGTTTCTCTCAAAATATCTGCGACGCGCAACGCCTTGCTTGTGGTTTGCTGATTGAGCATAGCGCTTGGCTCTGTCTCTTTTATGCTGGCGGTAGGCTTCGTCTCCGTAGTCTTGCCAGTAGCCTTGCTTCGTTCGCTCTCGATTGCGTATGCGTAAACATTCGCGGCAGTTCTTGTTCTTAGCGAATCGCTCCGACAGATGGCCATGCTTACATGGCTTGCCGGTGAAATAGTAAGTAACACCTTGCCTAAGCGCCTCTGCCTGGGACGCCGGAAATTTCCTTTTCTCCATTGTCCCGTCTCATTCAGTAAGACCAGATAGTCGGTCGGGGGAATCCGTCGTCAGTTTCTAAGTCGTCCAGGTGCAGGAACCTAGAACCGTAGGAACCTTTCTGTGCAATCCCTACGCCGGTGAAGCCATGCCCTAGTGCTACACACAGCAGCTTGTAGGCATCTTCGCCATAGATGGCGACGTCTGCTGCATGACCAGATGTATGCGCGCCAGGCTTTGACTTCCTTGCCTCGATCGGATGATGCGGGCAGCGGTATCCTGAAGTGATGACCATTGGCTGACCCCAATCGGCGCGCAAGCTGGTCAACTTCTCCATGAAATCAGGGTCCATGCCGTCTTCGTTGCAGCCACATTGGCAGCGCATCTCATCTTGTGTGAAGTAGGGTGACTCCCAGCTCACGACTCATCCTTCTTGGGCTTGAACGGACCTTTGCCGGCCTTCATCTGAGCATAGACCTTTGCGTTGATCGTGCTTTTCTTTTTGGACCGTGACTTGCCGGCTGCCTTACGCTTATTCATGTTTTCATACAGACTCATTTTGATTTCCTCTTATCCATAAATCCTTCGACAGCACCGCCGCCAAAATAAAAACCTAAGATGATCAGCATCGCGTAGTTGATACTGAATTGCTCCATGACCTTGGTTACTGCATCCGGGTCACCTTGTCCTGAGATCGTCATGCCGAGGACCAGGACATAGCTGCTCAGAAATGTCAGGCCAAACATTAACGCCAGGTAACGCTGCGCTAACTTAAATGGTGCATATGCGGACAACAAGTCCGTTTTTGCCTTGGCTTTTGCCTGGATCTCTTCCTCTGTGCTGGTATGCATCGAGTCGATCAGGTCCATCCCTTTTGAGATGACGTCGCCTGATCCAAGCATTTTGCTAATGACACTGAACATCATGTGCCTCCTATATTGTGATCTGTCTGTACGCAAACAGCTTCGTAGTTAATCTTTGGCTGCGGCCCAGTTGCTATAAAAAATTCTCTGGCCTCAAAGCAGTCTTGCATTGTCGGGTACACGCCTTGCGGACCGACAATATATCTGTCCGCCTCCAGTAAGATCACGAACAAGATCCACATTGTTATATCTCCATCAAAAGCGCTTCGATGAATATAGACACCTCATTGGTGCCGCCACTGGACTTCGCCTCAAACTGAAAGTCTGTCTTCTCCGCGATGCGGAATGGCACCTGCCTGTCAAACGATTGCTCTCCCGTCTGCCATGTAGCCTCAGCTGTGCGTAATATCCTGCCGGTGTGAGTGATGGTCACATTGCGATAGGTCAAATACTTGTTGCCGTTGATTGTGCCGGATGTCAGATCGATGCGGAACAAGAACAGCTCATGCCCTGCTGGCACTGTGTAAACACAGGCTTGCGTGATACCAAGAGTCGCCTCAATGAATCCATATTTTGTGCCGCCATTGTTGATCGTGATGTCGCCGACATTGCTGCCTGAAAGTATGATTGCACTATTGAGGCGCAGGAATTGATTGGTTGTTGTGACTGCGGAAGTACCACTCAGAGTGACCACTTCGTCAATCTGATTGTAGTCCGCGTCGAGTCCTTGGATCAGTATCGGCATGGTGTCCGACGCAGAGGTTGATACGCAGCTCATGGTGACAGCTGAGGATGGGTATGTGTACTGCCCGCCGTCATTCCAGATTGTTTCCAGTGTGCTGCCGACCTCTCGATTGAAACCAAACAGGTTGACAGGCTCGACACCTGGGATGCGCTTGCGCGCAATCTCGAGCATGGCGTGTGGTGATGATAGATCTGAATTAAGGTAGCCCATTATCTTGCTCCGCTGATTGCCCATATAAACGCTGCGATGACAGCAGCAGAACATAGGACGCCGCCGACAATGATCGCAATGTCCTGGTACATCTTCTTCTTGCGCTGCGCTTCACGCACCTGTTGGATCTTGGCTTGCTTCTCTTGCTCGCGTCGATCCTGGACGAACTTTTCGTATGCGCTCCAGTGTCCAGTCCAATGCAAAATTTCTTTCACCTCTGCCCACTTTTGATCCAGCTCTACCTTTGCAGCGTAGAGTTCCAGGTCAGATTTCTCTGGGCTACCGGCATTTGCTTTCTCGACAGCTTGCTTGGCTGACAGCATCTTGCCGATGCCAGCAAAGATCTCTGAGATCTCGCCAGCATTTTGAGCAGCGGTTTTGACAACGGCATAGCTCGCATTGAAGGCGGCGATTGCCGTTAAGGGGTCCACTAGGTCACCTTCATCAGGACAGCAACCAGCATTGCAATGATGCTACCGGCTGCACCAATCATGACTGCCTCGATTCTTTTTATTCGTAGGATGGTTTCTCTCCACCGCTCACCACAGACAGCTTCATGCGCTTCAAGGCGAGTCTCAATGCTGTCGATCCGCTTGTGTGCTGATGCTACTGTGCGCTTGTCCATCAATCCGCATCCTGAATCGTTAGCTCACCCGCCTCAACCTGACGCATGATTTCTGCGTATTGGCGGTTGGCAGGGTCGAGTGGGACTGACATTTCCACATCATCTGCAACCACAAAAATGCTAGAGATTTCACCTTCAAAATAGTTATATCTGGCTAATGTGATATTAATTTGTTCCATTTATAGCTCCGCATCAAAATTAATAAATGCGCCTGATTGCATCCTAAGTCGTGCAGGACGATTGGCTGTAATTGTGCTTTGATTATTTCCAAACTGAACTGATGTTGTAGAAATAATTTCTATGTTCGGAATGTTATTTCTGGACAAGTCTTCGGCCCCACAAATCTGATATCTAAATCCGTTTCCAACAGACGATGTTGTAATAGTGGGCGCAGAACGCATTGTTCCGTCTCTAAAATTATACTCAAAAATCGATTGTCCATTATTAAATGAATATCCAAACGCAACACTATCGTTACCAGAGTCGTAAGCTATTCTTTGTAGATACCTCTGACACAACGCCAGTTGTTCACCGTATGAAATATGCTCAAACGGGGTAGCGACTGTGCCGACTTCTAGTTGGACGCCTGTGATTTGCCAGTAGTTGTTTATCGTTGCTATTGGGTTAGCTGAATGATTGTATGCAATTCTTGCACTTGAAGAGGCGTCCCAAGATGTATTATCGGTTGTCGTATAGTTTGTTCCAGAAGCAAGAATAAAGAATAATCTGAATCCACTGCCGTTGTTGTTTGCTATGCCTGACCCTGCCGTATCGCCAACTATTGATACAGTTTTGTATTCCCAAGTATCAGCAGTATCAATTGTATATGTTGCCCCAATAGTTCTGCCAGAATCTTCTGTGTAAAATTGAATGGCGTATGTACCAGTGGTTGATCCTTTAACCCAGAATGACAGGGTCATAGATTTTGCGGAAGCTGTCCCATAATCTAAATGCTGAACATTGTAGGCTTCAACATGATGCATCACCCCAAAATACTCGTCTCCACCTAAAGACTCTGCGGTGTCTACGTTGTATTTAAATGAAGTGCTAAATCCATCTGGAGCATCAGTGCTTTGACTTTGCGTTCCAACTAATGTGTCAACTCTAAACGGAACTGTTTTCCACCGATCAACTGATGCATAACCAGTGCTTGTACTACTCGTCCCACGCTGTGCCACCTGCATCGCTGAATTTATGATGAGATTCCTGCGCCCACCGATCTGCGTAGATGGTACAAAGCCTCCAGTGACTGTGAGGTTGTTGGCAACAGTCGTATTACCTGAGCTAGTCGTGATGGCTGTT
>OBPT01000443.1_pt1 | contig 12484 bp, 10 predicted proteins | sample 1534671 | NCBI WGS metagenome assembly OBPT01 (sample SAMEA3275494, study PRJEB22092) | marine metagenome | biome: ENVO:00000447 marine biome; feature: ENVO:00002042 Surface water; material: ENVO:00002010 seawater | collected 2014-06-21T11:00:00+00 | depth 1 m | reverse complement strand
ATATCCCCAGTTTCAAGAACGTCGCCAACGCGACCATCAATCTGACTCATGTGAAGAAATGATGAACTTAATCCATAGCCCTGATCGAGAATAATTGTGCCACCCGAATAGAAAAGGTCGGACTCGGCCAGTGTGACCACGCCCGGACCCGGCGCATGCACCGGTGTACCCGTCGGCCTTGCAACATCGACGCCATAGTGTGGGTTACCCGGTGTTCCATTATAAAAGCGCTGACTGCCATAAACCCCACTAATTCGGCCCGTCGCGGGCCAACTCAGGCCCGAAAGCACTGCTTTTAGGTACCCTTCATTTTCTATCCGTCGTGCCTTTGCCGTCCGCACCAACTGCCGCTCTTTGCGTATACGCGCCAGCTCCGCTTCAGGCGGCGTCACGGTCCGCTGAGGAACCCCTTCAACCCTCGAAATCCGATACTCTCGCGTTGCCAACTCAAACGTACAGGTCTGTCGCTCGTCAATTACCAGATCAACCTGCGTCGCGGCGTCTCGACCCAGCCCCAAAACAAAAGATCCGTCGGACAATACCGGCACATCGATTTGAATAAACCGTAACTGACTCCCAGGCTCAACACGTCCCCACACCAATCCGCCCGGTATAAAGTCGCCCTCAAGCGCGGGACATGGGGCGTCAGACGCCGCACCAGGGACTGCATAGAGAAACAATAGGAGCGTAAAGACGGTCAAGAGTCGCATGATAGTATCCGTTCAAAGTGCACAATATAGTCTCTCAAGGGCGCGCATGAATCCATAGCCATACGCTGGCAGGACTCAATTTGGAGAGTCGATGTCTCGATACCAAGCACCACGCATCAAAGGATCACCTTATATCACCCCCGAGGGTGCGACGCAGCTTCGCCATGAGTTACATCAGTTGTGGAAGATCGAGCGACCTCAAGTCACGGCCGTCGTTCATGCCGCTGCGCTCAATGGCGATCGCTCCGAAAATGGCGACTACATTTACGGAAAAAAACGCCTGAGAGAAATCGACAGCCGCGTTCGCTTTTTGCAAAAAAGACTGGATGAACTCACGGTCGTAGACTCAAGGCCTACCGATACGAACAAAGTATATTTTGGCGGATGGGTGCGTTTGGAAGACGAGGCCGGTGTGTCTCACGAGTATCGACTGGTCGGTCCTGATGAGTTTGATGTGCGTTCGGGCCTTTTAAGCTGCGACTCCCCCCTGGGAAAAGCGCTTCTCGGAAAAGCGCCCGGAGACACGGTCGTTGTCAACAACCCTGAGGGCAGTCGCGAGTGGTTTGTTCACTCGATTTCCTACCGCTAAGCAACGACTGACGACCGGTCAAACTCACAATTACCAAGGACTGACCGCCACTTAAGTCTCCAGAGTGCTAACATCTTTTGCTTCACTACGCCGGGGGGGTACGTCCATGTTTGACGATACAAAAAATCGTTTTCAAAACCGACATATTGGGACAACAGCGGCACAGCAGGCCGAAATGGCAACGAGTGTAGGATTCCAAAGTGTGGATGAGCTCATTGCCACCGCAGTGCCCGACAATATTAAGCTGGACCAGCCGCTGACGCTGCCACCTGCGCTGACTGAGAACGAAGCCCTGCTCAAGCTTCGTAACTACGCGGACCAAAACAAGGTTGTTCGTAGCTGCATTGGAATGGGCTATTACGACACGATCACGCCGCCCGTATTACTGAGAAATGTCTTTGAAAATCCTGGCTGGTACACAGCGTACACCCCTTACCAGCCCGAAATTTCGCAAGGAAGATTAGAGACTCTTTTGACCTACCAGCAAATGGTGATTGACCTCACCGGCATGCCGCTCGCCAATGCATCGCTGCTTGATGAAGCCACGGCGGCAGCGGAGGCGATGACACTGATGCATCGTATGAATCGAAAGTCCAAGTCTTCCACTTTTGTCGTCACGAGCGATTGTCATCCACAAACCATCTCGCTCATTCAAACGCGCGCAGAGCCACTGAACATCACTGTCGAGATCGTCCCCCCAGAGTGCACCGCAGATGTCGACAACGCCTTCGGCGTCTTGGCGCAATACCCGGGAACCTTGGGTGACGTCCGCGATCTTTCGCATGCGATTTCAACCTGCCATGAGAAGAATATTTTGTTTGGCGTTGCCACCGACCTTTTGGCACTGACCGTTTTAAAGCCGCCGGGTGCGATGGGCGCCGACGTTGTACTGGGAAGCTCGCAACGATTTGGCGTTCCAATGGGTTACGGCGGACCCCACGCTGCGTTTTTCGCAACCCGCGAGGAGTTCAAACGCTCTCTGCCGGGGCGCGTTATCGGCGTCTCCATAGACAGCAAGGGGCGTCAAGCGCTGCGAATGGCCATGCAAACGCGTGAGCAACACATTCGCCGAGAGAAGGCGACCAGCAACATTTGTACAGCTCAAGCACTCCTGGCCATCATGGCCGGTCTCTACGCCATGCACCACGGTCCCGACGGACTGAGAGCGATTGGCGAGCGAGTGCATGCGATGACCTCTTCACTCGCCGCATCACTGCGCCGTGGGGGTTTGAAGGTGCTGAACGAGTCCTGGTTCGATACGCTGTGTGTCGAGGTCGACGACGCGCCGGCAGTTCTTCAACGTGCGGCTGACAACGGCTACAACTGCCGGCGCATCAGTGCCTCGTGTTTGGGCGTATCGCTCGATGAAACCACGACGACCGAGGACCTTGCGACGCTCGCTAACATTTTCGGTGTCGAACCTGTCTCCGGTGCTTCGGGGATTCCTGACAACCTTCTGCGTAAGATGGATTATCTCAGCCATCCACTGTTTCAAGACTACCGGACTGAAACGGAGATGCTTCGATATCTCAAGCGGCTGGAAAACAAAGATATTTCGTTGACCCGCTCAATGATTCCCTTGGGCAGTTGCACCATGAAACTCAATGCGGCTGCAGAAATGATTCCGGTCTCGTGGCCTGAGTTTGCGCGTATGCACCCGTTTGCACCGGCTGAGCAGGTCAAAGGCTACACTGCAATGCTCAACGAATTGTCGCAGTGGCTGACCGAGTGCACGGGCTACGACGCAATGTCCTTGCAACCTAACTCCGGCGCGCAGGGCGAATACGCCGGCCTTATGGCGATAAGGCGCTACCATCGCGCACGGGGCGAAGCGCATCGTAATATTTGCTTGATTCCAACATCAGCGCACGGCACTAATCCCGCGAGTGCCGTTATGGCAGGCATGAAAGTCGTGCTCGTCGCCTGTGACGACAATGGTAATGTTGACATGCACGACCTGAAGGAAAAAACAGAATCACATTCTGAATATCTAGCCGCTATCATGGTGACCTACCCTTCAACCCACGGGGTCTTCGAGACCTCGATCGTCGATTTGTGTGACCTCATTCACGAGCATGGCGGGCAGGTTTATGTTGACGGTGCCAACCTTAACGCGCTGGTTGGCCTGGCGGGTCCTGGAAAGTTTGGTGCCGATGTGTCGCACCTAAACCTTCACAAGACGTTTTGCATACCCCACGGTGGCGGCGGTCCGGGCATGGGACCAATAGGCGTTGGCGCACATCTCGCGCCTTACCTACCGTCCTCGGTCGTCGTGCCGCAGGAAGGGCTCGATGCAAACAATAATGTGATCTCTGCAACGCCCTTTGGCAGCGCTTCCATCCTGCCTATTTCTTGGATGTACATCGCCATGATGGGCAGCGAAGGCGTGACCGAAGCCAGTCGCACTGCGATTGTCCACGCCAACTATATTGCTCAGCGCCTCAAAGGCCACTTCGACGTGTTGTACACGGGGCGACAGAGAACCGTAGCGCACGAGTGCATCATCGATATTCGACCGCTAAAGGAGCGAAGCGGCATTACCGAGGAGGATGTTGCCAAGCGCTTGATCGACTACGGATTCCATGCGCCCACCATGTCGTTCCCTGTCGCAGGAACTCTCATGATTGAGCCGACAGAGTCAGAGTCATTGAACGAGATCGATCGATTTTGCGATGCCATGCTGGCGATTCGAGAGGAGATTCGATCGGTCGAGGATGGCCGCTTTGATCCGATTAATAATCCGCTCAAAAATGCGCCGCACACACTCGACGACGTCACCGCGTCGGACTGGAATCGGCCTTACTCGCGAGAACAGGCTGTCTGGCCAGTGAGCTCGCTTCGGGCGGATAAATACTGGGCGCCCGTAAATCGCGTCGACAATGTCTACGGCGACCGCAACCTCATTTGCAGCTGCCCGAGCATTGAAAGTTATCTTGAGCCTGCGTGAGGGTATGACTCACGCGCAGAGCGGTTAACCTAGACTACCGATCTTCCGGAAGCAACGTCTGAAAGCGTTCTTTCCAGGCGTCGTAGGGCATGCCGTAGACGATTTCACGCGCCTCGTCTTTGGTCAACTGAAGATCAGCGTCACTGGCCGCCTCCGCATACCACTTAGACAGACAGTTTCGGCAGAACCCTGCCAAATTCATCAAATCAATATTCTGCACGTCGGTGCGCTCTTGAAGGTGCGCAACTAAGCGGCGAAACGCCGCGGCTTGAAGTTCAGTTTCAGTCATCGTTTATCGACTGGCCATTAATTCCTCAATGGCCACTCCTTGTCCTCGGTATCGCCACTTTAAATGTTGAAACAGCTCGGGATCGAACCAATCAGCATGTTTTATTTCCAACGGCCGTGAAATATCGATCGCGCGGCCAGACAACGACTCGCACCAGTACAAGTGAAATCCATTATCAAACTCAACCGCCAGCTCACCCGCCTTGGCTACAACACCCGCTTCTTCCCAAGTCTCTCGCTCTGCCGCACATTGTGCGGACTCGCGTCGATCAACCGAGCCACCGGGGGGGCCGTAAAAACCACCCATGGACTTCACAAGCAACAGGTCGCCATCACTCACCACCAAACACCCGGCACTCGGAGCGGTCATGTCACCGGCTGAAGTCGAGCACTCGGGGCGCTGCGAACATCCCATTAAAAAAAAGACTAGCACGGCAATCACTAGCAATTTAGCGTTCATAAACCACCTCCACCGCCTCGTGACCTATGATCTCTTTGAGTTGGTCGAGAAGCGTATCTGTTGGAGTCACTCGCCAGCAATCTCCAAGCCTGACAATAGCCGACCCTGCCGGCTGTCTATACTGTACTACAACGGGACATTCGCCGTTAGACCCGCTAAATGCACGCTTTAATTCCGCGCTAACCCCTCCTTGTATAGCGTCGGCATGCAGCTCCAGCTTTAGCTCACGTACGCGAGAAGTCCGTGCCATTTCGAGTGTGGTAAACGATTTGGCACGCAGCGATAGCTGTCCTCGAAAATCATCCACTTGGAGTCGACCATCCGCTAAGACAATCTGATCCTTAATGAGAAGCTCTCGATGCGCCTCGTAGACCTCGCTGTAGGCCGTGGCCTCGATTTGCCCTGTGCCGTCATCAAGTTGCAATACAGCCATGGTGCCGCGCTGCGTTTTAACCAGTCGAACGTCTACGATTAAACCCGCAACCCACTGCTTGCTTCCCGTGGTGAGTTCACGAATACAGCGCGGCGAGAACTTGCGCACCTCCTGCTCAAACTCGTCCATTGGGTGTCCACTGAGAAAACTCCCAAGACTCTCTTTCTCACCAGCGAGCACGTCGCGTAAGGTCCAAGACCGCGCCCTTCGATGATCGCGATAGGGGTCGCCGCCCTCAGAGCTTGGAACGACCTCACCGAACAAGTCGCCCATACCAGCAGCTTCGTTGGCAGCGGTCTGCTCGGCGGCGCGCAATCCGTCGTCAAGCGCAGACATCAAGACCGCGCGGTCGGCCCCGAGCTCATCAAGTGCGCCACTTTTAATCAATGCTTCAAGCGCGCGGCGGTTGACTTTACGCGGGTCCGTCCGACTGCAAAGATCGAAGAGATCGTCAAATGATCGTTCGGTCCGGGCGGCAATCAAGTCATCAATGGGGCCTTCGCCCAGTCCTTTTATGCCGCCTAACCCATAGACAATATGGCCCTCTTTATTCACCGAAAAATGCAGTCGCCCCTCACCCACATTTGGCGCCCTAACCGTCAACCCCATGCGCTTACACTCGTCGCGCAAGCTCAGGAGCTTGTCCGTATTGTCGATCTCAGAACTCATGACCGCGGACATAAACTCAGCTGGGTAATGACATTTCAACCACGCCGTTTGATAGCTCACCAAGGCATATGCAGCAGAGTGCGACTTGTTAAAACCGTAGCCTGCAAACTTTTCCACTAAATCGAAGATCTTCATTGCAAGCGTGGGGTCCACACCCTTGTCTTTAGCGCCGTCTTCAAACACTGAGCGCTGCTTCGCCATTTCTTCGGGCTTTTTCTTACCCATAGCACGTCGAAGTAGATCTGCACCACCGAGCGTGTAACCCGCAAGTTCCTGAGCAATCTGCATCACTTGTTCCTGGTACAAAATGATGCCGTAAGTTGGCTCAAGAATGGGCTTCAACCACTCGTGCTGGTATTGCACATCAGGATAGGACACTCGCTCTCGGCCGTGCTTGCGATCGATAAAGTTTTCCACCATGCCCGATTGAAGTGGGCCGGGTCTAAACAGCGCGACCAGTGCAATAATGTCCTCAAAACAATCGGGGCGGAGATTTTTGATCAACTCCTTCATGCCACGACTTTCTAACTGAAATACCGCCGTCGTTCGAGCGCTTTGAAGGAGGCGGTAAACGTCGTCGTCGTCTAATGGAATCTGATTAATATCAACCGGCGCCTCAATATCAGTGCGCTGATTAATCATCGCAACTGCCCAGTCAATAATGGTGAGCGTGCGCAACCCCAAAAAGTCGAACTTTACGAGCCCGGCGTCCTCAACATCATTCTTATCGTATTGAGTGACCAGCCCTTGGCCTTCTTCGTCACAAAAGAGAGGCGAGAAATCAGTGAGCTTTGAGGGTGCAATGACGACGCCACCCGCGTGCTTACCGGCGTTTCGAGTTAAGCCCTCAAGCTGGACCGCCATGTCCCAAATTTCTTGCGCGGCAGAGTCTTCCTGTAACAGGTTGACCAGTTGTTCTTCCTGCTCCAGCGCCTTTTCGAGGGTCATTCCAACTTCAAAAGGTATGAGCTTGGACATCTTATCGGCGAGGGCGTATGGCTTGTCTTGCACACGTGCCACGTCACGAACAACCGCCTTGGCTGCCATTGTGCCGAAGGTGATGATCTGCGACACCGCATCGCGTCCATAGGTATTGGCTACGTAGTCAATGACCTCATCACGCCGGTCCATACAAAAGTCGACGTCGAAGTCAGGCATCGAAACCCGCTGAGGGTTGAGAAAGCGCTCAAACAGTAAGTCGTATTCGATAGGGTCGACATCGGTAATCTCAAGCGCGTAAGCCACTAACGAGCCTGCGCCGGAACCGCGGCCCGGTCCTACGGGGATCCCATTGACCTTTCCCCAGCGAATAAAGTCCATCACGACGAGGAAATAACCAGGGAAACCCATTTGATTAATTATGCCGAGTTCGAACTTGAGACGGTCACGATACGTTGACTCCTGCGTAACGCTGAGCTGTTCCAAACGTCGATCAAGTCCCTCGTTCGATAAATCCTCTAGGTGCTGCTCAATACTCACCCCCTCAGGGGTTGGAAAGTCCGGTAAGTAGGCCTTACCCAGCTCGATTTCGAGCGTGCATCGTGACGCAATGTGCACGGTGTTCTCGATGGCCTCAGGGATGTCTGCAAACAACGCCAACATCTCTTCTGACGACTTCAGGTACTGCTGCTCAGAGTAGTGGCGCGCGCGACGAGGGTCGTTCAAGGTCCGCCCGTCGCCAATGCACACACGTGCCTCATGCGCGTCGAACTCGCCCGGACGGAGGAAACACACTTCATTTGTCGCAACCACGGGGCACTCATGCTGCTCAGCCAATGCAACGGCCGCATGCAAATAGTCCTCTTCGTACTCACGGCCGGTTCGCTGAAGCTCCAAATAAAAACGATCGGGAAAATGATCCATCCACCAGGTCAGCGCAGTCTTGGCGTCCTGGTCTCGACCTGCCAGTAAATGCTGACCTACATCGCCCTTGCGCCCCCCAGACAAAACGAGAAGACCGTCGCGCTGCGGCGCTATCCACTCCCGGCGAAGCAAGGGTTTTCCAAGGACTTGGCCTTCTTGATACGCGCGTGAAATAAGAATAGTGAGATTCCGATATCCCGTATGATTTTGAGCCAGAAACGTCACTTGACTGCGACGCTCATCATCCTCCAAAAGCTGAAAATCCGCCCCAACGATAAGCTTGACACCCTCGCGCTCAGCCGCCTTATACGCTTTGATTAGACCAAAAAAGTTAGTCCGATCTGTCACCGCGACTGCCGGCATTTCTGCGGCCGACACCGACTTCATAAGGGGGCCAACACGCACCAGACCGTCCACGAGGGAAAACTCTGAATGAACGCGCAGATGGACAAATGAAGGGGTCATGGTTGCTATTAAACCTCGTCTTCGCCGTCTAGCATACGTGCAACGGGTGCAAAACTTTTGCGGTGTATCGGCGTAATACCAAGGTGCTGCAACGCCTCAAGGTGTTGAGCGGTTGGGTACCCTTTGTGCTTGGCCAGACCGTAACCTGGGTAGGCTTCATCAAGCGCCTTCATCTCACGATCACGGGTGACTTTAGCAATGATCGACGCCGCGCTAATACAGGGCACGGAGCCATCACCACCGACGATAGCCTCTGCTGTAAAATTCCAGTTCGGTAGTTTATTCCCATCGACTAGAACGTGATCGGGTCTGACCGAGAGCGACTCGACCGCGCGCTTCATGGCGAGTAGCGACGCGTTCAAAATATTCAGCCGATCGATTTCTTCAACACTTGCGCGCCCAATGGCGCAGCACACCGCAGTCTGCTTGATCGTCTCAAACAGCGCTTCGCGTTTTCGTTCTGAGAGCTTTTTGGAGTCGTTCAAACCTTGCGGGAGCGCGTCCCCGAGGATAACGGCGGCTGCGACCACGTCGCCTGCCAGCGGACCTCGGCCCACTTCATCACAACCAGCAACCATGACAAGCTCAGGTCCGATCATGGTTCAACAACTCTTCCAAGGCGTCCACTGAGCGGGCGGCAAAGTCGCTGCCAATACTGTCACTCAACTCCGCAAATCGCGCTTTCTGATGATCGCCTGCATCACCAAATGTATCCAATACTGATCGATATAGATTCTCTGCCGTCGCCTCCCCCTGCAAGAATTCCGGTGCGATCTCGGTGCCCGCGATGACATTGGGAAGCCCCACGTATGGAATAGTCACTAAACGACTTAAAATTTGCCAAGAAAGCCAGGCCATTCGGTAGGCAATAGTCAACGGCCGACCAATAAGCATGGCTTCAAGCGTCGTGGTGCCCGACGCGCACAGCACGGAATCAGAAGCGACCATAGCCAACCGGCTTTGCCCTTCAATGACGATGAATCGGTCGTGTTCAATCGGCATAAAGTGGTTGATTTGGTCGAGTCGCTCGGCTGAGGCTGCGGGAACGACCACTTGAAGCTGACTGTCTGTTGCAAGAAGCTTCATAATCACCTGAGCAAACACTGGTGCGAGATGCTCGATCTCGCTCGCACGACTGCCGGGCATGCAGACGAGCACTTTCCCCGATTGCGACAGTCCTAAATATTTGCGCGCGGTGTGCTGATCGGGCATCGCCGAAAGGTCCTCAATCAGAGGGTGACCGACACAGACCGCTTTCACCCCGTGATCAATATAAAAATCTCGCTCAAAAGGCAGCAGACAGAGCATTAAATCGACTGACTTTTTAATGTTGTGAATACGACCCGGACGCCAGGCCCACACCGACGGGCTGACCAAATGCGCCGTCTTGATCCCCTTGGACCTCAGTGAACGCTCTAGCGACAGATTAAAATCAGGACTGTCGATACCAAGAAACAGCCCCGGCTGTGTCTGCAACATGTGCTGTTTTACGCCGCGCCTGATCGACAAGAGCTCAGGCAGTCGTTTAAGCGGCTCGACGAGGCCAAAGACTGATAAGCGCTCCATGTCATGAAGGCTTTGAAGCCCATGGAGCGCCATAAGCTCACCACCAATGCCCGTAAATTCAAGACGATCATTGCGGTAGCTCATTTCCCTGAGAACAGCACCGCCTAAAATATCCCCACTTTTTTCACCCGCGACAGCGCCAATGTGATGCGCTTGAACCATTACCTGACGATACCGCGCTCAGATGATTTGAGAGACTCAAGCAGAGGCTCAATCTCAGGCGTTTCCACAGCCATTTCTCCCAGTCTTTCAATCGCCACATCGAGCGTTAGACCCTGACGATAGACCAACTTAAAGGCCCGTCTCAGATCTGCCAGCGTTCCGTCACTGAACCCTCGACGCCGCAATCCCTCGGAATTAATGGTTCGTGCCTCAGCAGGACTGCCAGAGACTGTGACGTAGGCAGGAACGTCCTTACCGATCGCCGTACCCATACCGCTAAAACTGTGCGCGCCAATTTTACAAAACTGATGCACCAGCGTGTAACCCGACAGGATTGCCCAGTCGTCGACAACCACGTGACCGGCAAGGGCTGTATTGTTGACCAAAATCGTGTGGTTCTTGACGACACTGTCATGCCCTATGTGTACGTAGCACATAATCAAGTTACTGTTGCCAATCGACGTATCACCGCGATCCTGAATTGTCCCCCGATGAATCGTCACACTCTCTCGAATCACATTATCGTTGCCAATGGTCAAGGTGGTCGCCTCGCCCTTGTATTTCAGATCAGGAGTCGACTCACCAATAGAGCTGAACTGGAAAATATGATTACGGGCACCGATTGTCGTGGGCCCCTTAATCACAACGTGGGGCTCGATAATCGTGTCCTCGCCCACCACGACATCGGCACCGATGACACAGTACGGGCCGACCTGAGCTGACGGATGAATCTCCGCAGTGGGGTCAATGATGGCCGTCGCGTGAATCACTGATCAGCGATCCGCGCACAGTATCGTCGCGGTGGCGGCTGTTTCTCCGTCCACCGATGCGCGAACATCAAACTTCCAGATACCCCGCTTTTCACTGACGATAGACGCCTGTAGCACCACACGATCGCCCGGTACACAGGGCCGCTTAAATCTCAGCTTATCAACACCAACAAGGTAATAAATCGAACCATCTTCAGGCGTTTTACCCATGGTCACAAAGCCCAAAATACCTGCCGCCTGAGCCATCGCCTCGACCAACAAGACGCCGGGGAAAACGGGGTTTTCCGGAAAATGACCATCAAAAAAGGGCTCGTTAATACTGAGATTTTTGTAAGCCTCTATAGACACCCCGGGCTCTAGCGCCACGACACGATCAACAAATAAACATGGGTATCGATGGGGAAGGTGTCGCCGGATGTCTTCAATATTCATCATCAAGGTCTAATCCTTTCAATCACTACTGGGTTTCTCAACCATTGACTTCTCAAGGGCATCAATCCGTTTGGCCATGTCATTAAGCCTCTCGTAGCGAGCCGCGTTTCTCGCCCAATCACGAGTGGGCATTAATCCCGTGCCAGACGCGTAATGCCCGGGCGTGTCAATACTGCGTGCCACACGTCCCTGACCGCCAATATGAACGTCACTCGCGACCCGCAAGTGTCCCGCAAACCCAGCTTGACCACCGACGGTGCAACGCTCGCCCAGTACGGCACCTCCGGCGAAGCCGACTTGACCGGCAATCGCGGACTGGGCACCGATGTGCACGCCATGGGCAATGTGCACTAGGTTATCAATGATCACGTCATCCTCGATGACCGTGTCTTCAAGTGCGCCGCGATCAATCGCACAGCCGGCACCAATTTCAACACGATCACCAATCTGCACACTGCCCAACTGTAAAATTTTCTGCCACCCCTGCTCGGTGGGTGCGAACCCAAAGCCGTCTGACCCGATCACCGTGTTGGCATGAACAAGGCAGGAGTGTCCCAGAGACACGCCGTGATAAACACAGACACCTGCCCGCAGTTCGGAATCTCTCCCCACCTGCGCACCCGCACCAACCCAAGCATTAGGCCCAATCCAAGCATTGTCACCAATGACAGCATCCGCTTCGATAACAGCGCCTGCACCTATGGTGAGATTAGCTCCTAAGGTTGCAGACGGTGCAACAACGGCCGTGTCGTGGACACCGGGTGCCCTGACGGGTCGGTTATCAAAAATATGAGTCGCACGCGCAAAATCAGCGTACGGGTTATCGCTGTAAATGATCGCGCCTGGAAAATCGACGGCCCAACGTTGTGGGCAGATCACCGCGGATGCAAGAGAGCCACTCAGTTGTTTGACAAACTTTTTCTGCGCAACAAAAGAAAGCGCCCCCTCCTTCGCTGAATCGAGAGGCGCTAGGCGCACCAATGACACCTCTGGGTCACCTTTAAACGGCAGATCCAGTGCCTTGGCGATGTCGCCTAGCGTTGGCATTTTACTCTTTCGGTTGCTGGTTCAGCTTGTCGGTGACCTTTGCAGTGATGTTGTAGCCAAGATCAGCATGGATAACCGATTGG
>OBPT01000442.1_pt1 | contig 12484 bp, 10 predicted proteins | sample 1534671 | NCBI WGS metagenome assembly OBPT01 (sample SAMEA3275494, study PRJEB22092) | marine metagenome | biome: ENVO:00000447 marine biome; feature: ENVO:00002042 Surface water; material: ENVO:00002010 seawater | collected 2014-06-21T11:00:00+00 | depth 1 m | reverse complement strand
CTTGGGCCCGCTTAGGGCTTGTGTGAACTCAGCGGGTCTGGGCGCCGCAGGTCGTACTGTCAGCCGCGACGGCGAACCCTTTCCACTCGATAAGTTCAGCTTTGTCATCAAAGTAAACTTAATTGGTACGTTCAATATGCTCAGCCGAGCTGCCGCTCAAATGGCAAAGAACGATCCTCTTGATGATGATGGCGGTCGTGGTGCTATCGTCAACCTTGCATCAGCAGCGGCGTTTGATGGCCAGATTGGTCAATGTGCTTACTCCGCCTCTAAAGCAGGCGTCGTGGGTATGGCACTGCCGATTGCTCGTGATCTCGCCGCCGTCGGTGTTCGCGTCAACACGGTCGCACCTGGCTTGATCGACACGCCTATCTATGGCGAAGGTCCAGAGTCCGACGCGTTCAAAGCGCATCTTGGAAAGTCAGTACTGTTCCCGAAACGATTAGGCAGCGCTGAAGAGCTTGCGTTTGCGGTCGTCGATTGCATTACCAACCCGTACATGAATGCCGAGGTCATTCGACTCGACGGCGGTATTCGCATGCCACCAAAGTAAGTGACATGCCATGATGCGCAAAAGCCCCAATCGAGTTGAGAGGGGCTTTTTTTTGCCCACGCGTTGCGCAGTGCGTCACCACTAGAAATAAAAGCGCGCACAACCAATGCGGTAAATGCCGCGTACGATTAAATACAAAAAGTCACAGATACCGAGGGCGTAACAGCACGTAGTAATAAATCGTGTTTCACTGTCCACCCTACACAAAGCGCTATTTTTGAAATGGCGCGCCCGTATCTCTCTCGAAAGAGAGAACAGGCACACTCACTCACAATTCGGAGTCCCAGATGGAGAAGCCCACCTTTAAAGAGGAATCCCTTAAGTATCACATCGAGGGAAAACCCGGGAAGCTAGAGGTAAGAGCAACCACGCCTCTTGAAACACAAGCCGACCTATCGATGGCGTACTCACCCGGCGTTGCCCATGCCTGTGAGTACATCGTTGAGGACCCTCTTAACGCCTCCAAGGTAACCGCACGAGGCAATCTGGTTGCGGTCATCAGTAATGGCACCGCTGTTCTGGGACTGGGCGCCATTGGTGCGCTGGCATCGAAGCCCGTCATGGAGGGCAAAGCGGTCCTCATGAAAAAATTCTCCGACATCGACACCTTCGATTTGGAAATTGACGAAAGAGACCCTGAAAAGCTCGTCAATATTATTGCGGCGCTCGAACCCACCTTCGGCGGCATTGTGCTCGAAGACATCAAAGCACCCGAATGTTTCTACGTGGAGCGTCAACTCCGCGAGCGGATGAATATTCCGGTGTTTCACGACGACCAACACGGCACAGCGGTTGTGTCGACGGCTGCCGTTATTTCTTGGCTTAAGCTCACCGGCAAGAAAATGGAAGAAGTGAAGCTCGTGATCTCAGGGGCAGGCTCTGCGAGCATGTCTTGCGCCGACCTGATTGTGAGTCTGGGACTCAAACGAGAGCACGTGTTCATGTGCGACAGCAAAGGCCTTATTTATGAGGGCCGGCAAGAGGGCATGAACGAGTTCAAAGAGCGATATGCGCGACAAACAGACAAGCGAACATTAGCCGAGGCCATGGAAGGCGCCGACATATTCTTTGGCCTCTCTACCGGTGATTGTGTCACTCAAGACATGGTTAAGCAGATGGCACCCAACCCCCTGATTTTGGCCATGGCCAATCCAAATCCTGAGATTCACCCAGACCTTGCACGCCAAGCCCGGCCGGACGCCATTATTGGTACCGGCCGGTCGGACTTTCCAAACCAAGTGAATAACGTCCTCTGCTTCCCCTTCCTGTTCCGTGGCGCATTGGATTGTGGTGCGACCGCGATTAACGACGAGATGAAACTTGCCTGTGCGTATGGCCTTGTCGACCTTGCTCAGCAAGAGGCCTCAGAGGAAGTGGCACAGGCCTATGACGGTCAGTCACTCAAGTTTGGCTCCGACTACATTATTCCGAAACCCTTCGATCCACGCCTCTTTGAGCGCGTGCCGGTGGCAGTTGTCGAAGCCGCCATGAAGACCGGTGTTGCAAGCCGTCCGATTGAGGATCTTGATGAGTATCGTCGAAACTTAAGCAAACACGTGACGCGCTCCGGCATGTTTATGCAGCCAGTCGTGAATGCGGCGGCCAATAGCGGCCTGAAAATGGTTTATTCGGACGCCGAAAACGAAACTGTACTTCGCGCGGTTCAAACCGTTGTGGACGAGGCGATCGCGCGGCCCATATTGGTCGGTCGCCCCAGTGCCATCAACACCGTTATCGACGAGTTAGGGCTTAGAATTAGACTCGGTGAAGACGTGGAGGTGATCAACCCACGCAGCTACGATAAGTACGAAGAGTACGCGCGCGACTACCACCAAATTGCAGGACGAAGCGGGGTCTCAGTCGAGGGAAGCAGCGTTCTTTTACGGACCGACAGTACCGTTATTGCCGCCATGGCGCTGCGTAATGGTGATGCGGATGCCATGATTTGTGGCAAAGTCGGTCGCTTTACTGACCATTTTCAAACCCTGCGATCCGTGATTGGCACCCAGGGCGCAGACGTACGTGCATCAACGTTAACGACCCTATTGTTTGACGACGGCCCACTCTTTTTAACCGACTGCTTTATCGACCTTGATCCCACAGTCGATCAAATCGTTTCTAAAACATTGCTCGGCATAGACCAGGTTCGGCAGTTTGGCATCACACCGCGCGTTGCATTGCTGTCTCACTCAAACTTTGGCTCGTCAAATGCGCCCTCTGCACGCAAGATGAGACAGGCCAGTGAGATTCTCAGAGCACAACTTCCGGACGTCGATATCGACGGAGAGATGCATTCACTCACCGCACTCGACTCGGCGTATCGGCAAACCATCTTTGAAGACAGTCAATTAAAAGGCAGCGCGAATCTTTTGGTTTTTCCAGGACTTGATGCCGCCAATATTGCCCTCGGACTGTTGCGCAAGAAGGCCAACGGACTGCTCATCGGACCCTATATGTCTGGCCTGAAACGACCGGCCCACATCATGGTGAACTCGGCGACACCTCGTGCCATTTACAACGTCAGTGCACTCGCTGTTGCAGAAACCCTAGCAAAACAGAAATAAAGCAGGCGCCATCGATGATCATGGTGGCGACCGCTCACTCCTCGTCCGCATCCAGGTCGGACTCGCATTCGTCGACGATGAAGCTCTGAGTGCGGTCGCGTTCAAAGAGGCGCGCTTCGTCCTCGGCGAGTTCGTGCTGCGCGTGTGCGGTGCTCATGTCAGCCATTGCGGCCTCCATGGCGTAGTAGTTTTCAAACCAAACTTCCATCATGACGTCGAATTCCGGCGCTTCTGCACCATCACCAGCGAGAATGGGGTATCGACGCACGTACTTTAACGCGTGTGGACTGAGGTATTTTTCGCCCAACAAGCGATGGTGCAACTCGTAATAATCTCGAAACGCCTCTGCTGTCAGCTCGGGGCGTTTAAACAACAACGTAACCACCTTAATCATCGCCTGACCTCCCATTCAACCCGCTAGACACCCGCCCTGAAGACCAAAACCAGTCACTTCATTGACTCAGATACCACATGATCCGCGCCGTGAATTGCTCCGAATCGCTCCTCGCGTTGACTGAACAAATGCTCAGGGCTAACCGATTCATAAGCCGCAGAGGGGTCATCGGGATCTGAGTAAAACCCCAATACATAGCCGCCCTTCGCGTAGCCGATCAGCGCACGTAACTCAGGGCTGAGTTTGCGGGCATGTTCTGGCGGGCAGGACAGGTACTGGTTTTCTTCTTGGCGCAACCAACTGAGTGCGTAGTGCATAAACACCCCTGTTCTAACTTGATCCGGTGTCGAGTTCGCACCACCGCCGTGGAGGACAGTGCCGGTGTAACAGAGCACAGAACCCGGCTCCATTTCAGCATAGGCAATCTCGTGCGGCTCGGGCTGACGGTCTTTGTCCCAGTACTGAGAGCCTGGAACAACCTGGGTGGCACCGTTCGCACGGGTAAAGGGTGTTGTTGCCCAAATGGTGCTGAACAGGGGCTCGACCTTTCGCGGCAGGTAGCCGCCCCAGATACCTCGGTCACGGTGCAGAATTTGTGCACTCTCGCCCGGAGCAATAGCGACCGCCGAGGTAAAGTGCAGTTGAATATCGTCGCAGTAATCACTCAAATACTGACGTGCGGAGGTCAGCATCATGGCATTAAGCGCGAGATCAGCGCAGGCTTCAGAGCGCGCAACAAGCGCTCCAATACGCTGCGTTTTAAAGCCTGTGAATGCATCACGCCCGAAGGTATTTTGCGTCAAGAAGGGTGACAATTCGCTGTTCAGACGCGCGACATCATCCGCAGGTAAAACCTTGTCGACAATGACCGCCCCATCTTTTTGTAAGTGCTCAATAATCTCATTAGGCGACGCTGTCGCTGCGACGTGTTCGATGGTTGCCATGGCGTCATCTCCGATTGAGTTCGTCTTCACCGCATCGATACCTCGTTAACATAGTAAATCACTGGAATCGTTAGTCCAGCCGTCTGCGCTATTGTTTGGTGCTATTGATTGGTGTCAGTCCAGACGCCACACTCACGGAAATCACCAACGAGGTGCCGCACGATGACATCGCCCAACGCTGTTCACCACATTGCCGTGTCAACGGCCGATATAAAGGCGCAAATCGCTTTTTTTTCCGACGTCTTAGGCCTGTCGTTAGCAGGATTATTTTGGATGCACGGGGTGCCCAACGCTTGGCATGCATTTCTCAAAATGGGCGAGGCGTCGTTTTCGTTCGTCTTTATTCCCGGGAACGAGACGAAAGATGTGGTGATGGGTCAGACTCATGCAGGCACTGGCGCAGGCTCGTCAGCACCCGGGACCGTGCAGCACATTGCACTCAACGTCGACACGATGGATGACTTGTTGACCCTGCGAGACCGCATTCGATCGCGCGGTGTGCCGGTATTTGGGCCTCTCGACCACGGCCTGTGTCACTCGATTTATTTTGCAGGACCTGAGAATCTCACACTGGAAATTGCCACGAGCGATCAGGTGACCCACCCCTTAGACGGTCAGGGTACGTGGATCGACTCAGAGGTTGCGTCTCTTGCCGGAATTAGCCCCGAAGAACTCGAACAGTTTAAGCATCCAGCTGTATTCGAAGGGCAAGGTGGGGCGATTAAACAGCCTGCCTTTGATGCTGAGAAGCCACACCTCGCCTACCCTGAAGACACCTATCCAGTAATGCTGGATATGCCCGACAGCGCCTTTAAAACGAAGCCGGAGGACCAAATACCCCCGGGCATTGGGCAGCAAGAGTCTTAAGCCTCAGACCGGAAATCCTTGATCGGCCAACCAATCTAGCACCGCGGCACTGGCTTGAGCCGCGAGCTCAGGCTGTCCCATGTAATAGTGGTTCGCGCCTTGAATATTGACCATCGCCTTTCGAGTGTGACCAATTGCCTCAAACAATCGATCAGTGTGCTGGGGTGTACAGGCGTCGTCCGCTGAGTTGCCCACCACCAATACTGGAACAGTGACGCGTCCTAAACTGGTTGGGCCGCAGGCATTAGCGTCGTCATAACTCCACTGAGACAACCAACTCCGCAAGGTACAGAATCGAGCAAGACCCACCGGGCCGTTGTTTGCAATGCGTGGGTCGCCCAAGTAGCACGTGCCTGGCGCGCGATCATTGGGATCGACTCGTGGATCCAGCCAGCGCGGGTCGGCCATCGTTCCGTGCGTGACAAAGGCAAACTCCTCGTGCTCTCGACCCGCATCGATTAACGCGGCCAATTTATTTTTTACCCAACTCGTTATTTTTCGATTCCGCGCGATCTGGGCCTCGTGATAGCGCACCAAAAATGCATCATCAAACGGCGGATTAATTTCCCCCCCGTACAAATCAAGACTGGCGTCACGCAGGGTTGGATTGCACTCGTCAATCACTGAGGCGTCCAACCATTCGGTCAGCGTGCCGTGGCGCGATACGTGAGCGGCCATCATGATCAGCGCATCTGCGGGGGGCAACGACGCCTGGGTCAAATCAGGGCCTCCACCACAGGGACTTGAGGTCACTGTCGGACGTTCAGCCTGAGACTGATAAAAGGCTGAGAGAGAACCACCGCCACTCCAACCCAGCAGCACCACATGCTGATAACCCAGCACCTCCCGAGCGTGCCGCATTGCCGAACCCAAATCCAAGGTGACCTTTTCCATGTTGAGCGCGTAATCGGCACCACGATAACGGCTATCGCAGGCGAGGACATGAACGCCTGCGCGCGCAAACTGACTCATAATAGGCAACCAGCCGGTACCGCCAATCGGATGCATTGTGACCAGACAGGTAGCAGAGGGCTCTTGCGTTCTGATCAGCGTGCAAAAGACCGTAACAATGTCCTCTGCACTACCGTAGGTCTCTTTAAACCCCGACTTTTCAACGGTCACTATGGGGAATGGCTCTCTAATTACTTTTTTTGTCACGACAATCACCTTTTAAAAGCGTCACCCGGCTACCCTACCGGAACTCGAACGCGCACCCTTCATTTATCCATATCATCCGTGAAAGTAATCTTTTTTAGGTTGATATAACGTACTCTGTTCACACAATAATGACCGACTTCCGCACGAGGTAAACACCATGTTCAACGCATTGCTTGCAACTCGACCTGACGGCCAACATCGCGTCGACGTCACACAGATCGACACGTCAGACCTCGCAAACACCGGTGTCCTGATCAAAGTCGATTACAGCACCATCAACTACAAAGATGCGCTGGCGGTTACCGCTTCCGCGCCGATTATTCGAAACTACCCATTGGTTCCCGGTATCGATCTTGCGGGGACCGTTGAGCAAAGTGATGATCCGATGTGGAATGTTGGCGACTCGGTGGTTGTCAATGGATGGGGCATGGGTGAAGGCCATTCGGGCGGCTTGGCACAGTACGCACGCGTGCCGGCCAGCTTCTTAGTGAAACTCCCACAAAATATGACCACACGTCAGGCCATGGCGATCGGCACTGCAGGCTACACCGCGGCGCTGTGTGTCGATGCACTCGATGCTCAAGGCGTCACGCCAGACCAAGGCACGATCTTGGTGACCGGTGCCAGCGGCGGCGTGGGCAGTGTCGCTGTCGTACTCCTTGCGGCGCGCGGCTTCTCGGTCGCCGCATCAACCGGCAAGCCGGATGCAGCCGATTACCTCACGCGGCTCGGTGCATCGACGATTATCGACCGACATACATTATCAGCGGCAGGGAAACCGCTTCAGGCAGAGCAGTGGGCTGGCGTGGTAGATGCCGTGGGTGGAAATACGCTGGCCAATGCCTGTGCTCAGACCCGTTACGGCGGCGTCGTCACTGCCTGTGGACTGGCTGAAAGTGCGGCTCTACCTGCCACAGTAATGCCATTTATTCTGCGCAGTGTGGTGTTACGAGGCGTCGACAGTGTCATGGCACCCGCCGAGCCCAGACTGTCAGCGTGGGCCCGACTGGCGCGCGATATGGATCTTGCGCTTCTGGAGACCATGATCACCGAAATTGGTCTCTCTGAGGTCTGCGACGTCGCACCAAATGTACTCGCAGGAAAAATCACAGGGCGGTTACTCGTTGACGTTAATCGCTAAATCGTCTCGCGCTGTGAGTGCGTTGTAGATCTTGGCAAATGGATCGGCGAGACCAGCAGCTTCGTTCAACGTCAGTCCCAATCGAACAAGTACAAGCTCGGCTTCGGGCACGACGACGACAAACTGACCCGAATTCCCTCCCGCGTGGAAGGTATTAGCCGGCAAATCGGGGTAGTCGCTCAAGCGCGTGTTCAGCCAAAAGCTCAAGCCATAGAAGTCAGCACTATCACTTGGGGTAACGGCAAGGCGCTGCCACTCCTGCGATAAAATGTCGTCACGTCCGTGCCACGCGTCGAGCCACCACTGGCCGTAATTTGCCCAGTCGCGCGCAGTCAAATAGGCAAAGCTAGAGCCCACCTGCACACCACTGGTATCGGGCTCGAGCAGCGGGTCGTCCAAGTCCAGGTAGTCATTGATTTCTCGATCAATCCAATCCACGTATGAGACGTCCCCAAGAGAGGCTTGCCAGAGATAAGACACCACGTTGGTGTCACCGCTAGAGTAAACAAACGCTTGCCCGGGCTCTCTACGATGGCCCTGCGCCAAGGGTACGTGCCACATGGGTACACCACCGTAGAGCATTTCAGTCACGTCATCGCCCGGCAAATAGCGCTCTTCAAAATCGAGCCCACTGGCCATGCTCATCAAGTGCTTTAAGGTTAATTCGTCAGAGACATCGCGGGTGGTGTGCACGGGAGCTTCCAGCGCCCTCAGACGCTCTCGGACAGGCATTGACAGTGCCATGTGGCCTTTGCCAACCTGAACGCCAACAAAAGACGCCATGAGGCTTTTGTTCATCGACCAACCCTGCAATCGAGTGCTCGGCCCAACAGGCTCTGCGTAGCGCTCAGAAACGACTTCGCCTTTGTGCATGACCAGAACGGCGAGCGTATTTCTTCCCCCCGTTTCTGGCTCTTCAAACAACGCGTCAATCGCAGACTCGACGGCTTGGTTATCCGAGCGGACGGCGCTTATCGACAGGTCACGCTCGGCGTGGGCGTCGAGCGCATCGACGGTTGAGGCTTGTATACCATGGAGCGTGCAGCCGTAGCGGTCACGATAACTGGCCGTCGCCGAGGCGGTTAAAATTTTCACTGTGGCAGAACGCGCGCCCACCTCAGCCTTCACAAAACGATCCATACCGGCAACAGTCGCCATACGCGGTAAAATATCGTGTTCAAGCACGAATTCAGCGGGAAGATGGCTCACAAAAACGCCAGAACACAGTTGCTTGGCGGAGTATCCCACGCCAATTTTCGCCGCACCGTGAAGCAACCAACCCGCAGCGCTCACAGCCACCACTAACACCAGTAATACCACGCGAACCATAGGACTCTCTCTGTAGAACGTGACTTAATATTTAACGTTATTTTTGAAAATCATAGCGTCGTTAAGGCTCAGTCGACAATGGTGTGATTCGCCACTCGAATCTCATGAAGCCGCGCCAGTAGCCACGCCAGGGCCAACAGTAAAAGACCCAGGGCAACCATTACTAGGACTGCAAAACGACTGATTCCCAGAGCTGCACTACCCCAGACGCTCGGGCCCAGTGCGAGCATGGCCAGACCCGACAGAGTCCCCACGATAAGTAGTCCATAAGCCGTCCACCGAATCCTATCGTGAGTACTCGACGTGGGCGTTAAAATCACACCGTTGAGGTTAATGTCGTCACTCACGGCTCGCCCGAAATATCACTGTGTAAACCAAACCTCACGACGCTCAACGCTCCAGGCGCGCGAAATAGTCTCTCGCCGCAACCATCACTCTAGGCGCCAGGACGATAGTGCTCACCATGGTGGGGAGCGCCATCAATCCGTAACTCCCCGAAATCAAGTTGAAAACGACGTCGACACTGACGCTTGCGCCAAACACGACCGCCGCAATGAAAAACCATCGAAAATAAGGCTGCCACGCGGCACCTGCTAAGAATCCAAAACACTTCGCGCCAAAATACCACCCGGTAAACATCGTGGTAGTGCTTAAAATAAGGGCAACGAACCCGAGGGCGAGTAAACCAATGGTGCCCATTTCGTTTTGAACCGCATTAGCCGTAAGCGTTATCCCTGAAAGCTCACCCGGGTTTTGCCACTCGCCGGCGAGCAGAATCACCAGTGCCGTGCAGGTACACACCAGTAAGGTGTCGAATATGGGACCCAGCGTTGCAACCATGCCTTCGCGTATGGGCTCATTTGTTTTTGCTGCGCCGTGCGCCATCACCTCAGTGCCGACACCCGCCTCGTTTGAAAAAACGCCACGACTAACGCCAATCAGCATAATGCCCACGAAACCACCCCCGACCGCGGTTGGACTGAAGGCCTCAGAGACAATCAACCACAACAGCGCGGGCACCTCGGAGAGGTGGCTCAGCACCACGTACAAGGTCATGGTGACGTAGACAACAACCATCGCGGGTAATGAGCGTACCGCAACCATGGCAACGCGCGGTAAACCACCAAAAATCACTACTGCGACGAGCACGGCCAAACCCAGTCCAGTCGCGAGTCCAGACCAAACAGGAGGCGCGCCATCAAAAACGGTCTGGCCAATCAACGCCGTGAGCTGATTCGCCTGAAACATGGGCAACGTGCCGATCAAACCCGCCACGGAAAACAAAACGGCCAACGGATAGAATGATCGAGGCAGTGCCTCTCGAATGACATACATCGGGCCGCCCTGAAGGTTGCCCTCACTGTCGCGTCCGCGGTACATCACACCGAGCGAACACGTGAAAAATTTGGTCGCAATGCCGACAACTGCAGACACCCACATCCAGAAAATAGCGCCCGGTCCTCCAGCGACAATAGCCAGTGCAACGCCCGCAATATTACCCAAGCCCATGGTGTTAGAAAGCGCCGCCGCGAGTGCCTGGAAGTGCGACAACTCGCCTTCCTCGTCGGGGGTGTCATAACGACCGGACATCACAGCAAACGCGTGACCCAGGTATCGGTAAGGAAGTGCCCGGGAGATAACGAGAAAGAACGCACCGCCACCCAACAGTAAAGCCACCATTGGTAGCCCCCATACGGCATCTGCAAATGCGATCGACCATACCTCTAACTGCTGAAAGCTCATTCGTTATCTCTTTTTTTAAACGCCACGCCCGAGGCGCTAATGCGCAGGCGCTCGCCGTCCAGAACGCCCACTATACACAGTGATAGCGCCTTGACTCACTGATCAGCAAAACACATTTGGGACGCCGTTTTGTATCTCGTGATCCAAAAAATCCGAAAGTTAATCCCGAATGACTGTATTGACCGCGCGTGAGTTTGCGCTCCTCGGAAATAGAGGCATGATGACAACACGGCTTTAACCCAATAAAAGGCACCTTACTATGTCAGCGACAGCCCCTCATGAGTTTACCGGTCAGACCGCCCTTATTTCCGGAGGAGCCTCAGGTATTGGTCTAGCCACGGCCAAACGCCTGATCGCAAGCGGTGCGACCGTCTGGATCGCGGATATTCAAGACGAGAAAGGCGAGCAAATTGCAGAAGAGATTGGTGCAACTTATGTGCATCTGGATGTGTCCAAAGAGGCGGACTGGATCTCGGTTGTGGAGTTGATTGCCAGTCAGGGTGAGGGCCTCAACCTCCTGATGAATAACGCCGGCATTGTCATCGGCGGCACCCTCGAAACACAAACAGCCGAAGAATTTCTGCAAACCACCAACATTAACTTATTGGGTGTTTTTCTGGGGTGTAAGGTGTGTGCGCCATTAATGACGATCTCAGGCGGTGGTGCAATCGTCAACGTGTCATCGATCTGGGGCATGGTGTCCGACTCGGGTGCGGTGGCGTATTCAGCCTCCAAAGGCGGCGTAAGAACTATGACGAAAGCCATTGCGCTGGACCTTGCTGACAGAGGCACACACATACGCGCAAACTCGATTCACCCCGGCTTTACAGCGACTCCCATGGTCGAGGACAGTGTTTCTGAAATGGAGCCTGAAGAGGCCGCGCAGTTTGCCGCACGAACCATTGAGCGCGTCCCCTTAGGTCTTGGGGAAGCCGATCAGATCGCCGCTGCCACTGTCTTTTTGTTCTCAAAAGACAGCTCGTTTATGACAGGCTCAGAACTCGTGGTCGACGGGGGATTTACAGCTGCGTAATCGACAAATCGGCTCGTTCTCGTCGCCGCGACACTGCCAAGCGACGTGTAACGCCACCTGAGTGCCGGCTACATCCAGCGCTGCCACTTAAAACACAACAACAACGCTACAATAATGGCGCCACACGAGGCCATTAAATAGTTGAAGGCATGAGGCTCATCCAGCCCCGGGACGCCGCCCACGTTGACGCCCAACAAGCCGGTCAAAAACCCCAGAGGCAGGAACAGCACCGCTACAATCGTAAACACATAGGTTTTACGATTCATGTCGTCAGCCAACCTCGCAGCCAGCTCTTCTTGTGCCAGTATCGCACGATCCCGAACTTGATCGAGATCCTCGATGTACCTCATGAGTCGGTCAGCAATATCACGAAGTCTGACTCGGTGATACTCAGTCAGCCAGGTTGGCGTCTCTGCGCTGAGTCGCGTTAATGCTTCGCGTTGGGGCGCCATGTAACGACGAAACTGTAGGGCTCGCTTTCGAAGCGCAACAATAGATTGTCTTATGGACGTCGGGTCACCCTCATCGATAGCGGCTTCTGCGCTCGCAACATCGAGCTCAAGATCAGCGATGCTGTCTGCCATGTCATCCACGACGTACTCCACCCAATCAACGAGCAGGTCTGGGATGGTATTAGCTCCCTCCCCTTGAAGAAGTTCATCGACCAATCTTTCGGTCGACTGAAGTGGGCGAAGACGCGCACTGATCAAACGGCTGCCGTTAGTCCATATTCGGAGTGACACCATGTCTTCAGCCTC
>OBPT01000441.1_pt1 | contig 12492 bp, 10 predicted proteins | sample 1534671 | NCBI WGS metagenome assembly OBPT01 (sample SAMEA3275494, study PRJEB22092) | marine metagenome | biome: ENVO:00000447 marine biome; feature: ENVO:00002042 Surface water; material: ENVO:00002010 seawater | collected 2014-06-21T11:00:00+00 | depth 1 m | reverse complement strand
GTATAATGCTGCAGCCTTCCACCAGCAGGCTCAAGAAGCAGGCCTCTATGCGAAGAGTATTAATGGTGATGCCTTTTCAGACGAGATCAAGCAGAGAGCGATTGACACGATTCGCGAGGATCTCGGGCAGATCGACTTAGTCATTTATTCGCTTGCCGCACCGCGACGAGTGCATCCAAAAACAGGTGTCGTGTATTCGTCGACGCTCAAGCCCATTGGTGCTCCATGCGTTCAGAAAGGGGTCAACACCGATAAAGAGCAGGTTCAGGATTTTCGTTTGGAGCCGGCCACTGAACAAGAAACGCTTGATACTGTGGCGGTCATGGGCGGTGAGGATTGGCAGATGTGGATTGACGCGCTCGATCAAGCGGGTGTGCTCGCACCGGGGGCGAAAACGACGGCCTATACGTATATTGGTGACAAGCTTACCTGGGATATCTATTGGCACGGCACTATTGGTGCTGCGAAAAAAGATCTTGATAAACGTGTTATTGATATTCGCCAGCAACTTGCAGCCCACCACGGAGATGCCCGCGTCTCAGTTTTAAAAGCAGTTGTCACTCAAGCGAGCGCCGCGATTCCTGCAATGCCAATTTATTTGGCCATTCTTTTCAAAGTGATGAAGGCGAGAGGCACCCATGAAGGCTGCATCGAGCAGATTCAGCACTTGTTTCGTTATGGTCTGTATGCAGAGGCACCCTCCTACGACGAAGCCGGGCGATTGCGAGCTGATGCGCTTGAACTAGACCCGCAAGTGCAGGCCGAGGTCGCTGATCTGTGGGCACAAATAGAATCCGATAATTTGGCAACCTTGTCAGACTTTGCGGGCTATAAACGAGAGTTCCTGCGGCTGTTTGGCTTTGAGGTCGATGGTGTCGATTACGATGCTGAGGTCGATCCGGTCGTCGAAATTGCGAATTTGGTGTCAGCCGATGTTTGAGCCAGGTGTTGCCTATGAGTTGTCACCGCTGATCCGGAGAATTACCGCACCTAACCCGGGGCCGATGACGGGCGCCGGCACTAATACCTATTTGATCGGGCGCGATCGGATCGCAGTGATTGACCCGGGCCCCGCCATTGATTCTCACATCGAGGCTATTCTTGATGCGGCTAATGGGTGTATCGAGTGGATTCTTTGCACGCATACGCACATGGATCACTCGCCAGCCGCCGCAGTTTTGGCAGCGCGTAGTGGCGGGGTGTTAATCGGTGCTTCCCCTCCGGCAGATCAATTCAACGATCAAAGCTTCCAGCCTCAAATAGAGATCGATGAGCAATTTACGGTGGCCACGGACGAGATAACCATCGAGTCAATCCATACCCCGGGTCACGTAGGCAATCACTACTGCTTTTATCTGAAGCAAGAGCAAATTGTGTTTGCTGGTGACCACATTATGAATGGCTCTACCGTCGTGATCATTCCGCCCAGTGGCAATATGAAAGATTACATTGAGTCACTGCAAAAATTGCTAGAGCGTCCGCTCAGTGCTATCGCGCCCGCACATGGTGATCTGATGGCATCTCCCGAGGAAGTGATTCGCTGGCTCGTAGCGCATCGCTTGAAGCGCGAGGCGAAAGTGGTCGCTGCGCTTACCGAGCTGGCCCCGAGCACCTTGGGAGAATTGGTGCTGCGTGTTTACGATGATGTTGATAGCAGTCTTCATCCTATGGCGAAGCTTTCTTTGCATGCACATTTGATCAAGTTGGTTGAGGAAAACCGAGCCTGCGAGGGTTCCTCAGGACGTTGGTCACTGCTACAGTAACGCCCAGTTGTTCGCATAAAAATATCATAAGGAGTCGAAATGAACGGATTGATGATGAACATGCCGCTGAATCTAAAAACGATTATCGAGCATGGTAGTCGGGTCAATGGTGATGCAGAAATCGTTTCAGTTACACGGGATAATCCCCGCCACCGTTACACCTATCGCGACGCCTTCAAGCGCGCGAATCAGCTGGCGAGCGCCATGCAAGCATGGGGTTTGCAACAAGGTGACAATATTGCCACTTTGGGCTGGAATGATTACCGTCATTTCGAAACTTATTATGCGGTGAGCTGCTCGGGTTACGTGACGCATACTATCAATCCGAGACTGTTTCCCGAACAGCTGATTTACATTATCAATCACGCCAATGATCAGTACGTATTTTTGGATCTTGATTTTGTCCCGTTGGTCGAGCAGATTGCCGAGCACTGTCCGGGCGTCAAAGGCTACATCGTAATGACCACGGCTGAATTGATGCCGGATACAAGTCTTCCCAATGCGATTTGTTACGAAGCTCTGGTGGATTCGGCGGAGAGTGATTTTGTATGGCCTGAACTCGACGAGAACACCGCTTGTGCTCTCTGCTATACATCGGGTACTACAGGTAATCCGAAAGGCGTTCTGTACTCGCACCGATCGACCATTCTGCATGCTTATTCAGGCATGATGCCGGATGTGATGGGTATCGGTCAGTCCGACACCATTCTTCCGATCGTGCCCATGTTTCATGTGAATGCGTGGGGATTACCCTACGGATGCCCCATGGTCGGCGCCAAAATGGTGATGCCGGGCAACAAAATGGGCGATGGCGCCACGCTCGCCGCTCTTATTAATGAAGAGCAGGTGACCTTTTCAGCTGGCGTACCTACTGTTTGGCTGGGTCTCATCAATTACTTGAAACAGTCAGGATTACGCATCGAGAGTTTGAAGCGCGTGATTGTCGGTGGCTCTGCATGCCCCTTATCGATCATGGAAGATTTCGATACTTATGGTGTTGAAACTCGAGTCGGTTGGGGAATGACAGAGATGAGCCCGCTCGGGAGTACCAATGCCAGCATTAATATTCGCGACGAGCTGAGCCCGGGTGACTACGCTAAATTAAGACTTAAAGCGGGCCGTCCTGTATTTGGGGTTGATGTCAAAATCACCGATGACAATGGCGAGGAGTTACCCTGGGATGGCGTCGCATTTGGTTCTTTGCATGTCCGCGGCCCTTGGATTTGCAGTGCTTACTACAAGCTAGACAGCAGTTCGGCGCACACCGCGGATGGCTGGTTCGAGACGGGTGATGTGGCTACCATCGACCCCAGAGGATATATCGCGATTACCGATCGCACCAAAGATGTCATCAAATCTGGAGGTGAGTGGATCTCGTCGATCGACGTCGAAAACGTTGCAACAGATCACCCTAAAGTCGCCGAGGCCGCCGTTATTGGCAGACACCACGACAAATGGGGTGAGCGACCATTACTGATTATTGTGCGTGGAGCCAACGGTGCGGATTTAACCGCTGAAGAAATTACCGAGTGGTTTGATGGCAAGATCGCCAAGTGGTGGACCCCAGATGCGGTAGAATTCATTGAGGATATGCCACACACAGCGACCGGTAAAATTCAGAAAACGACGCTGCGAGATATGTTTGCAGACTTTACTTTCAAGTCGTAACAACGTTTCTCAGATGGGCTGAGGCTATACTTTTGCAGCAGCCCACTAGATAAAAAAAAGCCCGCCGATGATGATCGACGGGCTTTTTCATTTCGTGGGTCGGGGGGCTTACATCATACCGCCCATGCCACCCATACCACCCATGCCGCCCATATCAGGCATGCTGTTACCAGATCCGCCTTCTTCTACAGCGTCGGTGATCATCACTTCAGTGGTAATCATCAACCCAGCGACAGAGCCCGCAGCTTGCAATGCAGTTCGTGTCACTTTGGCTGGGTCTAGAATACCCATCTCGATCATGTCGCCATAAACGCCAGTCGCGGCGTTATAGCCGAAGTTGCCTTCGCCTGACTTCACTTTATCGAGTACAACAGAGGCTTCATCACCAGCGTTGGTTACGATCTGGCGCAGTGGACCTTCCATCGCGCGCAGTGCCGCATTGATACCGTGAGTCTGATCTTCGTTATCACCTGTCAGGCCCTGAATTGCAGTAAGCGCGCGCACAAGTGCAACACCGCCACCCGCTACAACGCCTTCTTCGACAGCCGCTCTTGTTGCGTGCAGAGCATCTTCAACACGCGCTTTCTTCTCTTTCATTTCCATCTCGGTAGCAGCACCGACTTTAATGACGGCTACACCGCCAGCCAGCTTCGCGACACGCTCTTGGAGCTTTTCACGATCATAGTCCGAAGACGTATTTTCGATCTGAACGCGGATCTCTTTGACTCGTGATTGAATCGCCGCTGCATCACCCGCACCGTCAATGATAGTCGTGTTGTCTTTGTCCATAGTCACACGCTTCGCAGTACCCAGGTGCTCAAGTGTCGCTGATTCCAGGTCGAGACCGACTTCTTCAGAAATTACGACACCACCAGATAGCGTGGCGATATCTTGCAACATCGCTTTGCGACGATCGCCGAAGCCAGGTGCCTTACACGCAGCAACTTTCACGATACCGCGCATATTGTTGACTACCAGAGTAGCCAGCGCTTCGCCTTCAACGTCTTCCGCAATGATCACTAAAGGCTTAGAGGCCTTCGCAACTTGCTCTAGCAATGGCAAGAGCTCGCGGATGTTAGAGATTTTCTTATCCACCAAAAGAAGATAAGGAGAATCGACTTCGACGCTCATGTTGTCTTGGTTGTTGATGAAGTAAGGCGACAAATAGCCGCGGTCGAACTGCATACCCTCGACAACGTCCAGTTCGTTCTGTAGACCGGTGCCTTCTTCAACCGTGATAACGCCTTCTTTGCCGACTTTTTCCATTGCGTCAGCAATGATGTCACCGACTTGGCTATCGCTGTTTGCAGAAATTGTGCCTACCTGAGCGATTGATTTCTTGTCAGTACATGGAATCGCTGCAGCTGAGATTTGCTCTACTGCCGCTGCAATCGCTTTATCGATACCGCGCTTGAGATCCATTGGGTTCATGCCGGCAGCGACTGACTTTAAGCCTTCATTAAGAATTGATTGTGCAAGAACGGTCGCTGTAGTGGTTCCGTCTCCGGCAACATCAGAGGCTTGTGATGCCACCTCTTTCACCATCTGTGCGCCCATGTTCTCGAGCTTGTCTTTCAGTTCAATTTCTTTGGCAACGGATACACCGTCTTTTGTTACTGTGGGCGCTCCAAACGATTTGTCGAGCACAACATTGCGACCTTTGGGGCCGAGAGTTGCTTTCACTGCGTCTGCTAAGATGTTGACGCCTTTGAGCATGCGCTGTCGCGCTTTATCACCAAATACTACTTCTTTTGCCATGATACTGTTCCTTGACTTTGAGTGTGTTAACGAAATGCGCTTACTCTACGACTGCGTAGATCTCGCTTTCATTCATAATGATGAGTTCTTCACCGTCAACGTCGATGGTGTTGCTTCCGGCATACTGCCCGAATACAACGGTGTCGCCGACTTTGACCGCGCAAGGGCGTGTCTCTCCGCTATCGAGAATTTTGCCATTACCGACCGCAACGACTTCGCCTTGATTCGGCTTTTCTTTCGCTGAGCCAGGTAGCAAAATCCCACCAGCTGTTTTCTCTTCCTCTTCTTTGCGACGAACGACCACACGGTCGTACAAGGGACGGATTTTCATTGATGTCAATCTCCACTAATCTGATGTTTTAGGCACCCTTCTATCAGGGCTGCGTTCTATATTGGGGCGTTCAAATAAAATTCAAGGGGTATTTGGCACTCTAATGTGAAGAGTGCTAGCGGCGATGTCTTGCGGCAGCAAAGTGGTGAAAAAGAGGGTGAGTGAGGAGGTTATAATGAGTCGCGATTCTGCCTTCTCAGGGCTCTTTCGACGATTCTTTAACTTCATACTCGCCTTCTAGAATCTGTCGATCACGGGGTCGCGAGGGCTCCGGCGGCGGTGTTGTGGGCGCAAAACCAAAAATCTGAAGGCAGCCGCGCCGGAGTGGCCCGATGGCCACGATTAAAGCAAGTAAGTCGGTAACTAGACCCGGTATCATCAGAAGCATGGCGCTGAGTGCGATGGCGAATTCGTCTCTGAACCATTGCTGGCTCGCTCCTAAAGCAGATGCTCGCGCCTGATGCATTTTTTGAAGTATTGCAATGCCTTGCCGTTTGAGTAAGGCCGTGCCCAGTATCGCCGTGAGTATGACATAGGCGATGGTGTTGAAACTCCCGATGGCGCTTCCCAGTTCGATCAAGGTCATTAATTCTAAGAAGGGCAGGGCGAGCAGTAGCAATGGCATAATTTATCCTCTGTGACGCCCACTGTAGCAAACCCGACCACGATTGCACTAAGGCCTTTGACTCTATTTATCGGGTATAATGCTGATTTTTCAAGCGCAGGGACGGTTATGGATTTACGTGGCAAGGTGATAGCAATTACTGGGGGAGCCCAAGGTCTGGGTTTAAGTATGGCTGAGGGACTGGTGGCAAAAGGGGCTCAATTTGCGTTGTTAGACGTGAATGCGGAACGCTTACAAGGAGCAGTGACTCGACTTGAAGAAATGGGCGCGGTTGCCTGTTCATATGTGACCAATGTGGCTGACGAAAGCAGTGTTATAGCGGCCTTTGACGCTATTGTGAACGACTTTGGTGCGCTCGATGGGCTCATCAATAATGCCGGCATATTGCGCGACGGACTGTTGCTAAAAGTCAAAGATGGCGAGATTGTAAAGAAGCTTTCGCTGGCTGAGTGGCAAGCTGTGATTGATGTCAATTTAACGGGTGTTTTCCTGTGTGGTCGTGAAGCAGCTGAACGTATGATCAATCTGAATAAAGGGGGGGTGATCATTAATATTTCTTCGGTCTCTCGTGCCGGCAATATGGGCCAGTCGAATTATTCTGCAGCGAAAGCAGGTGTGGCAGCCATGACCGTGACATGGGCGAAGGAGCTGGCGCGCTATGGTATTCGCTCGATGGCAATCGCTCCCGGATTTATCGGTACTGAAATGGTTGCGTCTATGAAGCCAGAGGCGCTTGCTAAGATGTCATCGCAAATTCCACTCGGGCGCGTAGGTGAGCCGGGCGAGATTGCGAGCACAGCTGCCTTTATTTTTGAGAACGACTACCTGACCGGTCGTGTGATAGAAACCGATGGTGGTATCCGTCTGTGATGCAATGCGCGGCCTGCAAGCCAACCGCCCCTCAGATTGATCGTCTGACCTTGTGGATGAGCTGAGATGAATTGGCGCTCTACCTTCAGGGCGTATTACGATATCCGCTTGGTCTGGATCTTTTTGATGGGCTGTGCCAGTGGATTCCCGATGGTGCTCATCGGCTCAAATTTCAGCGGTTGGCTCACAGATGCGGGTATTGCGCGGGCCCAGGTCGGCTTAATCGGTTCTGTGGCGACAGTGTACGCGCTGAATTTTTTGTGGGCGCCAATGGTTGACCGAGTCCAGATCCCTTGGGTTACCGCCCGTTTAGGGCAGCGACGCGGTTGGATCTTTAGTATGCAGTCCATTATGTTGGTCTTGGTGCTTTTTATCACCCAGGTCAATCCGGCTCTTGGCTTGTGGCTGCCCGGATTATTGGCCCTGGGCATCGCGATTTGTAGTGCGACTCAAGACATCGCGATTGATGCTTATCGAATCGACCAGTTTTCTATTCGAGAAACTCAATTTTTACCACCCGCGGCGGCGGTCGCGATTATCGGCTGGTGGACTGGGTACTCGTGGCCGGGATACCTCGCTTTTTCACAAGCCGATGCGGTTGGGTGGGCGACAGTTTACTGGTTTATGGCCGGTGTACTCGTTCTATTGATGCTGGCCACTCTGGCGGTAAGTGAGCCCATTACCCAGCGAGTCGAGCTTCAGCGTGAGGCAGAGGAACGCTACCGGGACTATTCTGGCGTGATACGGTGGTGTCTGGTAACGCTCGTCGAGCCGTTCGCCGGTTTCTTTCGAAAGAATGGTGTTCGTGTTGCTCTGCTACTCATGCTGTTTATTTTCCTGTTTAAAGTGGGCGAGGCGTTTCTCGGTCGGATGTCGATCGTGTTCTATAAAGAGGTGGGATTCAGTAATCAGCAGATTGCTGAATACACCAAACTGTTTGGTTGGCTGATTACGGTTTTGTTCACGCTTCTTGGGAGTGCATTCAATACACGCTTCGGCGTCGTTCGTGGCTTGCTCTTGGGCGGTCTCGCCATGGCCGGTAGCAATTTGATGTTTGCGGTTATTGCGAGCGTCGGTCCGCTAGAGTGGCTACTCGTGTTGACACTGGTGGTCGATAATTTCACAACCGCATTTTCTACCGTGGCGTTCGTATCCTTTCTAACCGCGCTCACCGGTCGAGCATTCAGTGCCACTCAATATGCGCTGCTTGCATCGCTGGGAAATCTGAGCCGAACGACACTGGCGGGATTAAGCGGCTATACAGTCGATTGGCTGGGTAGTTGGGAACGCTTTTTCGTTGTGACCGCGCTGATGGTCCTGCCTTCTCTGATCATGCTTTATTCAGTTCGAGACAGGTTTCAAACGATTGCGGATGACGCGTAGCGTCGATTCCATGCGCAGACTGTACTCGTATTCGGGTGGAATTGAGTAAGCCAGAATCATCGGTCTACTGACTCGCCGGTGTTGGTTGTAAGCTTACATTTCTCTGAATAAGCCCTTAGACCTTGTTATAGAAAGGCGTGGTCAGCCTGCTGAAAGGGGTTTAGAATAAGAGGGTCAATGGTTGACACAATCATTGAGCACGCAGCGGTGCAAGAAACAGGCTGCAATGACGAATGCGAAATACACCAAGCAACATCAAAGGAGATAAAGGCAATGGCTGAGGGATATTTTATAGCGCGATGGTTCCACGTATTGTTTGGAATCGTATGGATTGGCATGTTGTATTACTTCAACTTTGTTCAAATGGCGTATTTTGCAGAGGCAGAGCCATCTGCTAAGTCAGACGCAGTGAAAAAGCTCGCGCCTCGTGCACTATGGTGGTTCCGCTGGGGTGCTGCCGCAACCTTCATTACCGGTCTGGCTCTCCTTCATCTGGGTGGCTATTCCTTCGGTGATATGGCGGCTCGTCCATTGATTTGGTTGGGCGTATTAATGGGCACACTGATGTTCTTGAACGTCTGGTTGATTATTTGGCCAAACCAGAAAATCGTGATTGGTCTAGCAGAGGGCGATGCGGCTGCCGCGGGTGCGAAAGCAACTCTGGCCTCACGTACGAATACCCTGTTCTCTGGACCTATGCTATTTGGCATGCTTGCGGCGGCTCACTATGCAAACCCAGCTTCAACCACCGCTTTTTACGTTGGTGCAGGACTGATTGCGGCGCTCGAATTGAATGCGATTTTTGGCAAGTTAGGGCCAATCAAGTCAGTCGTGGGCGTGATCCATATGAGTTTATTGCTGACTCTGGTTCTGTGGGGAATCGTTACCTACCTATAGCAGGCTTTCTGCAGATCAACCTGCAGGGTATAATCGGGTTTTTCATTGAGGCAGAGAGATGGCCGACGATTTTGAACCCATCACGTCAATAGTTGCTGAGGCCGACGATGATCGTCGGCCTCACAATTCAGTCAGTAAAAAACCCTCTGCGAACGCGACTTCCGGTCGTATTTTTACAGCGACACTCGTGTTTGTCGCTCTGGCAGTGGCTGTGGCGAGTGTTACTTGGTCGTGGCAGTTGCAACAACAGCTTCTTGAAGCCAGCCACATCATGGAACGCCATAACGCCCGGATTGCTGAGTTAGAAGCCGCAATCGCCGATACCGACGAGGGCCTGTCTCAGAATGCGGCACAGATGGCGGTGCGAATCAAAGAGTTGTACTCCGAAGTCGATAAACTCTGGGCTAGCGCATGGCGACGCAATAAGGCCGATATCGAGGCTCTTCAGACCGCGTCTAACAATCATAATAAGGCTTTAACCGTACTGGTCTCAGCCGATAAAAAAGCGCTTGATGAGCGCACTCAGAATGCAGCAATCGTTGATACTCTCCGCAGTGATATGGCGGCACTTAAGGTTTTGACCAACGATCTCGAGCGCTTGGCAAACAGCGCATCAAGCCATCAGGCGTCGCTCGAGCGCACCGCCGATAATCTAAATAAATTGACCCTTCAGTTTTCCGCCCTGTCTAAGCGAGTGGAGGGCAACGAGGAATGGATTGGATCAATCAACGCATTTAGGCGTCAAATCAATGCTACTGTGAGCGATCTTCAGGTAGCCATCAGACAACTCGAGACGCCCGCCACTGGACCTTAAATCGGAGAACCTATGACCGTCATTCGCCAAGACGATGTGATCGATAGCATTGCAGATGCCCTGCAGTTCATCTCGTATTACCACCCGAAAGATTTTGTTACCGCTGTTCACGAGGCCTATCAGCACGAACTTAACCCAGCGGCGAAAGACGCTATGGCACAAATTCTAATTAATTCGCGAATGTGTGCGCAGGGCAAAAGACCCATTTGCCAAGACACAGGCATCGTTACCGTATTTTTAAAAATCGGTATGCAAGTAGTTTGGGATGCGACCATGTCGGTCAGCGATATGGTGAATGAGGGCGTCCGTCGAGCTTATTTGCACCCAGACAACGTTTTACGCGCTTCGATACTTGAAGACCCCGCTGGCGCTCGCCGCAATACCAAAGACAATACGCCTGCTGTAATTCACATGGAGGTGGTACCTGGTAATACGGTTGATGTGCAGATTGCGGCCAAAGGCGGCGGTTCCGAGAATAAGGCGAAGCTCGTGATGCTGAATCCGTCTGACAGAATTGTCGACTGGGTAGTCAAAACGGTACCTACCATGGGTGCGGGATGGTGTCCCCCCGGCATGTTAGGGATCGGCATTGGTGGCACCGCTGAGAAAGCGGCCGTATTAGCGAAAGAAGCGCTGATGGAGCCGATCGATATCCATGAGTTGCGTAAACGAGGACCCTCGAACCGCGCGGAAGAACTTCGGCTGGAAATTATGGATGCGGTTAATAGGCTTGGTATTGGCGCACAAGGTTTAGGGGGTTTGACCACAGTACTTGATGTAAAAGTGCGAGATTATCCAACGCATGCGGCATCGTTGCCGGTGGCCATGATTCCCAATTGTGCGGCGACGCGGCACGCACACTTTGTGCTTGAGGGCTCTGGGCCATCACTGCAAGTGGCTCCTGATTTAAATGATTGGCCCGAGATCACTTGGGATGTCGGTGCCTCTGTGAAGCGAGTGAATTTAGATACCATTACCCGTGACGAGGCTAGCACGTGGAAGCCGGGTGATACGCTGCTCTTATCTGGAAAAATGCTGACTGGGCGCGATGCTGCGCATAAAAAGATGAAAGAACTGATTGAGAGTGGGCAGGGTTTGCCACCCGAGATTGATCTTAAAGGTCGCTTTATTTATTACGTGGGTCCGGTTGATCCAGTCAGAGATGAAATTGTGGGTCCAGCAGGTCCAACGACAGCAACGAGAATGGATAAGTTTACCGATTTCATCCTCGAGCAGACGGGTTTGCTGGGTATGATCGGCAAAGCTGAACGCGGTCCGATCGGAATAGACGCTATCAAGAAGCATCGTGCGGTTTATTTGATGGCGGTCGGTGGCGCTGCCTACTTAGTGTCTAAGGCGATCACATCAGCTCGAGTGGTGGCATTCGAGGAACTCGGTATGGAAGCCATTTATGAATTTGAAGTGAAAGATATGCCGGTAAGCGTCGCGGTCGATGTGAATGGCGTATCAATTCACGAGATCGGTCCCAGAGAGTGGCGTGCAAAAATCGAAGAACAGGCATTAGAACTTGTCTGAGACTTTTTATTGGCACGATTATGAAACCTTTGGGGTAAGCCCCTCGCGTGACCGCCCGTGCCAATTTGCGGGTTTAAGGACAGATGCCAATTTGGTACCTGTTGGCGATCCCACTGTTCTTTACTGTCGTCCGACGCCCGACTATCTTCCGAGTCCTATGGCGTGTTTAGTGACGGGCATTACGCCGCAAGAGGCGCTGCAAAAGGGTTTGACTGAGCGAGAGTTCATTGCCCGCATTCACGCTGAACTGGCGCACCCGCGAACCTGTGGCGTGGGCTACAACTCATTGAGATTCGACGACGAAGTCACGCGCTACACGCTTTACCGGAATTTTTATGATCCCTTCGCACGAGAGTACCAAGAGGGTAATTCGCGGTGGGATCTGATCGATATGGTGCGGGCGTGTTATGCGCTGCGGCCTGAGGGCATTGAGTGGCCAATGACGCCAGAAGGTCAGGTCAGCGTCAAGCTCGAGGCGCTGACAGCAGCCAATGCGATAGAGCATTCTGGAGCACACGACGCCTTGGTCGATGTCAAAGCGACCATTGAGCTCGCAAGACTGATTCGAAGTGCGCAACCAAAACTCTATGAGTACGCTTTGGCCCAGCGTGATAAGCACCGAGTATCTCAGCAGTTAGCGCTTGGCGAGTGGCGCCCAGTGCTTCGTGTATCGGGTATGTTTGGAGCCAAACATGCCAATTTAGGCTTGGTTGTTCCGGTGTTACAGACCCAAAGAAATAAGAATGACGTTATCGCTCTTGATTTAAGTCAGTCGCCTCAAGAATTAATGCGTTATTCAGCCCATGATCTAACAGCCCCGCTGTCTGCCAGCCCTGACAATCTAGAG
>OBPT01000440.1_pt1 | contig 12493 bp, 11 predicted proteins | sample 1534671 | NCBI WGS metagenome assembly OBPT01 (sample SAMEA3275494, study PRJEB22092) | marine metagenome | biome: ENVO:00000447 marine biome; feature: ENVO:00002042 Surface water; material: ENVO:00002010 seawater | collected 2014-06-21T11:00:00+00 | depth 1 m | reverse complement strand
GGGCTCGAGGGCCTTGGTCTCGGGACGTCACTCGCTGAGGCTATTCGGCTCTTCGCCGCTGTTGTTCTTGCAGGAGCTTCCAGTTGGGTGCTAGTGACACTAAATATCGCTGATCAGCGTGCGTTGCAGGAAACCTATATCGATCCGATCGCTGAGTTCTTTGGCCGCTACGGCAGGATGGCGATCTTGGTGTTGCTGCTCATTGGTTTCTACCGCGTTTCCGATATTGTGTTGGGTGTGATTTCCAACGTCTTCTATGTGGATATGGGGTTCAGTAAAAATCAGATCGCAACCGTCACCAAAGTGTTCGGGCTATCGATGACCATTCTGGGTGGCTTTGTCGGGGGGTTCCTCACCATCCGATACGGTGTGCTTAAAGTCTTGATGTTGGGTGCTGTGATGACCGTCATCACGAATTTGTTATTCATCCCCCTTGCCAATAACCCGGGAAATCTTTCTTTACTCTATGTTGTGATCGGGGCAGATAACCTCACCGCAGGTTTAGCAGTAGCGGCATTTATTGCCTACCTTTCAAGTCTGGTTAATATCTCCTTTACGGCGATGCAATACGCCATGTTCAGCTCGATGATGACGTTGTTCCCCAAGCTTCTGGGCGGGTACTCAGGTTCAATTGTTGATTCTCTGGGCTATGAGGGCTTCTTTTTTATCTCATCTATGATGGGTTTGCCGGTGCTCATACTGATTTGGGCTGTTGACCGTTACGTGAAAGAGATCAGGGCGTGAGTCTGCCAAGTGCCGTAACGAGTAGCTCAACGAGCGTCGTAAATCGTGTTGCAAGAAATGTTGTCGGGAATGCGGTGAAAAGTGCTTTTAATTGCACTAACGCGGCGGGAGACATGGCGAGCAGGACGACCCACGGTCTTGTCATAATGCTCTGTGTTTTTAAAGCCTTTGCAAAAAGACGTGCCAGAGTTGTATTGGCTCTATGCCTAGTCGCTTGCTCCGTAATGTCAGCTTCTATTTCATCGGCGGAGCAAGCCAGTGGGCTCGTAAAAATGTTTGGCATCGAGGAAAAGGCACGATTGAGGACATCGCAGATCATCAATACGTTTTCCAATGTTATCGATCTTGGCGACGTCCAAAGTCAGCAGGGTATTTCAGCAGAGACACACTGGTATGCAGACGGGCGCTTTGTCAGTCGATGGTGGCGAGAGTCTGGGGGTGAAAGCGGAGCAGTGACAGGGCGTATTTCAGGCAGATGGAAGGCAGAGCGTGACTTACGATGCGTAATGTTTGGTGAAGATAATCAGGCAGATTGGTCGTGTGGAGAAGTATGGTCGCTTAATGATGGCCGGTACCTGTCGCTCAACCCACAGGGAATTGCTCATGGCCTGCATCAACTGTCGCCCCTGAAGTGACGACTAAGAATCCGCATTAACAACCGTATCGCACCTTAATTGAAGGACGTACACTGAATGGAAATGCACGTGCGAGGAAGAGCCTCATGCCGTTACTGCTAATAGCCTTCCCATTTTTAGAGTTCTGGACACTCCTTGAGTTGAGTGCTCGTGCGGGCGCACTGGCGACCATGGGCTACATTGTGTTCATGATTGTTGTTGGCTACTGGCTGCTTCAATGGGCCGGTCGTTCGGCGCTGATGACTGCAGGGCGCTTTACGTCGGCGTCAGCGATTCGTGGGCAGTTATTTGCCGGTGAAATAAGTGTGGGATTCGGCGCGGTCTTGCTCATGATTCCGGGCGTTATTTCTGATGTGCTTGCGCTGTATATTTTTTCTCGCGCCGCGTTTCGAGCGCTTGTTGGGGGCAGTGTCTCCACTCAGGCAAAACCTTCAGCGGCCGCTGAGCCGCGTGACATCCCACACGGCAAGTCGTCTCAGACCAATGATCGGGGGCCGATTACGCTCGAGGGTGATTTTTCTCGCCTCGACGACGAATAAATACGGTCGATTTCGATTTATTTGAGCAGAATTAGCACTCTCAGCTCTTGAGTGCTAAAAAAAGCTTGAAATTGTGATTTGAGCCCCCATTATTCCTTCAGCCCCAAGTGGGGACTAAAAGAAATTGTCATTTTGGAGACTGAAACTCATGAATATTCGTCCGTTGTACGACAGAGTTGTCGTTCGTCGTAAGGAAGAAGAAGAGACCTCGGCTGGCGGTATCGTCCTACCAGGCTCTGCAAAAGAGAAGCCTAATCAAGGCGAAATTATTGCGGTTGGCGCTGGCAAAGTGCTTGATAATGGCGAGCAACGCCCTTTAACCGTTCAAGTCGGCGATAACATTGTTTTTGGCCAATACGCGGGTAGCAACACCATCGAAATAGACGGTGAAGAGCTTATCTTAATGAGCGAAGGCGAAATCTACGCAGTTATCGACTAATTACTAAAGTCCAACCTAAGTAAAGGAATTTATACATGGCAGCTAAAGACGTATTTTTTGGCGACTCCGCTCGTCAGCGCATGCTGGTTGGTGTTAACACACTGGCAGACGCGGTAAAGGCAACACTGGGTCCAAAGGGCCGTAACGTCGTCCTGGAAAAGTCATTCGGTGCTCCGACAGTGACCAAAGATGGTGTGTCGGTCGCAAAGGAAATTGAACTGGCAGACCGGTTTGAGAACATGGGTGCTCAGATGGTGAAGGAAGTCGCTTCACAGGCGTCTGATGTTGCCGGTGACGGAACAACGACGGCCACAGTACTTGCCCAATCGATCGTAAACGAAGGCCTCAAATCTGTAGCGGCAGGCATGAACCCGATGGACCTGAAGCGCGGTATCGACAAAGCAGTTATTGCAGCAGTTGAGGCGGTATCCGGTATGGCCTCTCCTTGTGAGGACAACAAAGCAATCGCGCAAGTCGGCACAATCTCGGCAAACAGCGATACGTCGGTCGGTGAAATCATCGCCGAAGCGATGGAGAAAGTCGGTAAAGAGGGTGTCATTACCGTTGAGGAAGGCTCAGGTCTTGAGAACGAACTCGACGTGGTTGAAGGCATGCAGTTTGATCGTGGCTACCTTTCACCCTACTTCATCAACAACCAAGACAACATGTCCGCTGAAGTTGAAGAGCCTTTTGTGTTGCTCGTCGACAAGAAGATTTCGAACATTCGAGAGTTGCTGCCCGTGCTTGAGCAAGTGGCAAAAGCGTCTCGTCCTCTCGTCATCATCGCAGAGGACGTCGAAGGTGAAGCGCTGGCAACTTTGGTTGTGAATAACATGCGCGGAATCGTAAAAGTGTCAGCGTGTAAGGCGCCTGGCTTTGGCGATCGTCGCAAGGCGATGCTGCAAGACATTGCGATCTTGACCGGCGGGACAGTGATCTCGGAAGAAGTGGGTCTTGATCTTGAAAACACCAGTCTTGAGCACCTGGGTAACGCAAAGCGCATCACAATGGACAAGGACAACACCACGCTGGTCGACGGTGCGGGTGATGCTGACACGATTCAAGGTCGTGTGAGTGAAATCCGAGTTCAGATCGAAAACACGTCATCAGATTACGATCGTGAAAAGCTGCAAGAGCGCGTTGCAAAGCTCGCCGGCGGTGTGGCAGTGATCAAGGTCGGTGCTGCGACAGAGATCGAGATGAAAGAGAAGAAAGCGCGAGTGGAAGATGCACTTCATGCCACTCGAGCCGCAGTTGAAGAGGGTGTTGTTGCTGGCGGCGGTGTTGCGTTGATCAGAGCGATTGCTGCTGTTCAGGGCCTGACAGGTGACAATGAAGACCAGAATACGGGCATCGCAGCTGCGCTGCGTGCGATGGAAGGTCCTCTGCGTCAGATTGTGTGCAACGCTGGAGACGAAGCCTCGGTCGTTTTGGACAAGGTCCGTCAGGGTGAAGGTAACTTTGGTTACAACGCGGCGACTGGAGAATACGGTGACATGATCGCCATGGGTATTCTTGATCCCGCGAAAGTGACCCGCACTGCACTGCAAGCAGCAGGCTCGGTTGCTGGTTTGATGATCACGACTGAAGTCATGATCGCTGAGTCGCCGAAGGACGATGGCGGTGCGCCTGATATGGGCGGCATGGGTGGAATGGGCGGTATGATGTAAATCGCCTGCACAATTGAAGTTAGAACCCGGCCACGTGCCGGGTTCTTTTTTTGTGGGGCGGCGATATACTGCGGGTGGGTAGGGCGTCGTAGACGCTATTTTTCATAAGGGGAAAGATAAATGGAATACGCGATTGGTTTCATCTTCCGGTACGTGCACGTGCTTGCGGGCATTACATGGATCGGCATGCTGTACTACTTCAACTTTGTACAAACCGAGTACTTCAAAGAAGCTGAGGCCGAGGCAAAGAAAGACGCCATGGCAAAGCTCGCGCCACGCGCACTGTGGTGGTTCCGTTGGGGAGCAATGTTCACCTTCATCACCGGCCTTTATTTGTTCCACAAGCTCGGTGCCTTTACCAACATGAGCCAGGCGGCCATCTGGGTCGGTGCAACGGCAGGCACGTTTATGTTCCTCAACGTGTGGCTGATCATTTGGCCAGCACAGCAGGTAGTGTTGGGTATGAAAGAAGGCGACGGCCCCTCAAACGCTGCGAAAGCAGGTCTGGCGAGTCGAACCAACACCTTGTTCTCGGGTCCAATGTTGCTCGGTATGTTGGGGTCTAAGCACCTCACGGCCGTATTGGGTGGGACATCGACCGGCTTGATGCTGGCTCTGGGCCTCATTGTATTGCTTGAAATCAACGCAATCTTTGGAAAGCAGGGACCGATGGCTTCGGTGAAGGGCGTGATCCACATGTCCTTGCTGCTGACGGTCGTTGTTTGGGCGCTGCTTCACTACGTCTAACGGCAATTGCATGAAGAGGGCGGCTATGGCCGCCTTTTTTTTTGCCTCAATAGGGCCCACGGGTTCGTGCTAAGCAAGGTATACTTTGGGTGTACAGGGGGAGGGCTCACATGTCCGGCGATGACTTAACTGAAATTCCATCATTCGCAGCGCGCCGCGACGAAGCCGTGGACAGCGCGCCGCGTAACGCGATTCCTGGCCGAGCTCGCGAGGGAGCGGGTATGGGCAGCGCGAGTAAGTTCTTTTTGACCTTGTCGTTCATCGCTGTGTGTGGACTATCGGGGTACGCGTGGTTTAGTTACCAGCTGATTGCTGAGCTGACGAGTGATCAGTCCAGAACCGGAAAACAGGTTCAGAGCTTGGAGAACTTACTCACTGATACTGATGAGACGGTAACGAAGTCAGCGGCGGCTATGGGTGCGCAACTGAACTTGTTGGACAGTGAAGTGAGGAAGCTCTGGGATGCACGCAGGGCAGCGAACCGAAAAGTCACTGACTTGGAAAAGGCCGATAGAGCCGCCGCCACCGCAATCCAAACCTTAAAAGACAACGGTTTTCGGCAGACTAAGACACTGGAAGCGCTGAGGGCTGACCTTAAAGCGCTGCAAACGTTATCTCAGGACATTGAGCGATTAGCAGGGTCTGCTCGGCAAATACAGAACGACGTGGAGAGACTGGCCGACGACGTTAACCGTGCCAACCTTGAGCGCGCATCGCTGGCCAATAGAGTGGGTGCGAACGAGGAATGGGTCGCCTCCATCAACGGCTTTCGAAAGCAGGTTAATGCCAACGTAGATCAGCTCAGAACGGATATCCGGCGTTTATCAGCGAGTGTGGACGCGCTTGCTGAGGCGCCCGCGCCGGTGCTGCCTAATGTTCAATAAAGAGGGTGTTGGAGGTGTCTCATGACGGTAATTAAAGACCGCGATATTGTTGAAAGCGTTGCGGATGCACTTCAATTTATCTCTTACTACCATCCTACTGATTTTGTTCAAGCAGTAAATCGCGCCTACGAGATGGAGCAAAGTCAGGCAGCGAAAGACGCCTTGGCTCAAATTTTGATTAACAGTCGCATGTGTGCCATGGGTAAGCGCCCGATTTGCCAGGACACGGGGATCGTCACGATCTTTGTAGACGTGGGAATGGACGTTCGTTGGGAGACCTCTCAAACACTAGAAGCGCTGATTAATGAAGGGGTGCGACGCGCCTATTTGCACCCGGACAACAAACTGCGTGCCTCGATCTTGGAGGATCCGGCGGGTCTGCGCAGGAACACCAAGGATAATACGCCAGCCGTCATACACACCCGCTTGGTCGCAGGGGATACGGTCGACTTTCGCGTTGCCGCCAAGGGTGGAGGTTCGGAGAATAAGTCCAAGCTTGCTATGTTGAATCCTTCAGACAGCATCGTTGACTGGGTGGTGAAGACGATTCCCACCATGGGCGCGGGCTGGTGTCCACCCGGCATGCTGGGTATTGGCATTGGGGGCACTGCTGAGAAAGCGATGGTGATGGCGAAAGAGTCGCTCATGGATCCGGTTGATATTCATGAGCTTCGCGATCGAGGCGCCTTAAATCGTGCTGAAGAATTACGTTTAGAAATTATGGATGCGGTCAATAAACTGGGTATTGGTGCGCAAGGTTTGGGCGGCTTGACCACAGTGCTCGACGTCAAAATCATGGATTACCCCACTCATGCAGCGTCACTTCCTGTGGCGATGATTCCCAACTGTGCGGCGACCCGCCACGCGCATTTTGAGTTGACGGGCAATGGGCCCGTATTTCAAGAGGCGCCTGATCTTGATGCATGGCCCGACGTCACCTGGGAGCCGGGGGAGTCAGTCCGACGGGTGAATTTGGATACGGTGACACGCGAGGAGACGGTGACCTGGCAGCCGGGTGACACGTTGTTGCTGTCGGGAACGATGTATACCGGCCGCGACGCTGCGCACAAGCGCATGACTCAAATGATTGCCAACGATGAACCACTCCCGGTCGATTTGCGCGGAAAGTTCATTTACTACGTAGGTCCTGTGGATCCTGTTCGAGACGAGGTGGTTGGTCCTGCGGGTCCGACAACGTCAACGCGCATGGATAAATTCACCGACACCATTCTAGAGCGCACCGGGCTGTTAGGCATGATCGGAAAGGCAGAGCGAGGCCCAGTGGCGATTGAAGCGATTCGCAAGCATCAGGCGGTTTACTTGATGGCAGTCGGTGGTGCGGCTTACTTGGTGTCCAAAGCCATTACCGCTGCACGTGTCGTCGCCTTTGAAGAGTTAGGGATGGAGGCCATTTACGCATTTACGGTCAAGGATATGCCGGTCAGCGTCGCGGTGGATGCCGAGGGAACGTCAGTCCACATTACAGGACCCAAAGTGTGGAAGGCTGCGATTGAAGAGCAAGCGATTGAGTTGTTCTAACGGCGTTTTTAGCGCAAGCGTCGCGAGGAGCGGAGCGTGGCGTTAGAAACACTTTACTGGCACGACTACGAAACGTCGGGTGCGTCCCCTTCAAATGACCGACCTTGGCAATTTGCCGGTGTACGGACAACACTTGATTTAAACGTTGTTGGAGAGCCGCTGACCGTCTACGCAAAGCCGGCAGTCGATGTGCTGCCGCACCCTGTGGCGGTTCGAGTCACGGGCATTTCGCCGTTTGAAGCACAAGAGAAAGGCGCGACTGAACAGGGCTTTATTTCCCGTATCCACGATGAGCTGTCGCAGCCCGGAACCTGCGGTGTGGGTTATAACTCACTGCGGTTCGACGACGAAGTGACACGGTTTACGCTGTGGCGTAATTTTTTTGACCCGTACGCACGCGAGTATAGCCGCGGCAACAGTCGGTGGGACCTAATCGATGTGGTCCGTTGCTTTTACGCACTGCGCCCCGACAGCCTTAACTGGCCAAAACGGTCTGATGGGGCCCCCAGTTTTAAGCTTGAGGACCTTACTGCTGCGAATGGACTCGAACACGGTGCTGCACACGACGCCATGTCCGATGTGACCGCGACGCTTCAATTAGCGCGTGCCTTGCGACAAAGCGATGAGGTGTTGTTCGATCTACTACTGGCAAATCGGTTTAAGACGCGCGTCGAATCGATGATCGACACACTTAAGCTAACGCCTTTAGTTCACGTTTCAGGGCTTATGGGAACGGATCGTGGTTGCCTCGGTGTGGTTGTCCCTTTAGCGATCCACCCTGAATTTAAGTCTGATGTTATCTGTGCCGATTTATCGCGTAAACCTGAGTTTCTAACAATGCCCCCCGAGCTTATTCGGACGCGTTTATTTGCCAAGTCCCACGAGTTGGCGTCGCCAGAGGAGCGCCCGGGGCTCATGACGATCAAGGTGAATAAAGCGCCGGTCCTGTTACCCATGAGTCAGGTGACGCCCGAGTGCGCCAAGCGGTTGGGTTTGAGCGGTCAGGTTCTCAGGCAGCATTTGAACGAGCTTCGAGAAGCCAAGGCCCGTCATCCGGGTGAATTTACGCAACACCTTCAGGACGTCTACCGCGACAACACCAAAAAAACAGAGAGCAATCCCGATACCGCGCTTTACGGTGCTTTTGTTCCCGGTGCAGATCGACGGCTCATTCAAGAGGTCAGGGATTGCTCACCTGCTGAACTGAGAGATCGCCGGTTTGGGTTTAGCGACCCGCGCTTACCTGAGCTTTTGTTTCGCTATCGTGCACGCAATTGGCCTGATATTTTGACCGAGTCGGAACGCAAGCAGTGGCGTGACCACTGCCGAGAACAGTGGCTAAAGAGCAGCCACTTGAACCTTGAGATGTTCCAAAAAGTGCTTTTGGAGGAGCTGTCTCGAGACGGCCTGAACGAGAAGCAGGCCGTTGCGCTCAAGGATTTACAGCGCTGGGTATCAGAGCAGTGGGAAATTTTAGATGTCAGCACCGCTTCTGTTTAAACTAGGGGCGCAAGTGCGCTACGTCGCGTGCAGGGAGAAAAGAGCGCTGTGAAATTCGCTGGGCACCACATATTAGGAATCAGTCAGTTTGATCGCGCAGAGGTCGATCGAATTTTCGAGGTTGCGGACCGCATGCGTCCGTATGCGCGTCGGGAACGCAAGACAAGCGTACTTGAGGGCGCGATCTTGGGGTCCATGTTTTTCGAACCCTCAACCCGCACGCGAATCAGTTTTGGTAGCGCGTTCAACCTTTTAGGTGGGCATGTCCGTGAGACAACGGGCTTTGAGAGCACGGCGATTGCAAAAGGTGAGTCGCTTTACGACACCGCCCGAGTGCTCAGTGGCTACTCTGACGCCATTGTTATGCGCCACCCCACAGCAGGATCTGTGCGTGAGTTCGCCAGCGCAAGTCGCGTGCCCGTGATCAATGGGGGTGACGGCACAAACGAGCACCCCAGCCAAGCGCTACTCGACCTCTACACGATTCGCAGCGAGCTTGCCGATCGCCAACGCGGTATCGACGGGCTCAGAATCGCAATGGTCGGAGACCTTCGGTTTGGTCGCACCGTGCATTCACTCTCAAGACTATTGACGCGATTTAACAATGTCAGTGTCAGTTTGGTGGCGCCTTCGGAGCTAAAAATGCCAGGCGAGTTGGTCGATGAGATGCGCGCTAATGGTATAGAAGTGGTTCAAACCGATCAGCTTGAAGCCGGTATTGCCAATGTTGATATTGTTTACTCAACGCGCATTCAGGAAGAGCGGTTTGAGTCTCAGGCGGATGCCGACCTTTATCGCGGACGCTTTCGTCTCAATCAAAGTATTTACACTGCGTTTTGTGAGCCGAACACGGTCATCATGCACCCGTTACCGCGTGACTCCAGAGAGGGCGCACAAGAACTTGACGTCGACCTCAATGACGACCCTAATCTTGCGATCTTTCGGCAGTCTGACAACGGCGTCCTCGTGCGAATGGCGCTATTTGCCTTGATTCTGGGTGTGGCAGATCAGGTGGACGACTACTCAAGTCCGGTGAGCTGGAGCACGGAGCGGCGGTTTTGAGCGACGTCGCGCTGGTTTACGGCGCTCGCGACGTCGAGGTGACACGTCGCGAGACACTGTTTCAGGGGTACTTCCGAATGGACGCGATGACGCTTAAGCATCGTCGTTTTGACGGCAGTTGGACCGAGGGTATTCGTCGTGAAATATTTGAGCGCGGCGACGCTGTGGCGGTCTTGCCGTGGGATGTCGAGCGCGACCACGTCATTTTAATTGAACAGTTTAGGCCCGGTGCTATTCGAGAAGATGAATCACCTTGGATGCTCGAAGCGGTGGCTGGAATTGTCGAGCCGGGTGAGTCTGACGACGCGGTGGCGCACCGTGAAGCGCTGGAGGAGGCTGGATGTACCATGGATGCACTTCTCCCGGTGGTCTCTTATTACCCAAGCCCCGGCGCGTGTTCTGAGCAAATTCGGTTGTTTCTTGGGCGCGTGACCTCTGCGGCCGTTGGTGAGGTGAGAGGCCTCGACACTGAACACGAAGATATTTTGGTGCATTCGATACCGCGAGCAGAGGCCATTTCGCTGTTAGACGCGGGGAAGATCAATAACGGCCTCACAATCATCGCCTTACATTGGCTAGCGCGTCATGGCGAGGGTTTGAGAGCGGAGTGGTTAGTCACGTGACGGAGGTCGCGGGCGAGCCAGACGGTAAACGGCGTGGACTGTTAGGCGCCAGTTTTGTGGTCAGTTTGGGCACGACGTTGTCGAGAGTGCTCGGTCTTTGCCGTGACGTTGTACTGGCCAATCTACTAGGCGCTGCACCGAATGCGGATGCGTTCTTTGTCGCTTTTAAGATCCCTAATTTTTTAAGACGCCTCTTTGCCGAGGGCGCCTTCTCGCAGGCGTTTGTTCCTGTGCTCACGGAGGTGCGCGAGCGAGGCTCCCACGACGAAGTGAAAGCACTTGTTAACCGAGTGGCGGGTGTGCTTGGTGGATCGTTACTGCTTTTGACTTCCCTGGCCATGATTATGGCGCCCTGGGTGGCGCTCTTATTTGCGCCAGGGTTTAGCCGCGACGCGGCGAAGCTTGCATTAACAGCGGACCTCATCGTGTGGACCTTTCCCTATTTGCTGTTAATCAGTTTGACGGGTTTTTGCGGTGCAATTTTAAACACTTACGGACGCTTTGCGGTTCCTGCTTACACGCCGGTGTTGCTCAATCTATCGCTGATTACTGCGGCCCTCGTCTGGGCACCGGCCATGCCTGAACCGGCGCTTGGCTTGGCGATGGGGGTCATGCTCGCCGGTGTGGTTCAGTTGTTATTTCAGTGGCCTGCATTGCATTCGCTCGAACTGACGCCAAGGCCCGTTTGGGATACGCAGGATCCGGGTGTTCGCAAAATAATGACGTTGATGGTGCCCGCCCTCTTTGGTGTCTCAGTAAGCCAGATCAACTTGTTGTTTGACACTGTTTTGGCCAGTTTACTGCCCGATGGCAGCGTGGCGTGGCTTTATTACTCTGACAGATTAACCGAGCTGCCCTTGGGTATCTTTGCCATTGCCATCGCCACGGTGATGTTGCCCACGCTTTCGGCGCTGAATACACGTGCTGAATCAGATGCGTTCGCGCGAACCCTCGCCTGGGCAGCTCGAAATGTCTTACTCATCGCAGTGCCAGCAACCGTTGCGTTGTGGCTCCTGGCAGAGCCCATATTGGCGACCTTATTCCAGTATGGGGCGTTCACAAACGACGACGTGTTAATGGCCTCAGCAAGCTTACGAGCCTACACCCTCGGCTTAGGCGGCTTCATGCTAATCAAAGTTCTGGCGCCCGGTTACTACGCGCGCCAAGACATGAAGACGCCGGTGAAGATCGGTATTATCGCGATGGTCAGTAACATGGTGCTGAACGTTGTTTTTGTGTTTCCACTGATGTGGTATTTCGACATGGGCCACGTGGGACTTGCTTTGGCAACCAGTGTGTCTGCATGGATTAATGCGGGACTTTTGTATTTGGGCCTTCGCCGCGAGGGTTTGTCGCTTGCTGAGATCTTGGCGCCTAAGTTTGTGCTTCGGATGCTTGCCGCTGTCGCCCTCATGGGCCTTATTATCAGTGCGCTGACGCCGGATTATCCCCTGTGGCTCGAAGCGGATGTGGGTTGGCGCGTCGCTCGTATGACGACGGTTGTGACTGCAGGGCTTGCAAGCTTTGTCCTTGTATTGGCGGTTTCTGGTTTAAAACTCAAAGCGCTTAAGGATCCCAGTGGACGCTAAAGAGGCGATAGTCGGGCTCCGGTTCTGTATACTTTCGCCTGTCACCTGATTGCGCAAGGCACCATGAAACTCATTCGAGGACAGCATAATGTTTCGGGATCCTCTCCGACGGGCAGCGCAGTAACCATTGGTTCGTTTGATGGCGTGCACCGAGGGCACCGAGAGGTCTTAGCTCATTTGAAACGTGAGGCGGACCTGCGTGGACTCTCGACCACGGTTGTTACCTTTGAGCCGCTACCGGGTGAGTTTTTGTTTCCAGACAAAGCGCCGCCGAGACTCATGACCTTTAGAGAGAAATTTCGAGCCCTTGAAAGCCTGGGTATCGACAACTTAATGTGTCTTAAATTTAACGACGCATTGCGGGCGATGTCCCCGCGAGAGTTTGTAGAACGCATTTTTATCGACGGATTAAGTGCGCGTTACATTGCGTTTGGCGATGATTTTCGGTTTGGAAAACAGCGGGCGGGGGACTTTGCCTTTACTCAGCGCCTGGCGGATGAGCTGGGGTACGAGGTGGTTCCA
>OBPT01000436.1_pt1 | contig 12545 bp, 10 predicted proteins | sample 1534671 | NCBI WGS metagenome assembly OBPT01 (sample SAMEA3275494, study PRJEB22092) | marine metagenome | biome: ENVO:00000447 marine biome; feature: ENVO:00002042 Surface water; material: ENVO:00002010 seawater | collected 2014-06-21T11:00:00+00 | depth 1 m | reverse complement strand
CCCCGACCGACACCCATGCAGATTTGATCGAGGATTTTGCCCGCGCAGGCAAAGCTATTTTCTGTGAAAAACCGGTTGATCTGGATCTGTCGCGCGTGAAGGCCTGCCTGAAAGTCGTGGATGAGATGAAAGCCACGTTGATGGTTGGCTTTCAAAGACGCTTTGATCCAGACTTTCAAGCTCTGCGCGCAGAGATCGATGCAGGCCATATTGGCGAGGTCGAAATGGTCACTTTGATCAGCCGCGATCCAGGCGCGCCTCCTTATGATTACATTGAGCGCTCCGGCGGCATCTTTCGAGATATGATGATCCATGATTTTGACGTGGCGCGCTGGATGCTGGGCGAGGAGGTCGAAACGGTGCAGGCGGCCGGCTCCGTGCTCACCGATCCTGAGATTGGCAATCGCGGCGATTTTGACAGCGCAAATGCCATTTTGCGCACAGCCAGCGGCAAACAATGCACCATCAGCAATTCGCGCCGCGCCACCTTTGGCTATGATCAGCGCATCGAGGTGCATGGCTCGGGCGGCTCTGTGGCTGCCGACAATCATCACCAATCGCGCGTCACCCTAGCCAATGGCGCCGGCTATACCCGCCCGCCGCTACTCGATTTCTTCATGACCCGCTATATCGCGGCCTATGCGGCAGAAATTGAACATTTCGTGGCCTGTTTAAATTCAGGGCAGACCCCTCGCACCAGTGGCTATGACGGGCTTATGTCTCTTGCCCTAGCCGAGGCCGCCTTGGAATCGGCGCGCACGGGTCAGGCGGTACGGCCGGCAGATCTTTTGAGCCGCAGTTAAGCCGGCGCGCAGCCACCCAGCAGATAATCCCCCTCTTTGAAAGGTGAATGAAATGAAATTGATTATGGCAGAAGCCTCCCCCTTTGCCCGCAAAGTTCGGGTTGTGTTGCGCGAGACCAACCAGCTGAAAGATGTAGAAGAGGTGAGCATCGCGACCTCCCCCTTTCAGGTCAATGAACAGGCCAAGGCCGCCAATCCGACCGGGCGTATCCCCTCTTTGAGTCGCGCCGATGGACCTGCGCTCTATGATAGCCGCGTGATCACGCGTTATTTGGACGCAAAAGCCTCTGCCGGGCTGTATCCGGAGGCCGGGCTTTGGGATGTGCTCACGGTTGAGGCCACGGGCGATTCCATGATGGATAGTGCCGTGAGCATCTCCTATGAGCTGCGTTTGCGGCCAGAGGAGAAGGTCAGCACCGAATGGACTGAGGCCCAATGGGCGAAAGTCATGGGCGGCTGCGATGCTTTGCAAGGCCAATGGATGGATCTGCTGAACGGCCCACTCACCATGGCGCATATCAGTGTTGCTTGTGCTTTGGGCTATCTGGATCTGCGCCATGATGCGCGCAATTGGCGGCAAGGACATGACGCGCTGGCGGCTTGGTTTGCAGATTTCTCAAAACGCTCCAGCTTTCAGGACACACATTTCGACGGGTGAGCCGGGCCACAACCGGGGCAGCCCGGTGCAATTGTTACAAAAATGCGGCAAATTTGCACCTTGCAGACTGCGCCCGATTGTCCGCTGGACGCGGCGCTGTCCCTGAGCTAGGAACCGGATCGAGTGACCCTGCTTCGGTGGGGTCCGAGTCTTTGGGCCAGTCCTGACTGGCAATTAACTTGGAGGAACCTCGTGGCGCATACAGATGAACACGAAGGCACCCGTAGAGATTTTCTCTACTATGCCGCGGCAGGTGCAGGCGCAGTAGCAGCGGGCGCAGCGGTTTGGCCTTTGGTCAACCAGATGAACCCCTCAGCGGATGTTTTGGCCTTGGCCGCAATCCGCGTGGATGTGGCCGATGTTGAACCGGGTACACAAATCACCGTTCTGTGGCAGGGCAAGCCCGTCTTTATTCGGCGTCGCACAGAGAGCGAAATTGAAGCGGCACGGGCCGTGGATATGGGCGATTTGATTGACGGCAATGACCGCAATGACAACAAACCAGATCTTCCTGCGACCGATGAAAACCGCGCCCTTGACGAAAATGGCGAATGGTTGGTCATGCTGGGCGTTTGCACCCACTTGGGCTGCGTGCCCTTGGGCGATGGCGCTGGTGAATTTGGCGGTTGGTTCTGCCCCTGTCACGGATCACATTACGATACAGCTGGCCGAATTCGCAAAGGTCCAGCCCCAGAAAACCTCTTGGTGCCAGTGGCCCGTTTCGACGGCGAAACGGAACTGGTTATCGGCAAGGAGAACGCATAATGGGCGGTATTCCACACGATCATTACGAACCAAAGTCCAAGGCGACACAAGCGATCAATTCGCGTCTGCCAATCATTGGTCTGCTATATGACACATTGATGATCCCCACTCCAAAGAACCTGAACTGGATGTGGATTTGGGGCATTGTTTTAACCTTCTGTCTGGCCATGCAAATTGTCACAGGCGTTGTTCTGGTGATGCATTACACCCCGCATGTCGATCTGGCCTTCGCCTCGATTGAGCACATCATGCGCGACGTAAATGGCGGCCATATGATTCGCTATTTCCACATGAATGGCGCGTCTTTGTTCTTTATTGCTGTTTATGCCCATATGTTCCGTGGACTGTACTACGGCAGCTATAAAGCCCCGCGTGAAATCACATGGATCATTGGTATGCTGATCTATCTGTTAATGATGGCGACAGGCTTTTTGGGATATGTTTTGCCTTGGGGGCAAATGTCCTTCCACGGTACAGCTGTGATCACCGGCTTGTTTGGTGCGATCCCCTTCATTGGTGAGGCGCTGCAAACCTGGCTCTTGGGCGCCGGCGCCGTAGGTCAACCGGCTTTGAACCGCTTCTTCAGCCTGCATTATCTCCTGCCGTTTTTGATTGCCGGTCTCGTGATCGTGCATATCTGGGCCTTTCATACCACAGGCAACAACAACCCAACCGGGGTTGAAGTGCGCCGGGGTTCGAAGGCAGAAGCGGCAAAAGACACGGTACCATTCTGGCCCTATTTCGTGGTGAAGGATCTCTTTGCCCTGGGTCTTATCATGACCGTGTTCATGGCGATCGTCGGTTTCATGCCAAACTATCTTGGCCATCCTGACAACTATATCGAAGCCAACGCATTGGTGACACCGGCGCATATTGTGCCTGAATGGTATTACCTCCCATTCTACGCCATTTTGCGCGCTTTCACATCCGAAGTATGGGTTGTTCAGATCGCAAGCTTTGTCACCGGCGGCATTATTGACGCAAAATTCTTTGGCGTTTTGGCCATGTTCGGTGCGATTGCAGTTATGGCCCTTGCGCCATGGCTCGACACTTCAAGCGTGCGCTCTGGTCGGTATCGCCCCATGTTCAAATGGTGGTTTGGCATCTTGGTTGCAGACTTCATCTTCTTGATGTGGCTCGGTGCGCGTCCTGCGGAAGAACCCTATGCCTCTTTCTCTTTGATTGGTGCGACCTATTGGTTTGCCTACTTCCTGGTTATCTTGCCCTTGCTGGGCGTGCTTGAGAAACCCTCAACACCACCTGCAACCATCGAAGATGACTTTAATGCCAAACACGGCGCAGCGGGTGCAGCGGATGCTGCTCACCCGGCAGAGTGAGAAGGGAACGAAATATGTTCAAGAAACTCACAACAGGTCTCACACTGGCTTTGCTTCTCGCCACTGGCGGGGTGCAGGCTGCTGGCAGTGAAGGCCATGTTCATGACCACGCTTTCTCTTTTGAAGGTCCGTTTGGCTCCTATGATCAAGAACAATTGCGGCGCGGATTGAAAATCTACACGGAAGTTTGTTCCTCTTGCCACGGCATGAAGTTCGTTCCCATTCGCTCCCTGAGCGATGAGGGCGGGCCGCATCTCAGCAAGGAAGAAGTACGCGCCTACGCCTCTGACTTCATCGAAGTTTGGGATCAAGATCTCAATGAGGGTGAAGGCGATTACCGTACCGCGGTTCCAGCCGATCACTTCCCCAAGGGTGGCAATGCCAACGCGCCTGATCTGTCTTTGATGGCCAAAGCCCGCGCAGGTTTTCATGGACCGGCTGGCACAGGCATCAACCAGCTGGTTAAAGGCATGGGTGGCGCCGAGTATATTCTGTCTTTGCTCACCGGCTACACAGGCAATGAAAAAACCTCCGCTGGCGTAACGCTGTATGAAAACACCGCCTACCCTGGCGGCTGGATTTCCATGGCGCCACCGTTAGAAGACGAGCTTGTTGAGTTTGAAGATGGCCATAAGAACGATCTTCAGCATCTCTCCGAAGATATTTCGGCCTTCTTGATGTGGACTGCAGAACCAAAACTCAACGACCGGAAACGTGCCGGAATGGTTGGGGTTTTGATCTTGGGCTTTTTGACCCTGCTGCTCTATCTGGCCAATAAGGCGCTCTGGCGTCCGATAAAATATAGAAAAGACTAAGTCTTTTGACACAGAAAAACGCGCCTCCTCGGGGGCGCGTTTTTTTATGGGCTCAAGGGGCCCGCCGCCCCAAATATGACTGCAACGCCGGGGGGGGATGGTCAAATAGGGGTCCAATTGGCGCAGGTGCCTGGGCCTGACCTTCGGCGACTAGAATGGCATACTCCGCAAAGCTCAATGCATCTTGTGGGTCATGGGTGACCATCAATGCGGTAATACCAGCCTGCTGAACAATCTGCCGCGTTATTTCAAGCATTTCATCCTTCAGCGCTGGGCCCAGAGCCGCAAAGGGTTCATCAAGCAGCAAAAGCGGACGTTGGCGCAACAATACCCGCGCCAATCCCGCCCGACCCTGCTGCCCGCCTGAGAGGTCACGCGGATAGGCCATTGCCTTGTCCCCCAGTCCCACCTGATCCAGCGCCGCTACAGCCTGTGCCTTCTGAGCTGCAGACAAACGCATGTCAGGTCGCAGGCCGATCGCCACATTGTCCAGCACGGTGAGATGAGGAAAAAGATTATGATCTTGAAACAGAATACTGAGCGGCCTTTCGCCGGGGTGGTCTGGCATGGGCTGCCCGCCCCAAAACATCTGCCCGGCCCTGGGAACAAGAAACCCAGCGATCCCATTGAGCAAAGTCGACTTACCCCCACCGGAGGGACCAATCACCGCCACACGATCCCCGGCTGCAATTTGCAGATCCGCCGTGAGAGAGAACTCATTGAGCTGATAACACAGCCTATCTAAGTGTAGCATGTCCGCGCCCTCCACGATCAAACATCCAAAACAAAAACAAGCTCTGCACCACGAGCACCACCGCTGTGGCGGCGGCCTGGTCCATACGGTATGCGCCCATTAAGCGATACAGCATCAGCGGCAGGGTTTGCAGATCAGGATCCGCAAAAAGCGCGATCACGCCAAGATCCCCCATCGAGAGCGCCGCCGCAAGGCCGGCGGAAAACCCTATTGGGCGACGCAGGCGCGGCGCTAAGATCCGTGTCATCCAAATCCAGCGCCCCATTCCAAGACTCATGCGCAAATGAAGATAGTCGCCATAAGTCTCTCGAACCGCTGGCATCAAGACACGCAGAGCAAAGGGCAAAGCCATCATTGCATTGACCAAAGCGGTGATCGGCAAGGCAAAAGCCATGGGTTGCGCATAAGGGAAAATCAACACAAAAAGACCAGTTCCCACCACCAGCGGACTGCTGGCCAGCCCTAAAATGCCCGTGGCCTCCGCCAAGCTGCGGGCCAGTGATCCGCGGCGGGAAAAGGCCAGTGCGAGCGTCAAAGCCATCGCCAGGCAGAGGGCAGTTGATATAATAGCGATGGTCAATGACGTTAAGCTGGCCACGAAAATTTGCGGTGGCACCTCGAGCATATGCCGCAACCCACGCATGAGAACAGCACCAAGCGGCAGCACCAAAAAAGCACTGGCGACAGAAATCCATAATCCATCCCATATCCGATGCTGCGGCCCATCCAAGCGCTGCACAACCCGATCAAGCCCAAGGCCGTCGGTTTGCGGCAACGGTACGAGAAACGCCAGAAGTGACACGGCGCCGCAAATTGTAAATTGGACAAGAGCAAGACTGGCCGCCTTTCCTAAATCAAAATCCAAGCGAAACGCCTGATAAATGGCGAGCTCGATCGTTGTGCCCTTTGGCCCGCCCCCGACCGCCAATGCTACAACAAAGCTGGTGAGGCATAGTAAGAAGACAAGCAGGAAAGCCCCTGGAACCGTAGCGCGCAGCATCGGCCCTTCGATCAGTCGAAAGTAGGCCCATGGCGTGGCACCAAGGCTTTCGGCCACTCGAAATCGCTCTGCCGGGATCGCCGTCCAAGCTTGCAGCAAGAGCCGCGTCACCAAAGGTAAATTGAAAAACACATGGGCCAGAATAACACCCGGCGCGCCATAGATGGATAGTTTGGCAAACCCGGCCCAGTCCAATGCAGCGCTGATCCATCCTGCTCGGCCAAAGACTGCCAAAAGGCCCAGGACACCGACAATCACTGGCAGAATAAATGGCGCGCCCAGAAGGGTGATCAAAGCTTGGCGTCCAGGGAAGCTTTGCCGTGCCAAGGCCCGCGCCACAGGAATCGCCATTGCGGTGCTCAGAACTGCCGAGAGGCTCGCTTGCCATAGGGTGAATTTTACGGCTGACCAATCGGCACTGTTCAGCGCAGCAAGCCCGCGCCCCTGCAGGCCAACAACCAAGGCTGTACCAAGAGAAAAGAGAAGCAGGGCAATCAAGACCGCCCCACCAAAAACAATGCGTAACATTATCGTGCCAGAGCGCTCTGCCATTCCTCCAAGGCCGCGCTGCGCTGTGCTGCGGCCTCCTCTGGTGAGAAAATCAAAGATTGCTCAGCTCTCAATGCCTGCGGAAAGCCATCGGGCAACCCCGTTTTGGGCGTGACTGCGGGAAACATCCAATTGGTGGTGGGGATGATGCTTTGAAATTCATCAGAAACCATGAATTGCAAGAATAGATCTGCCAGAGCATTTTGATCTGTCGTTGCCAATTTCCCGGCCACTTCAATTTGCATGTAGTGGCCCTCGTCAAACAAAGCGAAGGTTTTGGAGGCATCCGCCTCGGCAATCACATGATAGGCTGGCGATGTGGTATAGGAGAGCACCAAATCCGCCTCCCCCTCCAAGAACATGCCATAGGCTTCGGACCAACCCGCTGTCACTGTCACAATATTATCTGAAAGATCAGCCCAGATATCCCCTGCCGCATCGCCATAAGCCGCCTTGACCCACAGCAGGAGCCCCAAACCGGGTGTGGACGACCGAGGGTCTTGGATCACGATTTTCAAATCGCTCGCGGCCAAGCTGCGAAAACTTGTCGGAGCTGTCAGATCGGTATTGTGAACAAAAGCAAAGTAGCCCCAGTCGAATGGCACAAAATGCGTGTCGCTCCACCCCCCCGGCACCGCATAGTCTGCAGACAGTGACATCGGGGAAAACAGTCCGGTTTCCGCTGCTGCAGCCGTGAGATTGGTATCCAAACCCAACACGACATCGGCCTCTGTGCGGGTGCCTTCGAGCCTGAGGCGCGATAACAATGCCGCCCCATCGCCCGCGCCAATCATCTGCAAATCACAGCCACATCTGGCCTCGAAAGCAGATTCAACCGCCGGGCCGGGACCCCAATCTGATATAAAACTGTCATAGGTATAGACCGTCAACACAGGCGTTTCGGCAACGGCCGCGCTTGTGAAAAACAGTCCTGCGAAAAGGGAAGTCAATTTCATCTTTATCTCCATATCGCCGAACGGGGTCAGGGATTGGAGACGTCCAAACCTTCCCTCCGCCGGTACTAGCCGGTTCAGGTTCTACGGGTTCGCTTTCGCATCTCAGCCCATAAGGGCGCCCCGAGGTAGGTACTGGATAGTCTTGACGAAAGGATTTTACAATCCCTTCCAGTGCAAAAGCCCCCCAACAATCACATAGTTGTCGAGGAGCATTCACGTCAGTTGGAGGATTTTTAGTCTATTTCTTGGCTTGCCGTTCACCCTCAGCGCGGCAAAGCGCATCGGCCTCTGCAACATGCATAACATGCGGCATATGAATTGCGCGATCGAGAATAACAGCTTTTTTGTCATACAATTGGCAAATGACGTCACCTTCGTCCGTTTCCAACGTGACCGGCTCCGTTTCATAAGCGATAGGTGAACAGGCTGTTACAATTGCCAGAGTTGCCCCCAGTAAGCTCAAACTCAAAAATTTATTCATTATAATTCTCTCTCATCTAATGTTACGGTCGTCTCATTTGGAACCAACCAAACCACCAACCGTTATAAAATATCTTAAAATCACAAAAATGCACTCGATAACTTTAACTAAGTTTTATCTGCCCTAAGTGTGCACTCGTTACATTTGAGATCACCAAACCTGACGCTTTGTAAAAAATTTTAACCGCATTTTAATCTCCTACGGAATGCTATTCCACCAAAGATCACTCATAGTGTTGCAAATTTTCGACATATATCTCCCGCTACGCAAGAGTTTTTCTCGTTCAGCGGGAAAAAAAATCGCTTCATTCCAGAACCATGAAACTCATAAACGCATTAATTAACTGATTATTCTATATTATTTACAGTATTTGCTCAACTAAAAGTAAATATTTGGCATTTGTCGAACCATTTTGGTAATATCCGACATCCATCGTCTCCGAAATCACGTCAAAGTTGTTCAAAATACCGCAACTTAAACGTGCCGGTTGTATGGGTGAGCCCGCGCTATAGGCCTTGCTCCAGGGTGCACGCAGCGATATTGCAAGGACAAAGGAGATGCACCATGAGCTTAAACAGTTTTGGACATTTATTTCGTGTCACGACCTGGGGTGAAAGCCATGGCCCTGCCCTTGGCGCGACGGTGGATGGCTGCCCTCCGGGCGTCACGATTAACGAAGCTATGATCCAGCAGTGGCTCGACAAGCGCAAGCCGGGACAGAACAAATACACCACGCAGCGGCGAGAAGCCGATCAGGTGAAAATTCTTTCCGGCGTATTTGAAGGCAAAACGACTGGCACGCCCGTGCAATTGATGATCGAAAACACCGATCAGCGCTCCAAAGACTACAGCGATATCATGGATAAATTTCGCCCGGGTCATGCCGATATCACCTATTGGCAGAAATACGGTATTCGCGATTACCGCGGCGGTGGACGTAGTTCCGCACGTGAAACCGCAGCACGTGTGGCCGCAGGCGGATTGGCGCGGGAAGCACTTAAATTGCTCGCGCCATCGCTTAAAATTACCGGCTTCATGTGTCAGATGGGCCCCCATAAAATCAACCGTGACCAGTTTGACTTGTCGCAGATTGACCAAAATCCCTTCTGGACTCCGGATCCGCAGGCCGCTCAAGATTGGGCGACCTATCTAGACGCGTTGCGCAAATCCGGCAGTTCTGTCGGCGCAGTTATCGAGGTGATCGCCTCAGGAGTGCCAGCGGGGCTCGGCGCGCCAATTTATGCTAAGCTCGACACAGATTTGGCCGCGGCCATGATGAGCATCAACGCTGTCAAAGCTGTAGAAATTGGCGATGGAATGGCCGCAGCGGAACTGACCGGTGAAGCCAATGCCGATGAAATTTCAATGGGGCCGGACGGGCCAATTTACAGCTCGAACCATGCGGGCGGTATCTTGGGCGGCATTAGCACGGGTCAAGATGTGGTGGTGCGATTCGCGGTGAAACCCACGTCGTCTATCCTTACAACTCGAAAAACCATCACAAAATCTGGTGAAAACACAGAAATCATCACCACAGGCCGTCATGATCCCTGTGTGGGGATTAGAGCGGTGCCTGTTGGTGAGGCAATGATGGCCTGCGTGCTCTTGGATCACCTCTTGTTGCACCAAGGCCAGGTTGGCGCCAATCAGGGCAAAATCGGCAAGTAGCAGCGGTCTTACGGACGCTCTATCACTTTGAAAGTCACATCTAGGCTGCCAGACGTCTCAAAAATCAAAGTGGCCTTGATATCGTCGCCGACGCCCCACCCCTCTTTAAGCCCCATGAACATGACATGATAACCGCCAGGAGCGAATTCTATTTCGCCCTGCGTCGGAACCACCACGCGCATCTGGTGTTCCATTGTCATGACGCCATCTTTCATCATGGACTTGTGGAGCATAACCTTTGGGTAATCTGCTTCAACGCCCAAAAGCGCATCCGCTGCACCTTCATTGCTCAAGGTGAAATATCCGGCGCCGCTGCGTCCGGTGGTCGGATATGAAAAGGCATCTGTTATGGTCAAATCACCCAATTGGTAACTCTGTGCGGAAACTGACCCACAGATCAAAATAAAGGCAGCTACCAAGTGTTTCATTTCTTATCTCCGTTTCATCTGCCTTCTTTTGAAATATTCCCGCACACAACCCAAGGGTTTAGAATGTCGCAGCCGCGTGGTATCGGGCTATCATGGCTCAAATTCCTTCACAGGCGGACATTCTCGAATGGATCCGCGCGCACCCCGAAAAATCCTCGAAACGAGATATTGCCAAAGCCTTTGGCATAAAAGGTGCTGCACGCATCGATCTCAAACAGATGCTGAAAGAGCTTGAGGCCGAGGGCCACCTCATGCAAAGGCGGCGGCGGTTCAATGATCCCAATAGCTTACCCCCCGTTTCCGTTCTGCAAATGCTGGGCCCGGACTCGCAAGGCGATATGTTCGCCGTGCCACTGGAATGGGAAGGCACGGGCCATTTGCCCAAAATACTCATGCGCAGCCGTCAAGGTGATCCAGCTTTGGGACAGGGTGACCGGCTTTTGGCGCGACTCACCCCCGTACCCGATGAAGATAGCCATCAATATACTGGCCAATTGATTCGCGCGATTGGGACCAATCCAAAACGCCTCTTAGGTATTTTCCGCCTCACCGCGGAAGGCGGACGCATTGTCGCGATTGATAAGGGCGAAGGCAAAGAGTGGCTTGTTGCTGCGGATGCAGCGGGTGAAGCCAAAGACGGAGAATTGGTCGAAGCCGAACAATCCGGTCCGAAAGGCCGCCTTGGCCTGCCCCGCGCGCGTGTGGTGGAGCGGCTAGGAGATCCTTCTGCACCCAAAGCCGTATCGCTAATTGCCATTCATCAACATGGAATTCCCGACGCCTTTCCCGATGCGGTGATGGCGCAAGCGGATGCAGCCAAACCGGCAACATCAAAAGGCCGCGTTGATCTGACAGACCTACCTTTGATCACCATCGACCCAGCCGATGCACGAGACCATGATGATGCCTGCTGCGCTCTTCTGGATGAAGATCCCAAGAACCCCGGAGGCTTTTTGCTTTGGGTCGCCATCGCCGATGTCGCCCATTATGTGACAGCCGGATCGGCTTTGGATGCAGAAGCACGCAAGCGCGGAAATTCCACCTACTTCCCAGACCGCGTTGTCCCCATGTTGCCTGACCGCCTATCAGGCGATCTTTGCTCGCTGCATGAAGGGGTCACAAGACCCTGCATCGCGGTCGAAATGAAACTCTCATCAACAGGCGAAAAACTGTCGCATCGGTTTGTGCGGGGGCTGATGCGCTCGCCGGCCTCGCTGTCCTATGAGGAGGCCCAAGCGGCCGTGGATGGGGATCCCTCCGAACGCGCCGCACCTTTGGTTGACACTGTGCTCTCGCCCCTATTTGGTGCCTACGCTGCCCTGAAACAGGCACGCGAAGCCCGGCAGCCGTTGGAACTGGACCTGCCTGAACGCAAAATAATTCTATCAGACAGCGGCAAGGTCGCTTCGGTCAATTTTTCAGAACGCTTGGACGCCCATCGCTTGATCGAAGAATGTATGGTGCTGGCGAATGTGGCGGCAGCAGAAACTTTGATCGCCAAGCAACAGCCGCTATTGTTCCGTGTTCACGAAGAACCAAGCCCCGAAAAGCTAGACTCTCTGCGCGAAACGGCAAAATCTGTGGGGCTGGTCCTGGCAAAAGGTCAGGTATTGCAAACGCGGCATCTTAATCAATTATTAAAGGCTGCCGCCGGAAAAGATGAAGCAGAATTAATCAATCTTTCAACATTACGTTCCATGACTCAAGCCTACTATAGTTCTCAAAACATGTCGCACTTCGGATTGGCACTTCAGAATTATGCACATTTTACATCGCCCATACGGCGCTATGCGGATCTTTTGCTGCACCGTGCCTTGGTTTCAGCCCATGGGTGGGCAACCGATGGCCTGTCACCGCAGGATATCGAAATGCTAGACGAAACCGCCAAACATATCAGCGAGACAGAGCGACGCTCGATGCTGGCAGAGCGCGACACAACCGACCGTTATCTTGCCAGTTTCATGTCAGAACGCGTGGGAAATGAATTCAGCGGGCGCATTTCAGGCGTTGCGCGGTTTGGCATATTTGTGAAACTGGATGAAACAGCTGCAGATGGGTTGGTGCCTATTCGCTCCTTAGGACGGGAGTATTTCGAACATGATGCTGACAGCCAAACCCTACGCGGTACGGACAGCGGCACGGTCATCAGCCTTGGTCAACGTGTGGTTGTGCGATTGGCAGAAACCACCCCAACCACAGGGGGTATCTTGCTCGACTTGTTAGAGCTTGAAGATTCAAAGTTGCAAACACGGCCGCGACAACGCAAAATTGCGTCAGCAAGCAACCGGCGGGGGCCCAAGAAGGGCAAATCCAGAAAGGTTACCAGAAAAC
>OBPT01000435.1_pt1 | contig 12548 bp, 11 predicted proteins | sample 1534671 | NCBI WGS metagenome assembly OBPT01 (sample SAMEA3275494, study PRJEB22092) | marine metagenome | biome: ENVO:00000447 marine biome; feature: ENVO:00002042 Surface water; material: ENVO:00002010 seawater | collected 2014-06-21T11:00:00+00 | depth 1 m | reverse complement strand
GGCAAGACCAAGGGCAAATGCACCAGCGCATTGAGCAGCCCGTGCCCCCAAAACCGGCACCGGGCAAGCGCATAAGCCACAGCCACCGCCACAGGCAGGCTGAGCGCCACGGCCACCACAGCCACCCAAAGCGACAGGCGCAGCGCAGCGAGCTCAACCGGGCCGATGGTCAACCAGCTCATGGCGCCAAAAACCCATAGGCTGAGAAGACCGCACGGCCCTTTGGCCCGGCCAGATAGGCCACAACCGCCTCACCGCCTGCGGTCACCGCGGCGGCGAGATAGCGCACGGGATCATGGGTGTCTGGCGCAATATCCGCCACAACAAAGACGCCCGGCGCGCTGCGGACATCGGAGGCATAGAGCAGGCCCAAAGGGCTTTCTTGCCGCAAAACAGAGATTAAACTGGCGCGGGCATTGTCCTGTTGCGCCAAATGCGGCCGTAAATCCTGCAATAGCCTCAAGGTCGACAGGGCCTGAGCGGCGTAAATCCCCAAGGGCACGGAAGAGATCAGCGGCACCGCCAAACGTCCACCATCCAAGCGCGCCATAATATCGTTCAAGTCCAAAGCCACAGCGGCCGGGTTTGCCGAGGCCAGCACCAAACGGTTTGAGGCGATCACGCGGGCCGGTTGGCTCAAAAGCCCCGCATCGTCAACATAACGCATCCAATCAGAGCTGGCGGAGACAAAAACATCTGCCGGAGCACCCTGATCGATTTGCCGAGCCAAAACGCTGGAGGCAGCATAGGACAGGCGCAGCACCTGACCGGTTTCCTCTTCGTATTGCCGCGCGATAGCATCAAGCGCGGGCTTCATACTGGCGGCGGCAAATACATCAATCGGTTGCGCCGCGCAAACACTCGCTCCAAATACCACAGCGCAGGCTCCCCCGACCCGCGCAATGCGCCGGATCTGGGCCATAATACCGAAAAGATTTTGCAAGGGGCCGCGCTTTTGTATATTCATCTCGCCTGTGTTATAAACACTCAGCAACAATGAAAACAACTGCGCACTATGAGCCCCTCAAAGCCTAAAACTCTGCCACTTTCGATCAACCCCACACAAAAACGCATGGCGCGGGCGCAATTTGGTGCCCTGTGTTATCGCGTCGAAGAGGGGGCGGTCCAGATATTACTCATCACCTCCCGGCGCACAAAGCGCTGGATTGTACCGAAGGGATGGCCAGAAGACGGCTTAACCCCTGCCCAAAGCGCCGCCAATGAAGCGCGCGAAGAGGCGGGCGTCACTGGCAAAGTCAAACAGCGCCCCATCGGTGTTTACAGCTATGAAAAACATGTGGAAAATGCAGATGCCCTCCCCTGCATCGTGACGCTTTATGCGCTCAAAGTGAAAAAGCAAAGCGACAGCTATCCCGAACAAGCCGAACGCCATCGCCAATGGCTTAGCAGCGAGGAGGCCGCAAGCCTTGTGGCCGAACCGGAACTGGCACGATTGATTAAGGCCTTTGTGCCATAAAGGTTGGACGATCTCGCCTCTTGATTTGAGCGGCGCAATCACTCAAGTAAAGGTTAACCGTTTAGGAGCATCCCCCGTGATCCGCTTTTCGCTTAAATGCAGTCAGAACCATAGCTTTGACAGCTGGTTTCAATCCTCAGATGCCTATGAAAAATTGGCAAAAGCGGGGATGCTGACCTGTGCGGAATGCGGCGATCGCGCGGTTGAGAAATCGCTCATGGCCCCGAAAATCTCGACCCAAAGCCCAGCGGAAGACCAGGCCTTGAGCCCGCCGATGACTGAGGCCGAGCGTAATTTGGCCAAGATAAAGCAAGAAATTGAAGCCAATTCCGATTATGTCGGTATGAATTTCGCCCATGAGGCCCGCGCCATGCATATTGGGGAAAGCCCCGCCCGATCTATCTATGGAGAGGCCAAGGCCGAGGAGGCCAAAGCGCTCATTGAGGAGGGAATCCCCGTCGCCCCGCTGCCCTTTATGCCCAAGCGGCACACAAATTAGAATGAGAAACCGGGCCTGCTGCCCTTGCCCTTAGGCGCACAACAGCCTAACACGCCGCCGAAACTTCGCAAAGTTGGATAATAAATGCCTCGTTTGGTAATGAAATTTGGCGGCACATCAGTGGCCAATCTTGATCGTATTCGCAATGCTGCCGAGCGCGTTCGGTTGGAAGTTGCCAAGGGTTATGATGTCATTGTGATTGTCTCTGCCATGTCCGGTAAAACCAATGAGTTGGTGGGCTGGGTCAATGAGACCTCGGCGCTCTATGACGCACGCGAATATGATGCTGTGGTCTCCTCTGGTGAGAATGTCACCGCCGGCCTCATGGCTCTGACATTGCAAGAAATGGATATCCCTGCGCGCAGCTGGCAAGGTTGGCAAGTGCCCGTGCAGACCACAAGCGCACATGCCAATGCCCGCATTGAAGCCATTCCCTCAGCAAATTTAGACGAAAAATTTGCCCAAGGCATGCGCGTGGCTGTGGTTGCCGGGTTCCAGGGCGTCAGCCCAGAGGGCCGGATCACCACTCTTGGGCGCGGCGGGTCTGACACCACGGCCGTGGCCTTTGCGGCTGCCTTTGATGCAGAGCGCTGTGACATTTATACCGATGTCGATGGGGTCTATACCACCGACCCGCGCATATCGAGCAAGGCACGCAAGCTCGACAAGATCGCTTTTGAAGAGATGCTAGAGCTGGCCTCTTTGGGCGCAAAAGTTCTGCAAACCCGCTCTGTCGAATTGGCCATGCGGTTCAATGTGCGCCTTCGGGTGCTGAGCTCATTCGAAGACCCATCAGATACAGCAGGCACATTGGTATGTGCCGAGGAGGAAATCATGGAATCAAATGTCGTAGCCGGCGTTGCCTATAGTCGGGATGAAGCAAAAATGACCCTTATTTCCGTCGCCGACCGCCCAGGAATCGCCGCTGCGATTTTTGGCCCGCTGTCAGAGGCCGGGGTGAATGTCGATATGATCGTTCAGAACATCTCCGAAGACGGCCGCACGGATATGACCTTCTCTTGCCCCACCGATCAGGTGTTGCGCGCAGAAAAAGCGATGCAAACCGCCAAGGATGAAGGCACTATCAACTATCATGACCTGGTGGCCGATGAGGCTGTGGCAAAGGTCTCCGTTGTGGGCATCGGCATGCGCAGCCATGCCGGTGTGGCCGCCCAAATGTTCCGGGCGCTTCACCGTGAGGGGATCAACATTAAGGTGATCACAACCTCAGAGATAAAAATTTCTGTCCTCATAGAGCGGAAATATATGGAATTGGCCGTTCAGACCCTGCATGATGCTTTTGAATTGGAAAAAGCAGCCTAGGGGCACCGGTGTAGATGGTCCAAACCTCAGAGAGTGAAAGCCGCAAACTTCTTGGCGCCCTGCGTGACGCCATGGCCGAAGACTCGGCCGGTCAAGCGCGGCTTGATAAGATCGTGCAGCTGACCGCCAGCTCGATGCGCTCACAGGTTTGCTCAATCTACCTCTTTCGCGATCAAGACACATTGGAGCTTTGCGCCACGGAGGGCTTGAACGCCGCGGCGGTTCACCAGACCCGCATGCGCATTGGCGAAGGGTTGGTGGGCCGTGTGGCGCGCTATAATCAAATCATCAATACCGCAGACGCCCCCTCCGCCAAGGGCTTTCGCTTCATGGCGGAAACGGGTGAGGAAATCTATTCTTCCTTTCTTGGCGTTCCCATTCAGCGCTTGGGCGACTCGCTTGGGGTCTTGGTCGTGCAATCAAAAGAGGCCCGCGAGTTTTCCGCCGATGAAATTTACGCGCTGGAAGTTGTGGCTATGGTCTTGGCGGAGATGACCGAACTGGGCGCCTTTGTCGGCGACGGCGATGCGCTCTCTGCCCGTCACCAAAAACCTGTGATGTTTCAAGCCAAAAGCGCGCAGGATGGTGTGGCCGAAGGTCTGGTCTATCTGCATGAACCGCGGGTCGTTGTCACCAATCCCATTGCCGATGATCCCGAGATTGAAACGCAGCGGCTCGAGGATGCACTCGACCGGCTGCGCATTTCCGTCGACCAAATGCTCACCAATGCGCGCAGCGGTGATGCCGAGCAATTGGAAGTCCTCGAAGCCTACCGCCTCTTTGCCAATTCCAAAGGATGGCGGCGGCGTATGGAAGAAGACATCCAACGGGGCCTCTCGGCAGAGGCCGCTGTCGAAAAAGAACAATCCGCCGCCCGCAGCCGCATGGGGCAGTCGAAAGATGCCTATCTGCGCGAGCGCCTGCATGACTTGGACGACCTCTCCAACCGTCTGTTGCGGCTCCTCACTGGGCAGGGCAGCGATACGGGCGCTGAGGTGCCGCCCAACCCGATCCTCGTGGCCCGCAATATTGGCCCGGGTGAATTGCTCGACTATGGCCGCAGCCTGCGCGGGATTGTGCTGGAGGAGGGATCTGTCGGCTCCCATGCGGCCATTGTCGCCAGAGCGCTGGCCATTCCGCTGCTCATTCGCGCCAAGGGCATTGTGACCGAGGCGCTCAACGGCGACGCAATCATGATTGATGGCGATCAGGGCTATGTGCACCTGCGCCCGGATGAAGGCGTGCAAAAGGCCGTGCGCGATAAAATCGCGATGATGCGTCAGCAGGCGGATCGCTATGTCGAACTGCGCGACAAGCCGGCAGAGGCCAAATGCGGCACGGTCGTGCAATTGCTCATGAATGCCGGCCTCATGGCCGATCTGCCCTCCCTGCCCAATTCTGGCGCCGAGGGGGTGGGGTTGTTTCGCACGGAATTGCAGTTTCTGGCGCAAAACCAGATGCCCAAACGCGCCGAATTGGTCTCGCAATACACACGGGTGGTCGACGCCGCTGAGGGGCGCAAAGTGGTGTTTCGCACGCTGGATATCGGCTCTGACAAGGTGCTGCCCTATATGGTGCCACAAGATGAGCCAAACCCGGCCATGGGCTGGCGCGCCATTCGGGTGGGGCTGGATAAGCCCGGGATTTTGCGCATGCAGCTGCAAGCGCTGCTGCGGGCCACGGCGGGGCGAGACCTTTGGGTCATGTTCCCCTTTATCGCACAATTTGACGAGTTTCGCGGCGCCTTGGCCGAGCTGGAGCGGGCCAAGGCCCGCGAGATCAAACTGGGCCACATGCTGCCGACACATATTCATGTCGGCGCCATGCTCGAGACCCCCTCTTTGGCCTTTGCGCCAGACCAGTTTTTCAAAGAGGTCGATTTCCTCTCCATCGGCGGCAATGACCTGAAACAATTTTTCTTTGCAGCCGACCGCGAGAATGAGCGGGTGCGCCGGCGCTATGACACGCTGAACACCAGCTTTCTGAACTTTCTGGAGCAGATCGTCACCCGCGCGCGCAGCAGTCAGACCCATCTGTCCTTTTGCGGCGAGGATGCAGGCAGACCGCTGGAGGCGGCTTGTTTTGCCGCTCTGGGCATTGGCACCCTCTCCATGCGCCCGGCCTCTGTCGCACCGGTCAAACACCTGATCCGGCGGATCAATCTCAAAGAGTTAAAGACCGTCATTGATGCGGCCCGCGCGGCGGGCCATCAGTCGGTGCGTGGCCCTGTGACCGAATGGCTAAAGAGCGGCGCGCAGTGACCAAGGCGGCCGCGTCACGCCGCGAAATCCTAATAAAAAACCTTCAAGAGCTTGTCGAGAATTGCGTTAAATTGCGCCAAAACGTGATGCGCAGCGGTTGGATCGCCGATAACTGCGGTCGTAAGACCGGCCGCGACCGCAGTGGTAAATCCTGCCGCCGCCTTCGCCAAATTGACCAGCCCGCGCATGATCCGGCGATGTCTGCGATCATCCTGCGCAGCATCGAAGTGGCGTTGAGACAATGAGTCCTTAAGGTCCGCATCAAGATCCTTGAAATATTCCGCAACCTCAGGGTCTGCGATGTCGCCCAATTTCGGATCTGAAATTGCCTCTTGCAATTGCTCCTCAATCGCCGCCGCATCCGCTGTGCCCGATGCCAAAGGCTCAGGGCCAATGGCGCCGGGAGAGCCAGCAGGCGGCTGCTCAGGCTGGAGATATTTGCGCATCTTGGCATGGTGCTCAAAAAGTATTGTGACATCGTCTATGAGACTGTCGCCCCAGGCCTCTTCTCCCGTCTCACCCTTCATGTTTTTGATGCGGCGCACGGCGTTTTCATGCTTATACCAATTGTCACTTTTCTCGCTAAGAACTGTCGCATATTGGGACAGTCTGAGGCTCAATGCACCCACATCAACGTTATATTTGCGCGCGGAAAAATCTGCCTGAATGTCCCCAATGAGCTCTATGGAGGCCGCGCGCAGGTCCTCCAGATCTTTGGGATTATGCGCCGGCGGCGGCCTGTTGAGCGGCCTATCCCCGAGCATCAGCTTGCCGTTCCGCGTTTCAAATTCAACCGCGGAGGCGGTGATCAATTGCTGTTTCACCTTTGCGTCATCAGGATCCAATTTTTGCTTGAGCGCCGCGAGCAAGCGTGAACTTTCCAGCGTATCGGACCGGCGATCCCAATGGGTCAGATCGGCATATTGAAACTCGCCAAAGCCATGGGGCAGCGGCGCGCTGTCAAGCCTGGCATGCAGCAGCTTGCCTCCGCCTTTTCCAACTTCGGCCTCCTCAATAACACTGTCGGAATTCACGCTCTGCTCGGTCCAGAGCGTGAGAACCGCCTGACACTCCGCCAACTTGTCTGTGATTTGATCGCGCCACTTATCGCCCGGCGCGATATCATCATCCCACCAGATGTTGATATCATGGGCTCGCAAATAGTGAACGATCTCAGCCACTTCTGCTTTATTGGCATGGGCATAGGAAATAAATACGAAAGGCGCCTCGGGATAAACCGGCACCGCCGCCTCCCCCGGCAGCTCGGGCCAGTGCTCCGGATAGGTGAGATGAGCTGGTATGATCACCCCTCGATCCCCGGTCATGCCGTCGAGCTGCTTCTGCGTCAAACCTTTGACCTCGCTGAGATCCGTAAACGCCCTTTCGCCCTCATCATTGATCAATGTCCAGCAGTCTGCCCGCCACAAGTTCGCCCGCGATAAGTCCGCCCGGCTCAGTCTCGCCCCCCGAAGCTCCGCCCCATTCAGGGCCGCCCCCCTCAAATCCGCCTCGAGAAGGTTTGCCTGCGACAAGTTCGCATACCCAAGGTCCGCCCGCAGCAGGACCGCCCCCACAAGGTTCGCCTGGCGAAGGTTCACCTCCCACAGGTTCGCCCTCACCAGGTTCGCCCCCCACAGGTCCACCCGCCGCAGGTTCGCCAACCGCAGGTCCGCCCGAAACAGATCCGACCCCCGAAGGTCCGCGCCAATAAGGTTCGCCTCCATCAAGTTCAAGTCCCGCAGATCCGCCCCAGACAAATCGATCTTGTCCACCGTTTGGGCATATTGGTTCCACACCTCAACGCCTTGCCTCAAGAGCTCGACCTGTTTGGGATCTGCCATAATCCTGCCTTTATTAAATATAATCCGTCAAAATTTTTGATCTTTTAACATATTTTACAGATAGATGAAATGGATTTTGGGCCAGGGCGCGCATGATTTGAGCCGATCGTTGACGCCGAGTGTTCCGCCGGGCTGGGCAGGCTGCGGGGTCCTATGGAGGCCTATGGCTCGGCCTGCGACGGGGCGCGCGTGACCTTGCCCTGCACCCCATCCCAAGCCCCCGGTGCCAAGGACATGCCCAGAATGCGTTTGGGGTTGGTGGGTGGTGGCATTTCAACGCCGCTGAGCGGGCGAAATCCAAATCTTTGGTAATAGGGTGCATCCCCCACCAGCAGCACCCGGTTCCACCCAAGACCGGGCGCCAGGGCCAGGCTTTCGCGAATCAAATAGCCCCCCAGTCCCTCGCCCTGCCGGGTTGGGTGGACGGCAATGGGCCCCAGCAAGAGCGCAGGACGCTCCGCGACGCAGACCGGCCAATAGCGAATGGCACCGGCCAGAATACCATCTGGATCCCGCGCCACCTGTGACAGGGCGGCAATCGGCGGCGTGCCCTCGCGCAAACGATAGGAAGACAATGCCTCCCGGCCCGGAGCAAAGCACAAATCATAGAGCGCTTCGACTTCCCACCAATCTGCTTCTGTCTCGCGGTTTAAATGAAACACCGCCCGGTCCTCTTTCCTTTTGCAACTGGCCTAACACGCGGTTACGCTCGGCGTAAACCCAGAGGAGAGCATATGTTTTATCGTCCCGAAGAGGGTCACGGCCTGCCGCATAACCCGTTTAATGCCATCGTGACCCCCCGGCCCATCGGTTGGATCTCAACCCAGGACGCCGCGGGCGGGCGCAACCTGGCGCCCTATTCGTTTTTCAACGCCGTGGCCTATGTGCCGCCGCAAGTGATGTTTGCATCCACCGGCGCAAAGCCCGATCAGGATGGCACAAAGGACAGCGTCAGCAATATCCGCGAAACGGGGGTGTTTTGTGTCAATATTGTTGAATTCGCAATGTTGGACGCGATGAATGCCTCCTCGGCCAGCCTTGGCAAGCAAGTGGATGAGTTTGCCCATGCGGGTCTTGAGGCCGTGGCCTGCGAAACCATCACAGGGTTTCGTGTTGGCGGCGCGCCTGCCAGCCTTGAGTGCAAGGTGACGCAGATAATCCCCCTGGCCGGGCCGGCAAATTTTGCCGTCTTCGGGGAGGTGACCGGCGTGCATATGCGCGACGATTGTCTGGTGGATGGCCTGTTTGATGTGAAAAAGTTCAAGCCATTGGCGCGTTTAGGCTATAAAGATTACACCGTTGTGGACGATACGTTTTCCCTGAGCCGCCCGGACGATTGATCCGGGCCGCAAAGGTGCTTTGGAGTCTAATGCCCAGCGGCCAAAATGCCCGTGCGCACGCCGTAATCCACGGCGATTTGATAATCGGGGTCATCGTCACTGTCGACGATCAGATGCCCGGCCTTGCTCAGAAGATAATGGCAATCTTTGCTCAGGTGGCGCAGTTGAATGCGCTTGCCTGCCTCTTCATATTTCAAGGCCAATGTCTCAATCGCCTGCAATGCCGATTGATCCGCCACCCGGCTGTCGGCAAAATCGACGATCACGGTCTGGGGATCCTCAAATGGGGTAAACAGCTCTGAAAACCCCTCGGTTGAGCCAAAAAATAACGGGCCGCGGATTTTGTAAACCTTGGTGCCATCACTCTCAATCGCGCGGTTTGCATGGATGCGGGTGGCATTTTGCCAAGCATAGGCCAGGGCTGAGACAATCACCCCAACCACAACCGCGATGGCCAGATCGGTCATCACCGTCACAGCGGTCACCAAAATGATCACAAAAGCATCCGTGAGCGGCACTTTGCGCATGATCATCAAACTGTTCCAAGCAAATGTGCCGATCACCACCATGAACATCACACCCACCAGGGCAGCCAGCGGAATTTGTTCGATCAAGGGTGAGGCCACGACAATGAAGGCCAGCAAGAACAGCGCCGCAGCGATGCCCGCAATCCGCGTGCGCCCGCCAGATTTCACATTGATCATCGACTGACCAATCATAGCGCAGCCGCCCATCCCGCCGAAGAATCCGGTGACGGTATTGGCGATGCCCTGGGCAATGCTCTCCTGGCTCGCACCCCCGCGCTTATTGGTGATGTCCCCCACAAGATTGAGCGTCAGCAGGCTTTCAATAAGCCCAATGGCGGCCAGAATACCCGCATAGGGCAGGATGATCCAAAAGGTTTGCCAGGTCAGCGGCACGCTGGGGATATGAAACCGCGGCAAGCCACCCTCAATACTGGCCAAATCGCCAACGCGCGGCACATCAATGCCAAAGGCAATCACAATCACCGCCACAATGCCAATCCCTGCCAAGGGGGCCGGAACTGCTTTGGTCAGCTTGGGCATGCCCCAGACGATCACCATGGTCAGCGCAACCAGCCCCAGCATGACCAAGAGCGGAAGGCCCGACAGCCACTCCCCGCTCGACATGCCCTGCCCAGTATTCACCACAGAACCCGGCACTTTAAACTGGGTCATCTGCGCAAGGAAAATGACAATCGCCAAACCATTCACGAAGCCCAGCATCACCGGATGCGGCACAAGGCGGATGAATTTGCCCCATTTCATGAGGCCAACAAAGATCTGAATAAGCCCCATCAGCACCACAGTTGCAAAAAGATATTCAACCCCGTGCTGCGCCACGAGCGCCACCATGACCACCGCCAGAGCGCCGGTTGCACCGGAAATCATACCGGGGCGGCCACCGATCAAGGCGGTGATGAGGCCAACGATGAAGGCGGCATAGAGCCCGACCAAAGGGTGCACCCCAGCGACAAAGGCAAAGGCCACCGCCTCAGGCACCAGCGCCAAAGCCACGGTAAGCCCGGCCAACAGCTCGATACGAATACGGCCTGGGGTCAACGGCTCCCCGGCGCTCAAATTAAAATTGGCAAAAGAAGATTTGACCGCCGATGCAGCCAATGAAACACGAGACATGATGGAAACCTTTTCGTCGAACAGTCGAACCTTTGCCGCGTCATATCATATTTTTCGCGGAGGTCACGGAATTCTTAATAAACGGCGACATTTTGAACCCTTTGGCGCGGTCTGCGACTGGCGTGGCGCCCCAAAACATGTAACAAAATGAGGACACTTCGGCATTTTTAGGGAGGCAAGCGATGAGCAAAACAAAAATTGGTGTGATTGGTGGCTCTGGGATTTATGAAATCAACGGCCTGCAAGATCCGAAATGGCAACAGGTCGAAAGTCCCTGGGGCACAGCTTCCGATGAGCTGCTCACAGGCGTGCTGGACGGCGTCGAAATGGTGTTTTTGCCGCGACACGGGCGCGGCCATGTCCATGCCCCGAGTGATGTGCCCTATCGCGCCAATATTGACGCTCTGAAGCGGCTTGGAGTCACAGATGTCATCTCTGTGAGTGCCTGTGGCTCGTTTCGCGACGCGATGGCACCGGGGCATTTTGTTATTGTGGATCAATTCATCGACCGCACGCGGCAGCGCGCCAGTTCCTTCTTCTCCCGCGGATGCGTGGGCCATGTGAGCCTCGCCCACCCAACCTGCCCCCGGCTGTCAGCGGCTTGCGCTGAGGCGGCACGGGCGGAGGGTATCACCGTTCATGAGGGCGGCACATATCTGGCGATGGAAGGGCCGCAATTTTCAACCCTGGCTGAGAGCCGCATGTACCGTGAAAGCTGGGGGGCCGATGTGATCGGGATGACCAATATGCCCGAGGCAAAACTCGCGCGCGAAGCAGAGCTGTGCTACGCCTCTGTGGCGATGATCACCGACTATGACAGCTGGCACCCAGACCATGGGGAGGTTGATGTGACAGATATCATCAAAACCCTCATGGGCAATTCCGCACAGGCCAAGGGGATGGTGGCGCGCCTGCCGCAGCTTTTGGGCCGAGCCCGCGACGCCTGCCCGCATGGCTGCGATAGGGCGCTGGAATATGCTATTCTCACCGCACCCGAGGCCCGTGATCCGGTGTTGCTTGCCAAGCTGGATGCGGTGGCCGGGCGGGTTTTGAACTAAGGCGCCATTATGCCGGGATCGCAAATTGGGGCTCGTTTCTGTCGCCAGAGCTGCTATGACGGGCGCGCCAGAAGAGGATTGCGCTATGAAAACCGTGAAAGACTATATCCGCACCATCCCTGATTTCCCCCATGAGGGAATCATGTTCCGCGATGTCACCACGCTTTTTGCCGACCCGCGCGGCCTGCGTTTGGCGATTGATCAGCTGCTGGATCCATTTTCAGGGGTCCAGGTGGATAAAATCATTGGCCTTGAGGCGCGCGGTTTCATTCTCGGCGGTGCAATTGCCTATCAGCTTGGGAAAGGTTTTGTGCCAATCCGCAAGCAAGGCAAGCTGCCCGGCAAAACCCTGTCACAGCCCTATACGCTGGAATATGGCGAGGCGGTTATGGAAATCCATGAAGACGCCATTGAAGCGGGTGAAAAGGTTCTGGTTGTTGATGATCTTTTGGCCACTGGGGGCACTGCTGCGGCCGGTCTCAAACTTCTCGAGCGTCTCGGCGCCGATGTCATCGGATGCGCATTTATCATTGATCTGCCCGATCTTGGCGGCCGGCGTGTTCTGGAGGGGTTGGACATTCCGGTCCATTGCCTCTGCTCTTACGAAGGCCTTTAGCCCGCCTCTGTTTTCCCGCGCCTATCAAAGCGGATTGCGGCATAAAGGACATGGGTGCGCCAGCGCCCCGCGATTTGCAGATAACTCTGCGCCACGCCTTCATATTTAAAGCCGCAGCTCTCCAGCAACCCGCGTGAGGCTTGATTTTCAGGCAAGCAGGCCGCTTCAATTCGGCTGAGATCCAGCTTGCGATACGCATGGGCCACCAGCCCTGTGACCGCCTCACGCATATAGCCTTGGCGCGCGAATCTCTCTCCGGTCCAATATCCCAAAGTGCCCGCCTGAGCCGGGCCTCGGCGGATATTGTCCAATGTGACCGCCCCAACCAGCGCTTGATCGGTCTTGCGGACCAAAAAGAAAGGGCAACCAGAGCCATTTTTGATGGCGCGCTGTGCCCAATAGACCCGCGCTGTAAAGTTACGCCGGGTCAAATGCTCCTCTGACCAAACCGGGTCCCAAGGAGACAGGAAATCGC
>OBPT01000426.1_pt1 | contig 12594 bp, 7 predicted proteins | sample 1534671 | NCBI WGS metagenome assembly OBPT01 (sample SAMEA3275494, study PRJEB22092) | marine metagenome | biome: ENVO:00000447 marine biome; feature: ENVO:00002042 Surface water; material: ENVO:00002010 seawater | collected 2014-06-21T11:00:00+00 | depth 1 m | reverse complement strand
TTGCTTGGTTAAGAATCCAGAGCAAATCAAACATCCAAAGTCTTATCTCTATCAGATGGCAAAAAATCTTGCGCGTGATCATGCAAAATCGTCGGGAAATCGGCTGTCGGAACGATTTGAGGAGGTCGAGGATTTTCTCCACACACGAGAGGATCTGGTGTATCGAGAGGTGGTCTCGAGCCAAGAGTTCCGCGCTTTTTGTGAAGCCGTGCGCCACTTGCCGCTCCAATGTCGGCGCGCTTTTGTCCTGAAGAAAGTCTATGGGTACTCACAGAGAGAAATCGCTAAAGAATTAAAGATCACAGAGAGTACGGTAGAGAAGCATGTTGCATTGGGTCTGCGCCGGTGCGCTGAAAAAATGCCGAGCAGAGCGCTGGCGAAAAAATTAAAGATAGAGACATAAGTTTATGAAAGCAACGGAGCACATTCCGACAATTGGTAATGATCTCGACGCTCAGGCGGCGTTATGGATCGTGAAATTGGAGCGAGGATTAAGCGAAGAGGAAGCGCATGATCTGGAGGTCTGGCTTTCAGCATCTCCGGCACACAGCGACTGTTTTTTGCACTATGCTGAGTCTTGGGAGAAAACGGAAGCGCTCTCATCACTTGCAGACTTGTTTCCTCGAGCAAGGCCCCATTCTTTAGCACCAGAGCGTCGTCGATTGATTGGCGGATTAAGCGGTGCAATCGCGGCATCACTGGTGCTTGTCGCGGTGGTCACGTTTTTCAGCAACCCCGCCGCTCAGAAACCACCCTCTACTCTTAGCTATGAAACGGCAATTGGAGGGCTGTCGCGAGTTGCCCTTAGTGATGGGTCAGTCTTGACTTTGAACACCAATACGAAAGTTGATGTGACCATTGGGCCAGAGACGAGACGACTACAGCTCGAATTCGGTGAGATTCATATTGATGTTGAGAAAGATCCATCGAGGCCGCTTATAGTAGAGGCAGGCGGCACAGTGTTTGAGGCTGTTGGAACTGAATTTAACATCAGAATTGACGAGTCTCAGCACGTTGAGCTCTTGGTTACAGAGGGGTTGGTGCGGGTTGGAGTGGCTGCCAAGGCGCTTTTTTCGTCTGAAGAGATAGCTCCCAGTCGTATTGATGACTTATTGGTCTCGCAAGGTGAGCGAGTCAGGCTTAAGGGGATTGATCGAGCGGTCGAGACGGTGCCGGAGATCGATATTGAGGTTGAATTGTCTTGGCAACAAGGCAACCTGATTTTTAGAGGCGAGCCCCTGAGCGAAGCAGTTGCGGAAATAAGCCGTTATACCTCTGTCGAGTTCGTCATCGTCGACGAGAATTTAAAAGCCATCAGAGTCGCTGGGTTGTTTAAGTCAGGCGATGTGGCGGGTTTTTTAGACTCTTTGGAAGCGAACTTCGACATTAAACATGAAAGGTTGGGTAACCAGACTTTCCTAAAAGCACGATAACAAAAAGGCTGATAAAAAATCCCATGCACTGGAGGATTGTTATTCCACAATCGTCAGTTAGAGGAGGTCGATCGCTGCGCTATGTTGTGGTCATGGTCGTGTTGGCTTGTCTGGCGAGACCAGCAAGCGCCGATGAGCAGTATCACCTGCTTATCGGAGCGAACAGCGCCGACCGATCTCTAATTGAACTGGCGGCTCAGACGGATCGCACACTCGTGTACTCGTTTAACGATACCAAAAATGTGCAGACGAGGGCACTGACGGGGATTTTTACGTTGAACGATGCGTTGGATCTACTTCTACGTGACACTGAGCTGACTTTTTCGATTGAAGGGGGTGGTGCTATCCGCGTCACTCGAAAATCAATATCGAAGGTGGCAGATCAAATGAAGAATAACAATAGATTATCCCGTTGGTTAAGCGCTGTTTTGGCAGGCTTATCGGTCACAGCAGCCAGTGCTGATGAGACGCAACAGCAGGCCGAGGCAAGCCGAACAATAGAGGAGGTTTTGGTTACCGCTACTCGACGCGAGACCTCAGCGCGCGATACTCCGATCTCGATCTCGGCTTTCAACGATGAAACGCTGTCGAAACAGGGTATCGAAAATTTCGAGGGTCTGGTCAGGCAAACACCAGGAGTCACCTTTACCGGAGCGAACAGTTTTGGCCGGTTTGTGGTAAGAGGGATACAAACCTCAAGTACTTCTAGCAGTAACGGTGAGCAGCGACAGGTGGCGGTGTATTTTGACGAGGTGCCAGTAAGCTCATTCTCCGTGGTAACCCCAAATTTAAGGCTCTTCGACGTCGAGCGGGTTGAGGTGCTCCGGGGGCCACAGGGAACAAGCTTTGGTTCGGGCTCGCTATCAGGTGCCGTTCGAGTCGTAACTCAAAAAGCGGATCCGACTGGTTTTGATGCCGCTATCAGATTAGATTACGGCAATATCGACAAAGGCGGGGCGCGACAGCGCATGAGCGGCATGATCAATCTGCCTGTTAACGAGACGTTGGCGTTTCGCGGTGTGATCTATGATCGTGATGAAGGCGGTTTCATAGATAATCAGGGCACTTTTGGCGCGCCGTTCATACGAGACGAAAACGAAAAGCAAGAAGATGGATATCGATTTTCCGCAGTCTGGTCGCCCTCCGAAACCCTGAAAATGACGTTTGCTCACAGCTCAGACGAGCAATATTTTGGGGGGCTGGGCGAAACTCAGAATTTAGATTTGGGGGATGCTCAACGAGCCACTTTTTTTCCTGAGGAGCTAGAGGTTGAACTGAAAATATCCAGCTTTCAGCTGGAATACGACATGGGCTGGGCTATCGCGACCCACACTTCCAGCTTTTCCTCTCAGTTAACCTCTTGGGATTTGGACCTCGATGCGCTTTTCGGTCCGATATTGACTCTAGGCTACGGTGAAACATTGGATTTCGATACCACAATCCACGAGTTCAGGTTGGTCTCGTCGACTGACGCATCGGTATCCTGGCTTGCAGGTTTATACTCTTACGATTTAGACGCGAATGGCACTGGAGCGCAGTTCGTTGACCCGATGGTTCTCAGCCTTTTTGGCGTCGATTCTACTGCCGTACCCAAAGATCGTCGTGCTGGAGTCACATTGGCTACGGTCAATCGGCGTGTTACTAACGAAGAGCGGGCCGTCTACGGTGAGTTCTCGTGGTCCTTAACTGATGCTCTGACACTAACGGCTGGGGCGCGTTATACGCAGTATCGCTACATCAACAATCAAAAGGCGAACTATGTGAGTGACATACTCGTGCTTGCGTTTTCGGGTGGAGGAATAGCAAGTATTGCCGCCGTTCCCGACTCAGTTACGGCAACAGGAGATAAGTCGAGCACGATTTTCAAAGCTAGCCTGCAGTGGCAACTTAATGAGAATACAAATCTTTATGCCTCAGCATCCGAGGGATTTAGACGCTCCCATCCGAACTCTATCCTTGGCAGTAACGTCGACCCTAACGATCCGAGCTTTATTCCTAAGTTGGCGGATGCGGATACCCTCTGGAATTATGAGCTGGGCTATAAAGCGTTACTCTTAGACAGCAAGCTTGCCCTGAATGCGGCGGTTTATTCTATCAATTGGACGGACGCTCAAGTGTCAGCGAGCAGACAGTCCGATGCGGCGCCTTATACAACGAACGCGGGCGATATCGAAGCCTATGGTGTGGAAGCCGATTTTCGTTACCTCGTATCGGAGGCACTCGAGATCGGTGGCAGTATGAGCCTATCCGACTCGGAGGTAGTGTCTATAGACGACAGATCGGCGTTAGCCTCGGGTCTGACGAAAGGTGCCGCCCTAGTGGGCTCGGATACGCAGCTTTCTGCATTTTTAGAATATCGCCTTTGGACGAGAAATGACGCTTCCATTAACACGCGCCTAGACATACAGTATGCATCTGGCTATGCCAACGGTCCGCGCAACATTCCTGGTGTTGGCGTCCTCAATCCTCGATTCACCACAACCGATTCTATCGTGAATATTAATGGGCAAGTCGGTTACGAAAATAATAACCTAGGCTTGTATTTGTACGCGGAGAATATAGGATCGAACAATGATCGGAGCTATGAAAACCCGGATCCGTTCTCTAATAACAATGTTGTTACCTTAGCGCCAAGAACGATTGGACTGAGGCTCGATTATCGGTTTTGAAGATGCTCGTCAGAATGGGGTCGTGCGAGTAGTAGAGGGTTTCGAGGAGGTAATGTGATGAGCCGAGTATCAATATCGCTTGGTGCCATAGAGGGCATATCGTCGGATGGGGTGCACCGATTTTTGGGAGTTCCCTATGCCGAGCCCATCACTGCGGTTCGGCGTTTCATGCCACCTCGCCCGAAGTCATCTTGGCATGGAGTTTTAGATGCCAAACGGTATGGTGCGACTTGTATTCAGACCCCAATGGCTGGGCTGTTTGAGCAATTATCACCAGACCCTTCGCTAGCCGGTCCTGATTGCTTGAATTTGAACATTTGGACGCCAGATCCGGGTGCATCGCTGCCGGTGATGGTCTGGATTCACGGTGGTGCGTTTTACGCTGGCACGGGTAATGATGAGTTTTACAAGGGCGATGAGTTTGCGCGCAGTGGCGTGGTCGTGGTTGCCATCAACTACCGATTGGGTGCACAAGGTTTTTTAGAGCTCTCTCATTTTGGCGAAGCCTATGAGTCGTCTGGTTGCGTTGGCATTATGGATCAAGTGTGCGCTCTGCAGTGGGTAAGGCGTCACATTTCACAATTTGGGGGCGATCCGAATCGCGTGACCATCGCAGGCGAATCTGCGGGTGCCATGTCCGTCTCGACTTTACTCACCGTACCGAGTGCAAGAGGATTGTTTCAGCGGGCTATTGCCCAGAGCGGCGCGGCTAACAATTCCATGCCCAAGGCGTTGGCCCAGATAGTAACCCGAGAGTTGTTGAGCAAATTAGATATTCATGATCCATCCGAATTGAACATGGTGTCTGATCAAAATCTGTTAGAGGCGCAGGTAGCATTAATGCAAGAGATTGAGACGAGCCAAGACGTCAATCGCTTTGGTCCCCTGACCGGCTCACCGATGATCTTTCAGCCCGTTTATGGCAGCGCTTTTTTACCAGAACATCCCAGCATCGGTCTGGCAAAAGGTGTCGCATCGGAGGTGGCGTTGCTTCAGGGGGTGACACGACATGAGGCCCCCATTTTTTTCTATGATCTCGTGGAAGTATTAGACGATGTATTGGCGCAACAACTGTGCGCGCCAATTGCGCAGGCAGCAGGTCTCGATATTGAAATTGTAGATCGTCACTATCTGGCTCATGATGCTCCACCACTGGCTAAAGTGGGCGCCTTTATGTCTGATTTTATGTTTAACATTCCCACAACCGAGATGCTGTCAGCACAAGCGACTCATAATCCACATGTTTGGGCATATCGATTTGATTGGGAGAATCCCAGCTTTGGGGGTGTTCTCCAAGCGCATCATTTCATTGAGGTACCCTTCGTTTTCCAAACACCAAACTCTGATGCTGCTAAGAAGTTTGGCTTGGATGAGGCGCCAGAGCGTTTAATTGAGATAGTCCATAACGTATGGGTTTCTTTTGTTACCAATGGCGACCCTAACCATCAAGATCTGCCTCATTGGCCCACTTGGCAGGGATATGATGTGCGTGCTTGTATGTGTTTTAACGAGACCTGTTCTGTCGAAACGTTTGTTGACGCCGATACGCTCAAGATTTGGAGTGTGCGCACATAGTGTTTCTTGAGCTGCAGTCAAAAACCATGCGAGGAACTGCCTGCTTCGGTTAAAAAGAAAAGATGCAATGCAATCTCGCTCACGCTAGAGTGAGGCTTTCAACTTGCGGTATTTTTCATGTCTGGAACGTCTTTTATTGAGCTGCTGGCTTCGATTACCGAAACTGCTGGTCAGTTTAGTGTCACTCTTCCCGAGGATTGGTTGCAGGGTCGAACAGCGTACGGTGGTTTATCGGCTGCGCTCTGTTACGAGGTGGCTTCTCGTGTCGCCGAGGATCTCCCGCCTCTCCGTTCAGCCCAATTCGCTTTTATTGGGCCCGCAATCGGGGAGCTTCGTCTCACGCCAACGCTCCTTAGGCGCGGCAAATCGGCCGCGTTTTATGGTGTTGATATGGTCTGTGATGTGGGGGTGGCGGCCCGAGCATTACTGTGTTTTGGCGCAGAGCGCCCCTCTGAGCAAAACTTTTTAGATATTCCCACATCCGATGTACCTAACTGGGCGGATAGTCGCGACTTCTTTAATCGTAGCGGTACCCCGGGCTTTACACAGCATTTTCGAGGTCGTTTGGCGCGTGGTGCGACACCCTGCACCCCAAATGCCGATCCCGACATGTGGGTTTGGCTAGCCCACGCCAGCAAGAGCCTTCCTAACTCATTGACACCTGTTTTAGCCCTAGCCGATGCTCTGCCACCTGCGATTATGATTCCATTTTCCCGGCCGGCACCCGTTAGCACCATGACTTGGTCGATTGATGTGCTGACGGATAATCCCCAGTCTGAGAGTGGGTATTGGTTGCTCCGCTCAGTGGCTGAATCTGCCGGCCAGGGGTATTCAGCCCAAGCAATGACCTTATGGAATGATCAAAGGGAGCCGGTTATGGCAATGCGCCAAACGGTAGCGATATTTTTGTAGGGTCTGTACCCGCTCATGTGCACCCTAGGCGTGATATATGAGTGGTGAAAGCCACGCGAAGTGATGGGTAAAGGGGTCTGTAGGGGCGGTAAAAGTCACGCGAGATCACTGGTAAAGGGGTATTCAGTAGCCGTAAAAGCTATTTACAGTGAACAGTAGGGCAATATTCAAAAGCAGTTATTGCTGCATTTTGAGTCAATCAATAAGAGGTTATCGGCATGAAATACGACCCAATGAAAGATCACAGACTTGATCCTAGACTGCGCCAAGCGCTTGCACTGATGGGCCAGCTATCTGGTTCTGATGAGCCGATCATAGATGTGCCCGATCGCGAAACGCAGCTGGCCCAGGCCAACAGCCCAGCCGGTGTCGCCCGACGCGAAATGATGGAAAAAATGTTTGGCGCCATGGATAACATTGTCGTGGCGCCAAAAGAAGGCTTGCGGATCGAGCGCCACACGATTGAGTCGGCACCCGATGGCAATCATATTAATTTGTCGGTCATACGTCCTGACACCGATGAAGTCTTACCCTGCGTTTATTATATCCACGGCGGTGGCATGATGACGCTATCCTGTATGTTTGGCACCTATCAAACCTGGGGCCGAATGATTGCGCATCAAGGCTTGGCTGTCGTGATGGTCGACTTTCGGAATTGCTTAACGCCGTCCAGCGTGCCAGAGGTCGAGCCATTCCCAGCAGGATTAAACGACTGCGTTTCTGGATTTCTGTGGACTCACCAGAATGCCGAATCGATGGGTATCGATCCGGGTCGAATCATGATTGCAGGCGAGAGTGGTGGCGGAAATTTGAGTATCGCGACAACAATGGTTCTGGGCCGCGATGGTCATGGTGATAAGCAGCTTGGTTTGTATGCTATGTGTCCCTATATATCGGGTCAGTGGCCGCGCGAGGACTACCCATCGTCTACAGAGAACGACGGGATCTTCATTACCATCGGCAATAATCACGGTGCCATGGCGTACGGAATGGAAGAGTTGGAAGCGGGCAATCCTCTGGCTTGGCCGCACTTTGCAACAATTGAGGATTTGAAAGACTTCCCTCCGACAATGGTGAGCGTCAACGAATGTGATCCGCTCCGAGATGAGGGTATTGCGTTTTACCGCAAGCTACTCGAAGCCGGTGTGAGTGCACAGTGCAGACAAGTCATGGGTACCGCACACGGTGCGGAACTGTTTTGCTCGACTGTTCCCGATATCAGCCGAGTAACGGCTCGTGATATCAGGGGTTGGGTCGATCAGTGCACTGAATAACAGGCTTGCGTAGCGATCTGGGTTTCGTTAACGTACCGTAAGTTCAAATAATTTAAAGAGGAGTATGCCCATGGATACCAGCACATTATTTTCACTCGACGGAAGAACAGCACTAGTCACCGGAGGCTCTCGTGGCATCGGCCTAATGATTGCTAAGGGCTATCTAGCCCAGGGCGCGAAAGTTTATATCTCGTCACGCAAAGCAGACGTCTGCGATGCCGTGGCAGAGGAGCTGGGCCCTAATTGCATCTCGTTACCTGCCGACGTCTCAACGGTAGACGGTTGCAAGGCGCTCGCTGCCGCCTATGCTCAGCATGAGACCTCACTGGATATTTTGGTCAACAATGCCGGTGCGGCCTGGGGCGCGAACTTTGAGGATTTTCCTGAATCTGGCTGGGATAAAGTGATGGACTTGAACGTGAAGTCACCCTTCTTTTTAACCCAAGCTTTTTATAAGGCGCTTCAAGGCAACGCATCTCAGTCTACGCCCAGTAAGGTGATTAACATCGCCTATATCGACGGACTTCGCCTCAATCCGTGGGAAACTTATAGCTATCAGGCGTCTAAAGCGGCGGTGATTAACCTGACTAAGCGGATGGCGGCAAGGCTGGTTCGTGATCACATTTACGTGACTGCAATAGCACCTGGCGCATTTCCATCAGAGATGAACCGGGCTGCTCGTGACCATGCGGATACGGTCTCTACCGGGATCCCTAACAAGCGTATCGGCAACGACGAGGACATGGCAGCGACAGCCATTTTCTTGGCGGCTCGATCTGGGAATTACGTCATTGGTGAGACAATCGCTGTAGATGGTGGCATTGTTTACGCGTCACTTGGCGAAAATTTCGATATGTGATCTACGCGTCTTAGCGACATCTCAATCATCGAGTGTGTTACCACTATTGGTTCCACGCTCGGTGTTATTTTTTCTCTTGCGACACTCTCTGGGCTGGCTACAAAGACGAGCAGTGCGCCGTATCCATTAGCCTAGTGATGGATCATTTTACCCTTTAATCATGCGCCATCCTTCAAGCTGACCCGTGTCGAGCCAGGCGTTTGCTATCGGGTATAGGACGTATTTTAGATTTAGCATAACCCTCGATGCTCTGGTCTCACCTTCTTAAATTAACCTCGATACTCCCCGCTTTTGTTGATAAAGATTCACCTATTGACAACTCAACAAGCGTTGAATACTCTGTATTCAACAGCTGTTGAATAAATGGCTGTGCAGGAGTAATACGCTAACAATAAACCGGACGGCCCATTAAAACTCAGGGCACGCCAATAAATTCAGCAAGAGGTGCACGCCATGTCCCGCCAGTTTTTTAGAACCCCGATTGCAATTGCAGTGACAGCGATTGCGATTCCGATGACTCCCCAAGCCTTTGCGGAAAATGGCTTGGCCCTAGAAGAAGTGACTGTTACGGCGCAGCGACGCAGCCAGAACATTCAGGATGTGCCGCTGGCAGTGTCAGCGATTAGTGGTGAGGAACTGAGTAATAGAGGTCTGTCTTCTCTCGATGAGTTGGCGCAAAGTGTTCCGAGCGTGACTCTGGAAGCTTCTCGAGCAACTAATACAACCTTGACTGCATTTATCCGAGGTGTCGGACAGCAAGACCCGCTGGCCGGTTTCGAGCAGGGCGTCGCTCTGTACTTAGATGATGTTTATCTGGCTCGACCACAGGGCACTTTACTTGATTTATATGATGTTGAGCGCGTCGAAATCTTGCGCGGTCCTCAGGGCACGCTTTATGGGCGGAACGCCGTTGGCGGTGCCATCAAATACGTGACTCGTCGTCTGGGTTCTGAAACAGAAGGTCGAGTGAGAGCTTCAGTGGGATCATACGGACAGACGGATCTGGTTGGTGTGTTTAGCACGCCCTTAAGCGATTCTTTCCGGGTTGGTGCCACCGTCGCCTCTTTCCAGCGCGATGGCTATGGTGACAATGTGTTTACGGGCGGAGAGCAGTACGATAAAGACATCGTCGGTTACCGCTTAAGCGCGGAGTGGGATCTGAGTGATTCTGTACTCGTACGATTTTCATACGATGATACCGATGACCAAAGCTCAGCGGTTGCAGGTCACAGACCATACGGTGCGGTTACCTACAGTGCGCCAGTGCTAAGCAGCGTTTGGGATACACGTGCGGGGGCTTCTGAAGCGGCCACAGGATCCACGACCGGCATTAATGGCAATAATCAGGTTGAAGCGAAAGGTTGGTCGGTATCGGTCGATTGGGCCGTGAACGACCAGCTCACTCTTCGTTCGATTACCAGTGACCGAGAAGATTACACCGAGTCTGTGATCGATTTCGATAGTCTTCCCACTTTCGATTTCGACGCCCCCGTTATTTATGATAACGAGCAGTTCTCGCAGGAATTTCAGGCTTTATGGAACACAGATCGCTTGAACGCAGTCGTTGGGGTTTACTATTTAGACTCAAGCGCTGCCAATGATTTTGATGTCGTTCTGGGAACGCTGGGCGTGGTGGCATTTGGTGCACCACTGACGGCGTACACGGGTGGCGTGGTTGATACCAAAGCGCTGTCGGTGTTTGGTGATCTTACCTATGCAATCACTGATCGACTCTCGTTTGCCTTTGGCTTGCGTTATACCGATGACGAACGTAGCGCCGATATTTTCCGGGCTAACTACCTGGGCGCTCAGTCTCCGGCCTTTGGTAACACCAGCGCCATATTCTTGGCAGCGACCTCAGATTACGAGGCGAGTAAGACCTATACGCAAACGTCTCCAAGGTTCAGCGTGTCTTACGCGATGTCCGATGACACCAACGTCTATGCCAATTTCTCACAGGGCTGGAAAGCAGGTAGCTTCGACCCTCGTGGTGCCAATTTCAGCACCCCAGAAGTGGCAAAAGGCTTCGACGATGAGCAGCTAGACTCTTACGAGATTGGACTTAAGACTACATGGTTAGATGGCCGCGCTGTGACCAACGTAGCCCTGTTCTACTCTGAGTATACCGATATGCAAATTCCAGGTTCGGTCGGCATCGATAGCGACGGTGACGGCGTCAATGACGGATTTGTGGGTACGGTGACCAATGCGGGCGAGGCGGAAATTAGTGGACTCGAGATCGAGGGCAATGTGATCCTGACTGAAGCCCTGAGTGCTCAATTTTCTGCGAGCTTCTTAGATGCTGAGTTCCAAGAGTACATGGTTAATGGTGTGAATGTGGCGAGTGCCCGCGAAATGCAAAATACACCAGACACTATGTTGTATCTGGCGCTCAATTACGACACTTCGATGATGGGCGGCGATACCCGTTTCAGTTTGAACTATGGCTACAAAAGTGAGATTACCCAGTTCGAGATTGCGAACGCAGATATCGACCAAGAGTCATACGGTTTAGTTAACGCCAGCGCGATTTGGGCCAGCTCGGATGATAAGTGGCGTGTCGGTCTTCATGGCAAAAACCTGACTGACGAAGAGGTCAAAACATCGGGTTATTGTTTTGGCGCTGGTCAAGGTGCTGGAACCGCAACCGCATGTCCCTCAACATTGGGTTTAGAGAATAATACGACTGTTTTCTATGCCGCACCAAGAACCATCACCGGTACTATCGAATACCGTTTTTAGGGGTTTACGGGGGGCCTAGCCCCCTTTTTTTCGGACTATTATTATCATGAGTTTTATGACTCCGGCACCCCTGCTTCCCGATATCCTAGCCCTCCACGGTCAGTGGCGCGCACCTGAAACTGCGGTGGTTTGTGGGGATCAGCAGTGGACCTGGGCCCAGTTTATGGCCGCCTCTCATCAGCTCGCGCACGGCCTTATTGCGATAGGAGTTCAACCGGGAGACCGAGTTGGTTTGTTCATGAGTAATGGACTCCCGATGGTACAGGCTATATTTGGTGTCATCGCAGCGGGTGGTGTGGTTGTTCCGCTTAATGTTTCAGTTTCCGATGATGCTCTGGTGTCGATGTTTACCAACGCCCAGGCCAAGATCATTATCGCATCGGATGATTTCGCACCTCGTATTACAGCGCTCACAGATCGGTTAGGCTCTAGCACGCGTTACGTTTCCGTGACGGGTGGATCTGGCTGGTTGTCTTTTGCTGAGGTCTGCGCGGATCAGCCTGCGTCCCAACCGCAGACTGGGATTACAGAGCGCGACTTAATCAATATTATTTACAGCTCTGGCACGACGGGTTTACCCAAAGGTATTACCCATGACCATGGTGGACGGCGTGATTGGGCTTACGATATCGCTCTTGCCTTGCGCTACCATGGAGGCGCTAGAACGCTCCTGACGATCGGTCTGTATTCCAATATCTCGTGGGTGGCTATGCTCTCGACCTTACTGGCAGGGGGTACGATCATCGTCGAAAAATCTTTCTGCGAACACCGGTTTATCGATAGTGTAAAAGCCCATCGTGTGACTCATACAGCTATGGTACCTATTCAATTTCAGCGGGTTATCGATGTGCTGCCTGCTCACACCGATGCCGACTTGAGCTCGATGCAGGCCATGATGAGCTGCGGGTCACCATTGCGAGAAACCTTAAAGCGAAGAATATTTGATGCTTTCGAGTGTGGCATCATCGAGTTATATGGCCTGACTGAGGGTATTATCACCACTCTAGAGGTTGAGCATGCTGAGGGTCGCTGGGCCTCAGTGGGTCGGCCGTTGATTGGGACCGATCTGTGCATCGTTGACGATAACGATCGGGTTTTGCCTGCGGGTCAGCCTGGTGAGATCTGCTCAA
>OBPT01000422.1_pt1 | contig 12671 bp, 10 predicted proteins | sample 1534671 | NCBI WGS metagenome assembly OBPT01 (sample SAMEA3275494, study PRJEB22092) | marine metagenome | biome: ENVO:00000447 marine biome; feature: ENVO:00002042 Surface water; material: ENVO:00002010 seawater | collected 2014-06-21T11:00:00+00 | depth 1 m | reverse complement strand
ATAGATAATTTGGGTACAATACGCTTTGTGCAAAAAATGGATACCATTTCCAATGGGCTAATTGAATGGTATGTAGCACCAATAGATAATTTTAAATCTTCTGTTAGATCTCGTTTAATTTACAAAAGGTATGACTTTAAAAGTAAGCTTTTATTCTGGGCCCCTGGTAACTTAGAGTTTAAGGTTTTTAAATCACTCAATATCCAAATAAAGGAAAAAATAAGAAGTAAAAACGATAAAATTAGTTACGGAGTTATCCAAAAAGATTCCCTAAACATAAATCAGTGTTTGTGTAAAAGCTTTGCTTCTAAAATAACTGAAAAAGCAACTGTGATGAACAAGAATATCGATCTAATCGCTAGATATATACCTAAGGAGTATAAAACTGCGCCCTTTCTAAGAGTCAAAGAACTAGATTTCAAAAAAAATCGTCTTGAATTTGACTTCTGTTTTTCATTTCCTAAGCACATGGAAATAGAGGAATCTAATGGTTATTTTGTTACTGATTTTAAAGAATCTTACAGTAAATCCATGGATTTTAAGGGAAACTATAATGACTCTCATTTTGGATGGGCTTTTCTAATGAATTCTCTGAATAAAGAAACAATTTCTACGCCATTTGTAGAAACATATAAAGACAATCCTTTTATGGGTGGAGACGACAAAAATTGGACTTCAAAAGTCTATTTTAACAATGATACCGCCAAAACTATTGACTTAAACCTTAAATAAAATGAAAGTAATTAAATCACTTCTTTTATGTAGTGCTGTTTTTATAAGCCTATTGAGCTGTGAAGAAAACAACACCTACAAAGAGCGCTTAAAAGATCCTCAGCTATTCCACAATAGCATGCAACAACTATCTGACGTGATCGTTTATGATATTTTTTCTCCTCCTGTAGCTTCTAGGGTATATATGTATCCTACTATCGCGGCCTATGCTATCATGCAAAAACAATATCCAAATAAATACGAGGATATGGCGGGGCAACTCAGCGACTTTAAAAGCATACCGGAAATAAACGACAAAGACATTCATGCAGAATTGGCTGCCATTCACGCCTTTTTAAAAGTGGGTACTGCCTTAATTTTTTCAGAAAATAAAATAATAGAATACAGAGATTCCCTTTACGCTAGCCTAGAACAAGACGGACTTCCTTCAAGTGTAAAAGAAGCTTCATTGGCATATGGGGACTTAGTTGCTGCGCATATTTTGGCGTGGGCAGACACTGATTTTTACAAACAAACCAGAACCTTTCCAAAATATACCATACAAGAAGGTACTGCTTTTTGGAAGCCTACCCCTCCTGATTATATGGAAGGAATAGAGCCACACTGGAATAAAATAAGAACGCTAGTTTTAGATACGGCGGATCAGTTTGAACCAGCCCCGCCTTATCCTGTAGACATGAGCAAAGACAGTCCATTTTACCAAGAGTTAATGGAGGTGTATGAATTGGGTGAAAAAATAGATGGCAGCACAGAGGCCACAGAAATTGCCAGCTTCTGGGACTGCAATCCTTATGTGTCACACCATAGAGGGCACGCCATGTTTGCTACAAAAAAAATCACCCCAGGAGGGCACTGGATTGGGATTACTAAAATTGCTGCGAAACAGGCACAAAGTAATATGGATGAAAGTATTAACGCCTATGCAAGGGTATCTATTGCCCTATTCGACGGTTTTATTTCATGTTGGAATACCAAATGGAATACTTTAATTGTAAGACCAGAGACCATTATTAACGAGTTTTTAGATGAAACTTGGTTGCCTTTGCTTCAAACACCTCCTTTTCCAGAATATACCTCTGGACATTCTGTAATCTCAAGGGCTTCTGCCGTAGCACTCACTGACATTTATGGTGACACCTTTTCATTTGCAGACACCACAGAAGAGGTCTATGGATTAGGCGTGAGGTCTTATGACTCATTTATTGCGGCCTCAGAAGAGGCTGCTGTGTCTAGACTTTATGGAGGGATTCATTATAGAAGGGCTATAGACGAAGGGGTAAAACAAGGAGATGCTGTAGGTAAATTCTTGGTAGAGAAATTAAAGACCTTAAAATAAAGTATATTAGACAAAAATAATCATCAACCAAATTATCACATATGTTAGGAATTTTATCTTTTGTTGGGTTTACCCTTTTGGTAGCCGTTGTAGCTTATTTTGCCACTAGAAAAACCAACGAACAATCTTCAGATGGCTATTTTCTTGGCGGAAGAAGTTTAACTGCTGGCGTAATAGCGGGTTCACTATTACTCACCAATTTGTCCACCGAACAAATCGTAGGGCTCAATGGCTCTGCCTATGAAAGTGGTTTATCTGTAATGGCCTGGGAAACCCTCGCCGCTATAGCTATGGTAGTTACCGCTATTTTTTTATTGCCCAGATATTTAAAAGGAGGGCTTACAACAGTTCCGCAATTTTTAGCGACCCGTTTTGACGTCACTACAAAAACAATTACCTCTGTACTTTTCCTAACAGGATATGTAGTGGTTTTACTGCCTGTAATTTTATATTCAGGGTCTGTAGCCATTAGTGGGATGTTCAACATTCCGGAACTATTAGGTGTCACTGAGACAGAAGCTTTATGGATTTGTGTCTGGGGCATAGGGATTACAGGTGGAATATATGCGGTATTTGGTGGTTTAAAAGCCGTTGCTGTATCTGATTCTATAAATGCCATTGGCCTTTTGATTGGGGGGCTTATGATTCCTCTTTTTGGCCTCATGGCTATTGGAGACGGAAATGCTTTAGACGGTCTAAATATTTTGGTCCAAGAAAACCCAGACAAGTTTAAATCCATGGGTAGTGAATCCGACCCAGTACCTTTCCACACTATTTTTACTGGGATGATGCTCGTGCAATTATTTTATTGGGGAACCAACCAACAAATTATTCAACGAGCACTCGCAGCCAAAAACTTAGCGGAGGGCCAGAAAGGACTTATGTTGGCCGCATTTATTAAAGTATTGGGTCCTTTATTGGTGGTATTACCCGGACTCATTGCCTATCATTTATTCGAAGGGGGCCTTGAAAAGGCCGATACCGCCTACCCTATGCTCGTAGCAGAAGTATTGCCTGAAGCCTTGGTTGGGTTTTTTGCCGCAGTACTCTTTGGGGCCATTTTAAGCTCCTTTAACTCTGTGCTCAATAGCTCCGTTACCCTATTTGGTGTAGACATTTACAAACAACACATTAACCCAGAAGCCAGTGAGCTTCAAATGGTTAAAAACGGAAAACGCTTTGGGCTAGTTTTAGCGATTGCTGCTATGTTTATAGCACCATTAATTGCTAATGCCGGAACATTATTTGACTACCTTCAAGAAGTGAACGGAATTTATAGTATTCCCATCCTGACCATTATTTTCGTGGGTTACACCACTAAAAGGGTTCCTGCAATAGCAGCTAAAGTCGGTGTTGTATCAGGCTCACTATTGTATATCATTAGCCAGTTTGTACTTCAGCCAATGGTAACAGACAATGGGGGAACTTACCCACATTATTTGGACGTTATGGCCATATTATTCTTGCTCAATACGGCAATAATGTTAGTGATTGGTCAATTAAAGCCTATGGCAACTCCTTACGAATTGAGCTATACCAAACAAGTAGACATCCTTCCTTTTAAATACGTCAAAGAGGTTGGAATAGCCATCTGTGTTTTGGTGATTGGCGTATACTTATACTTTGCCTAACAGCTTAATAAACACTCAGATACTGTATTTAAAGCGCGGCCTAAAGGCCGCGCTTTTTTTTAACGTCCTTTTAAAACATTAAGAGAGGCTTCTTTTATACCTTTGTTGTATGGGTCACAAAAAATTAAGCTATTTTTTTCTATTCCTACTCATAGGCTGTGGTTCCTTATGGGCACAAGAAAACACCAGTAAACGGGTAAAAATAGGTGACAACAAAAAAGAAAAATCAGGGGAAACACCTTTTAAACTGCCCCCTCCAAACAGCAAAAACACCCCTGAAAAACTCTTGTATCCTGTAGCGGAAACCTTAGAAAAAAACGGTATTAAAATGCTTCCTGACAGAACTTTGGTCCAAGCAGGCGCTTACTTAAAAATAGACCCAAAAATACGAGAAAAAGAAAGCAAGAAAGCCAAAAATTACTTTGGCAATGTGAATTTAGGTGCTGTAAAAACGGTGTCTAAATTTGTTGGTGTGGTGTGTAGGGACCACGAATACGTAGATGGAGACCGTGTAAGAATATACCTCAACGGCGAGATTGTAGCACAGAATCTTTTCCTAACTGCTGGTTTTCAAGGAGTTAATGTAGACCTCAAAGAAGGTGTAAACACCCTAGTTTTCGAAGCTTTAAATCAAGGTGCCTCTGGACCAAATACAGCTCAGGTAGACGTTTATGACGAAAAGGGAAACCTAGTACACCAAAACATCTGGAACCTTTCCACTGGGGCTAAAGCTACTATGGTTCTGGTGAGAGAATAAGAACCCTCCAAATTGTAAATCAGTAGCGACTTTTTAAGTTTTAAAAAAGCCTATTCCCCCGGATGGTAGCTTCGCTGAGCATCTTTTAACACGGCTTCTTTATAAAAAAGTACTTCCTTAAAATTAGCCTCTGCATAACGAGACAGCTGGTCTCCAAAATGGGGCGAATTTAGATCGCCACTCTGCCCGCCAGCTAAAATACTTTTTGCTTGTAGTTTTTCTCCAAAAGAAACTACTGCAACAAAACTATTCCCTCTGGTTCCGTAAATCTTCTTTGTATTATTGGTGTACCTAGCGCCATAAGCTGCCAAGGCACCCCATCTACCAGAAGCAAAACCAATAGGGGTACTGGGCAATGAATCATTAAATGCTTGTCTGGGGTCTCCGTTGAGCCTTTGGTATCTATTCACACTGCCCCAAGGGGTATTCCAGGTGCCAAAATCTGTATTGAGCTGTTGTAGCGTTTCTTCAAAAATAGCCAAACGTTCTTTTTCAGGAGAGCCACTACCAAAATAGGTCATGAGTTCCATGTCTGACATGGCAAAAGGACGCACTCCTTTTTGACCGTAGCGGGTACCGTAAAAATGAGCCAAAGTCATGGCTACCGAATCTTCAGAAGTTTTAAAATCCCATTGCCTCAATATTTCAATGGCTGCATTCATTTCTCCAACAGAACTACCCCATTGGTCAAATGCCTTCACTAAACCCGGAATTAAAGCCTCAAATGCAGGTAAAAATGGGTCATGAGCTAGGGTGATAAGTCCGTCCAAATCAATTTTATTTATCTCACTTAGCAGTGAAATAGCATGTACCCCTCTAAAATTTTCTTGGCCTTTAGACATATATACCGGATAGTCCTCAGGTTTAGGACTGTATTGTAATGCGGCCGTATAAGGAGTTGAATTACAATTTTGCAACCAACCGTTCTCTGGATTTAAAAGCAATATATTCTCTTCAACAGTATGTAGCCCCTGCCAATCAGTAGCTGGATTACTACCATCTACGGGTTGGGAAAAGTCAAAAGCTACATCTCTTTTAGGCACAAAATTTCCATGGAAATAAGCAATATTACCCTCTGCGTCTGCATAAACCGTATTGTTAGATGAATTGGTTCTCAAATCCATCATTGCTTTAAAGCCTTTATAATTGTTCTGCTTTGTTCTGATAAATGATTGTTTTAATGCGGTCACAGGGTCCCACATCATAGCAGAGGCAACCCATTGCCCCGCTTCCATATGGGTAATTGGACCGTGGTGGGTACGATACTTGGGAAAAGATTTTTCTTGAATAATCCCCAAAGAATCTTTGAATTTTAGCCTTACTTCGGATACAGACACTTCTCTTTGTTCTTCCCCGTATAAATAAAATAAGCCCGCTTCATTTTGAGTAATGGTCTCCAAGTATTCATCCATCACGTCTGTATAAGTGGAGGTATGCATCCAAGCTGTTTTCTCATTAAATCCCTGATATACAAAAAATTGTCCCCAAGTAACTGCACCATAAGCTGCCAAACCTTCTTCGCTATTTACATGCACTTCTCCCCTAAAGAAAAATGAGGTATGGGGATTAATTAAAAGCATGGCGTCTCCGCTTTTTGTATGGGATCCAGAAATGGCTATCCCATTTGATCCAGCTGGTTCCTCCTCAGATGCAGCTAGAGCAATAGCTAAGGCTTCTTCTTTTGGAAGGGCAGCAGCATTTTCATAAAAGGCACGTATCTTTTTTTCAGAAATACGTTCAATATCTCCCCCAATAGACCCCTCTGAAAAATACATAGGCATCCATGGTTCAAAATGATCAATGAGTTTTGGACGGACGTCTGGATGTGTTTTTAAATAGAAATTTATTCCATCTGCAAAAGCCATACAAAGGGCTTTAATGTCCTCAGGAGCGTTTTCGTACATGGCTTTAGCCTCATCTGTAGTCATAAATAATTTAGCCCTGAGGTCTGAATAGATGGCACTTTCCCCTTCCACCTCTGCCAACCTTCCAATGGCCCATATATAATTGTCTTCTACCCGTTGAAAATCATCTTCGCACTGGGCGTATAACAAACCAAAAACAGCATCTGTGTCTGTCTTTCCATATATGTGGGGTACCCCAAATGAATCCCTGATAATAGTGGTTTGTGCTGCATGCTTCTCCTGACGCGTGGAGGCAGTGTCTTGAGGCTCAGAACAGGCGGTAAGCAATAGGAATAAAAAAACAAAAATAGGTTTCATTTCAATGGGTTTTTTAAAGTGTTAGCTATTTAATCTTCAAGAAGATAGTGGTGGTTTTTTTTCTAAATCAATAGCTAGAAAGGTACAAAAAAGTACCTTTACCCTATAGATCAAAAAACACAAATGACTCCAAATAAAAAAAGCCATACAACAAAAGACAAAAGCAAACCCAAAGTTTCTATTTTACAAGCCTTTACAACCATTATTTGGCCCAGAAGAAAAATGGTTTTTGTAGGTTTATTACTAATAGTCATAAGTAAAATAGCCAGTTTTGTTGCGCCACTGTCTTTAAAAGTTTTGATGGATGAAATTATTCCTAACAAGGAATTGGACCGACTTAAAATATTGATTGCCGTTGTTATAATAGCCATTCTGGTACAAGCGATCACTTCATTTTTACTGACAAAAATTCTCTCTGTACAGGCCCAATACCTCATTGCGGAATTGAGGGCTCAAGTGCAAAAGAAAATTCTGGGCCTGCCCATTCGATTTTTTGACAACACCAAATCTGGGGCTTTAGTCTCACGGATAATGACCGATGTAGAAGGGGTTAGAAATTTAATTGGAACAGGCCTTGTGCAATTGGTAGGTGGTACCATCACAGCCGTAGCCTCTCTAATTTTGTTGCTGCAAATAAGTGTGTCTATGACCTTATTCACACTCATACCTTTGGCTATTTTCGCCATCATTGCTCTGAAAGCTTTTAAAGTAATTAGACCTATTTTTAGGGCTAGAGGAAAAATCAATGCAGAAGTAACGGGAAGGCTTACAGAAACACTTGGAGGTATTCGAGTGATTAAGGGATTTAATGCAGCAGAACAAGAGGCCTTGGTTTTTGAAAAAGGGGTGCACGAATTGTTTGTCAATGTAAAGAAGAGTCTCACAGCTACAGCTTTTATGACCTCATCTGCCACATTTTTATTAGGGCTGGCCACTACAGGCATCATGGGAATTGGCGGATACAAAATTATGATGGAAGCCTTGACCTTAGGAGAATTCCTGAGTTTCACCTTCTTATTAGGGCTCATGGTAGCACCTATTGTTCAAATGAGTAATATTGGAAGCCAACTTACAGAAGCTTTAGCTGGCCTAGACCGAACGGAAGAGCTCATGAACGAAACTGGTGAAGCAGAGGATCCTTTGCGTACCATCCAACTAAAAAAGCTTCAAGGAGCATTAAGCTTTAAAGAGGTGTCTTTTGCCTATGAAGAGGAAAAAGATGTATTACACAGCATTAGTTTTAACGCAGCAGCAGGAGAAACCATTGCCCTAGTGGGTAGTTCAGGTTCTGGAAAATCTACCATAGCTGGCTTAGTGGCTACTTTTATTAATCCCGATCAAGGAGAGATTACCATAGATGGCCACCCGCTTAGGAAAGTGACCTTAGAGAGTTATAGAAAACAATTGGGTGTGGTATTGCAAGATGAATTCCTTTTTGAGGGGACTATTAAAGAAAATATTTTATATGCCAGACCTAATGCCTCAAATGAAAGTCTTTTAGAAGCAGTCAATGCTGCTTATGTCAATGAATTTACCGATCGTTTTGACGCTGGTTTAGACACTTTAATTGGCGAGAGAGGCGTGAAATTATCTGGCGGTCAAAGACAGAGAATTGCCATAGCTAGAGCTATTTTAGCGAACCCATCTATCTTGATATTAGATGAAGCAACCTCTAACTTAGATACAGAAAGTGAGGCGCTTATTCAAAAAAGTTTGGCTACTCTCACTGAAGGCAGAACTACTTTTGTCATTGCTCACAGGCTAAGTACCATTAGAAAAGCCCATAAAATTCTAGTGATTGAGGGAGGTAAAATTGCGGAGCAAGGGACTCACGACCAACTGATCGAGGCCAAAGGAAGGTATTTTGACCTGTTTACCTACCAGGCAAAAATTTAACGTATCAATGTTGCGTTAATTGTTCCACTTAGAAAAAAATCCCACTACCTTATTGTCTGTGTACTTGAACTATTGTACCCTATAGCTTAGACCAGCGAATGGTACATCCCTTTTTTTAAAACAGTCCTAACTATTCCTCAGGGGCCAAGGTTATTTTTAATCCTTCTAAATTTTCTGTAATAGGAATTTGACATCCTAATCGGCTGTTGTCTTGCAGGTGAAATGCTTCAGACAACATGGCTTCTTCTTCCTCAGACATTGGCTCTAAATGATGGCTGGAGGTCACATAACACTGACAGGAAGCGCACATGGCCATTCCGCCACATATCCCTATAGTTCCCTCTGGAGCCAATTCATAGGATCGCACCAATTCCATTAGATTCATGTTCATATCTGTAGGTGCCAACACTGTATGGGATTGGCCTGTTCTATCTACAATGGTCACTTGAATATCCTGTGTCATACTTATTCTATTTTTTTAACAACTGCCTTAGGGGCTTCTTTTTTAGTTCCGTCAAATCCCGTAACACCTCCTACAGTAGTGTATTTCATGACGTACCTTTTGTTGGGAAATATACGGCCGTAAGCACTTTGACACATAAGCGTAGCTTCATGAAAACCACAGAGAATTAATTTTAGTTTTCCTGGATAGGTGTTGACATCTCCAATGGCATACACGCCAGGTATATTAGTCATATAATCCAATGTATTGTCTACCACAATGGCATTTTTTTCTATTTCGAGACCCCAGGCGCCAATAGGCCCTAACTTAGGAGATAAACCAAAGAGCGGAATAAAGGCGTCTACTGTTAATTCAATAGGGGCTTCTTCTCCTGTTTTTTGAATATACACTTTATTTAAGTGGGTGTCTCCCGCTAAACCAATCACTTCTGCTGGAGTAATTAAATTTATTTTACCTGAATTTTTAAGGGCCTGCACTTTCTCTACTGAATCTAGAGCACCTCTAAATTCAGACCTTCTGTGTACCAACGTAACCTCACTAGCCACCTCTGCTAAAAAAATACTCCAATCTAATGCTGAATCTCCTCCACCTGCAATAAGCACTTTTTTATCTCTATAAACTTCAGGGTCTTTAATCATATAAGAGACTCCTTTGTCTTCCCAGGATTCAATTCCTTCTATAAGTGGTTTTTTGGGCTCAAAACTTCCGAGTCCTCCCGCAATTGCTACTACTTTAGTGTGGTGCGCTGTCCCTTTATCCGTAGTGACAATAAAACTACCGTCCAATTGTTTGTCAATTTTTTCTGCGCGTTCTCCAAGGGTAAAACCTGGAGAAAAAGGTTTTATTTGTTCCATGAGATTGTGCACCAAGTCTCCCGCCAATACTTCAGGAAAACCTGGGATATCATAAATAGGTTTCTTGGGGTACAATTCTGAAAGTTGTCCTCCTGGCATTGGAAGGGCGTCTATTATATGGCATTTAAGCTGTAATAATCCCGCTTCAAATACAGCGAAAAGTCCTGTAGGTCCCGCGCCAATGATGAGTATGTCTGTCTTTATCATAGCAATTGTAAAAACGTACTGCAAAATGCAGTGCGCTATATTAAAATATTCAAATTCAAAAATAGCCTCTAATGGGGTTATATCTCATGACATTTGTCAGCAAATCTCTCAGGACTAAGCAGGCCATATTTCGAGATATTTGTGCCCCTAATAAATGCTTAGTCTTCGAGATTAATCACTTGTTCAATCTGAGGGGCATACTTTTTAATGGTGAGTTCTACCCCACTTTTTAAGGTCATTTGATTTACTGAGCAGCCTACGCATGCGCCCATTAACCTTACTTTAACCGTGTTACCCTCAATGCCTTCTAAGGCAATGTCTCCTCCATCTGATTGTAAAAAAGGCCTAATCTCATCTAGGGCTTTTTCTACTTGCTGTAACAATTCATCTGCTGTCATGGACTAAAATTTAAGTATCAATGTCGCTACCACAATAGGGGGGCGTTTTATTTCTTAGGCTTTACTGCGGAACAGCCAGCCATAGTCGTTATTTTTATAGCTTCTGTAGGCGGTAAATCAGTGTGTCTTACGACCAATTCCCTCACTACATTTCTAGTAATCTCCTCAAAGGCTTCTTTTAAAGGCCCTTCTTCTTGAAGTGCAGCAGGTCTTCCAACGTCTCCAGCTTCTCTAATGCTCTGTACCAAAGGCACTTCTCCCAAGAAAGGAATTTTTAAATCTGAGGCCAAATTTTGGGCCCCTTCTTTTCCAAAAATATAGTACTTATTGTCTGGTAATTCTTCTGGCGTAAAATAAGCCATGTTTTCAACCACTCCTAATACAGGCACATTAATGGCTTCTTGCATGAACATGGCGACACCTTTTCTGGCATCGGCCAAGGCCACCTCTTGAGGCGTGCTCACCACAACAGCACCGGTAACCGGTAGGGATTGCATAATACTGAGGTGAATGTCTCCAGTACCTGGCGGAAGATCCAATAATAGGAAATCCAATTCCCCCCAATGGGCGTCAAAAATCATTTGATTCAAGGCTTTAGCGGCCATAGGACCACGCCAAATTACCGCCTGATTGGGTTGCGTAAAAAAACCTATAGAAAGTACTTTAACACCATAATTTTCAACGGGTTTCATTTTAGACTTTCCGTCTATATTAACTGCCAATGGCTTTTCTGCAGAAACGTCAAACATCAAGGGAATGGATGGGCCGTAAATATCTGCGTCTAAAACACCTACTTTAAAACCCATTTTAGCAAGAGTGACGGCTATATTTGCCGTTACGGTAGATTTTCCAACACCTCCTTTTCCAGAAGCAATAGCCACAATATTTTGGATGCCTGGAATGGGTTTGCCTTTAATTTCATTGGATGCGGCTTTTGGCGGAGTAACGACCTTAACGTTCACCGTTATTTTAGCCTTTTCATATACCTCAGAATGAATGATTTTAAGTACCTCTACCTCCGTCTTTTTACGTGCTTGTAAACTTGGATTAGCAATACTAATATCTACTGTTACCTCATCGCCAAAAATCTGGACATTAGTGACAGCACCACTTTCAACTAGGTTAACACCCTCACCAGGTGCAGATATTTTAGATAATGCCTCTAATACGGCTGCCTTTTTTATTTGCATACTACGCTTGCTTGTGACCTAGGGCCTATTTTGTTGGGGAATTCCCCTAATTAAACTGATTCTAAATTACAAAGATACAGCTTATCCCTCAGATTTTAAAGCCAAATTAGGGTCCCAAAAATAGCTTTCTAGACCCACTATTTCATTTTCTACAACCACCACTCCTTCACTCTCTAAAAGTTGCTGCATGAGATTGGTTCCATCAAAATGATGCTTTCCTGTAAGTAAGCCATTTCTGTTTACCACCCTATGCGCAGGAATACTCATATCTCCATGAGAGGCGTTCATGGCCCAACCGACAATTCTGGCAGAACCCCTACTGCCTAAATAGGCCGCTATAGCACCATAAGAGGTCACTCTGCCGTAAGGAATGAGTCGCACAACAGCGTATACTTTATCAAAAAATGAAAGGGTCTTAGGACTGTGTTTCATGGTATATCCTAAATAAGGTCACGGAGGCTAAAAACAACATCAGTCCAGCCAATATATAATTTGCTTTGGAAGAAAAAACCCTGTTTTTCTTTTGCAATTTTTTAAAATACACTGTGTATAGATACAGCACAGAAAATGTGCCTGCTGCAGTAGCTACCATAAAAACAAGGGTGTCTTCTAAAGTAAATGAGATCCATCCAGAGGCTTTCCACATAGCATTCAGCCCACTGTAATAAGGGATACTTAATAAATTTACTGCCGCGAGAAACATCCCCTTAAAAAAACTACTTCGTTTCTTTACTTTTAAAAAACCTGTCTTGGGTTTTTTTTGGCCTCTGGCCGACACAAAGAAGTATACTGAAAAAGCACAAAAAACACCTACAGCTACCTTCATTAAAAGGGCAATAACTTCTGGGTGGCTAAATAAAAATTTAGAAATTAAAACAGCTACATAAGCTTGAATAAGTACCACAAATACAACCCCTAAACTAAATATATAAGCGTTGTTAGGCCCTTTTTCTACACTAATTTTAGCAGCGCTCATATTTAAGAG
>OBPT01000417.1_pt1 | contig 12759 bp, 13 predicted proteins | sample 1534671 | NCBI WGS metagenome assembly OBPT01 (sample SAMEA3275494, study PRJEB22092) | marine metagenome | biome: ENVO:00000447 marine biome; feature: ENVO:00002042 Surface water; material: ENVO:00002010 seawater | collected 2014-06-21T11:00:00+00 | depth 1 m | reverse complement strand
CACAGGCTACCGATACATTTAGTGATTCAATTGCACCTAGCATAGGGAGTTTAGCTGTTTCATCGAGTATTGCCTGTGTACCACGTGCGATTCCTTTTTAACCAAAAGAAAGTGTTGGATCGGTTGTGGAGAGCTACGTTAAAGGTGGCACAAGAACACAGTTCTCACCGACCGGGGCGGCCTCTGAAGTCATGCATATTGGCTCGGCAGAACGGCAGCTCGGCAGTGAGAAAACCAACTTGAAAAGTATTCGCTATCAAACGCAGGGTGACAACGATTTGCGGTGGGATATCGCGGCAGATGCCGGCGTACTTTATGAGCGCTCCAGTGAACTTGCCTTGCAGGATGGGGTCACAGTGTATGAAGCCACAAACCAAGCCACGCTGAAGACTGAAACAATGCGCCTCTACATGGATCAAAAACGCGCCGAAGGCCATGATGCAGTATCGCTCACCGGACGGGGTAGCAAAACCACTGGGGCGGGTTTTGAGCTGGATTTGGTTGCCAATACCGCAACACTGAAGGGAAATGTCAGAACTCAGTATGAATAAAAACGTTCGTATCGCCAGTGCAGTGGTGTTGGCGTGGCTGCTGCTTGCAACCCCTTATATCGGTGCACTTGATTCAGATCGTGACCAACCCATTCAAATCGAAGCGGACGAAGCCGTACGAGATGAAATGGTGGGAGAAACACGATACGAGGGTAATGTAGTATTAACCCAAGGATCACTGCGTATCACCGCAGATCGCATCGCGATCCGCCATGACGCCAAAGGAGCGGATGCCATCCTAGCCACAGGACAGCCTGCCACGCTCATACAGCAACCTACACCGGAGCAAGCTCCCGTTGAGGCATCGGCGCTGCGGATTGAATACCGGCGATCGGAGGACTTAGTAAGGCTGATGGACGAAGCCAAGATTAAACAAGATGGATCAACCCTCTCTGGCGATCATATCGATTACATTGTCAGCGAGCGCACAGTTAAAGCGGCCGGTAATGCAGGTGCGGACGGCGACGGACGCGTCGAGGTCGTGATTCCCCCCGAAAATCTTCGCTCTGAACCAGCCAATGACTAGCACACTCAGCGCCCACCATCTTGCGAAGGCTTACGGTGGCCGACCGGTGGTCAAGGACGTCTCGTTAGAGGTCAGTGCGGGAGAAATAGTCGGGCTATTGGGTCCAAACGGCGCAGGTAAGACCACCTGCTTTTATATGATCGTCGGTCTGGTCAATGCGGATGCGGGCGATATTCGGCTCGATGATCGCTCACTGATGACACTACCGATGCACCAAAGAGCCAGATCAGGGATTGGCTATTTGCCGCAGGAAGCCTCGATTTTCAGACAACTTTCGGTCAAAGATAATTTACTGGCAATCCTCGAGACACGATCTGATCTCACCCGCAAAACCCGGCTAAAAGTAGCCGAGGATCTGCTAGATGAGTTTAATGTCGGTCATCTCGCTGACGCGCTCGGGCAAGCACTATCCGGCGGTGAACGGCGGCGGGTAGAGATAGCCCGTGCATTGGCCACTGAACCGACAGTGATTTTGCTTGATGAACCCTTTGCGGGAGTGGATCCCATTTCCATCTCGGACATCAAAGGCATCATCACTCATCTAAAACACCGCGGTATCGGGGTGCTCATTACCGATCACAATGTGCGCGAGACACTCGATATCTGTGAAAGAGCCTACATCGTAGGCGAGGGACACGTCATTGCCTCTGGACTGCCCTCAGACGTATTAGCCAATGACAAAGTACGACAAACCTACCTAGGCGAGGGGTTCTCTCTGTAATCAATCCAGCTGACTCTCCGCTCTACGCCCATCCGATTAACCTGATGCCCTAACATCCCCTGCGCCGCTTAACGGTCTGTCTTCGCAGCTCCACTCGCAGCCCCTTAGCAATTTCCTTGCCAAATTGCTTGCTTCTGAACGGTGCAGGGATACACTTAATATCCCTATGGCCGTTCTAAGTGGTATGAAACAGGCGCTACAGCTCAAGCTCGGACAACAATTAGTCCTGACACCACAACTCCAGCAGGCCATCAAACTGCTGCAAATGAGCACCATTGATTTACAACAAATCATTGACGAAACGTTGGAGTCCAACGCTTTGTTGGAGCGCGATACCGACGACAATATCGAGTTACCCGATATTGATTTCTCCGCCACCACCAATGCTGACGAAGATACACAAGAACTCGCTGTCGATACGACATGGGAAGACAGCCTGCCTTCCGCTGCGCCACCCCAGTCTCATCATCAGACAGACCCTCATTTTGCAGAGCAGGATTCCAAAGAGAGCTCCCTACAGGACCATTTACTGTGGCAGCTCAATCTGACCCGATTTTCAGATATCGATCGCGTCATCGCCCTCGCGCTCATCGATGCCATTGACGCGGATGGCCGGCTGACACAGACGCCCGAAGGCATTCACTCCGACCTGTCGATGGACGAGATCGATTTAGAGGAAGTGCTGGCAGTACTGCATCGACTCCAACACTTTGAGCCTTCGGGTTTATTTGCAGAGGATTTGCGTGAATGCCTGCTCATACAACTCCGTCAACTGCCCCCAACCACACCATTTAGAGACGTTGCCGGCGCGCTAGTCAGTCGGCATCTTAGTCAGCTCCCCAAAACCCCTTTGCGCCAGCTCGCAAAAAAACTACGCGCTAAAGAATCGGAACTCGAGGGTGCGATGCAGCTGATTCGCTCACTCGACCCCACTCCAGGCGCGAGTATTGGTGGCGAGCAAACGGGCTACATCACGCCTGATGTTTTTGTGCGACAGCACAACAACCGATGGCAGGTTGAACTCAATCCCGATATTTCGCCCAGGCTCCGCGTTAATGAACATTACGTCGCGATGCTGAGTGAGGGTTCTGCAAGTGACAGAGGCTATGCAAAAGAGCATCTACAAGAGGCGCACTGGTTTATGAAGAGCCTCCAAAGTCGCAATGAGACGCTCTTAAAAGTCGCCTCAAAAATTGTTGAGCATCAACGATCCTTTTTAGAGCAGGGTGAAATTGGTATGAAGCCCCTCATACTGGCTGACATCGCCTCTGAAGTGGAATTGCATGAATCCACCGTCTCACGAGCCACCACCCAAAAATATATGCACACCCCCCGCGGAACCTTCGAGCTGAAGTATTTCTTTTCAAGCCGCATCACCGGCGATGATGGGGAAGACGCTTCCTCTACTGCGATTAAAGCCACTGTTCGGCAATTAGTCACTGACGAAGATGTCCGCAAGCCCCTCAGTGATGCGAGGTTATGCCTGCTACTCAAGGAGCAAGGGATGACCGTGGCGAGAAGAACCATCGCGAAATACCGAGAGCAACTTAATATCCCTCCCTCAAATGAGCGCAAACGGCTAAACTGAGGACATGGCCTACCGACAAAGGAATGCGATATGAACCTCACAGTAAGCGGACACCATCTCGATGTAACGCAGGCTATTCGCGATCACGTGGAAGATAAGCTTTCGCCGATCAAGAGGCACGAGCAGCAAATTACCCGAATAGAGGTGACTTTGATTGTCGAAAAGCACCAACACAAAGCTGAAGCGAACTTACATCTAGCGGGTGCCGATCTCTTTGCGTCCTCCGAGTCGGACGATATGTATCTCGCCATCGACTCGTTAGCGGATAAGCTCGATCGGCAGGTCATTAAGTATAAGGGAAAGCATCGAGGCCACTGATTGATGTTTACTTCGCTCGACATGTCATCGCAGCATTTCTTGACGCTCTGCCAGACAGCGCTACCCAGTAAAAAACGACTATTTGAGCGCGCATCAGAAGCCATCGCAGAGACCTTCGACTTGCCCAGCGGGGCCATCTACCGAGAGTTGCTCGGTAGAGAAAAGCTAGGCAGTACTGCTATTGGCGAGGGGGTCGCGATACCGCATTGCAGAGTCGATCTCTGCACACAGGCCGTCGGTTGCCTGCTCACGTTGGCAGATCCCATCGATTTTTCCGCCCTCGATGACCACCCTGTCGATATTGTCTTTATCTTATTGGTCCCCAGAGAGGCCACCCAGGCACATTTAGACTTGCTGTCTCGTCTCGCCACCCTTTTTTCCAATTCAGACATGCGCGCTGCGTTGCGAGCAGCAAAAACCTCTGAAGCGCTACAGCAACTATTATTGAGCGGAAACAGCGCGTAATGCCCCGAATCATCATCATAAGCGGCAGCTCCGGAGCAGGGAAAAGTACGGCACTGAGACTACTGGAAGACGAAGGGTATTATTGTGTCGACAATTTACCCCCTCGCCTTCTGCCACATTTCATCGACGAAGTACTCGAGAGCCCATTCCACGATCGTTTTCATGGCGTCGTGGCGTGTATTGACGCGAGAGCGTTTAGAATGGAGTCGGGCGGTCAACAGAGCGCCCTGAAGGAGCTCATTGCAATACCCGATCGCCTGATTATCTTCCTCGACGCACAGCCCCATTCGTTAATCAAAAGATTCAGCGAGACCCGTCGTCGGCATCCCCTAGCTAACAACGATAGTTCTTTACCAGAGGCTATTGCGAAAGAGCGAGAATCTCTCGAGGGCATTGCCGCCCAAGCCGATCTTCTGATTGACACGACGGATCTCACCCCCCGCGCACTCCGCGACACCATCACAACTCGGATCGTAGAGCAGCGGGATGGGCTCTCGGTCATGATCGAATCCTTTGCCTTTAAACGAGGCGTGCCGACCGATGCAGACTTTGTCTTCGATGCCCGCGCAATCCCCAATCCCTATTGGCAGGAAGCATTACGCCAGCTGACCGGTCAGGATGCATTAGTGAAACAGTACTTGGACAGCGAGGAGCGATGCTCAGTCTTTTATGAAAGACTGCGCGCATTTATCAGCGGCGTTGTGACTGATTTTAATCAATGTGATCGCAGCTATATGACCATCGCAATTGGTTGTACCGGTGGGCAGCATCGATCGGTCTACCTCGCCGATAAAATACACAAGGACCTGTTGGAGGCATTTCCACATGCATTGATCCGGCACCGTGATCTAAAACATGCTGAGATAACATGAGTCAAAAACTCGTCAAGGTCATTAATCCACTGGGTCTCCATGCGCGGCCTGCCGCTAAAATCGTTGAGTGCGCCGGTCGGTTTTCGAGTGACATTTGGCTGCAATACAACGATAAAGAAATTGATGCGAAGAGTATTATGTCGGTATTAATGCTCGCCGCTCCCGTCGGCGCGGAACTGGGACTGCGCATTGAAGGAAGTGATGAATCACCTGCTCGTGACGCACTAGAGCAGCTTTTCGCAACGGGCTTTGGCGAATTGGAATAAGTCACAAATCCTTTCTGCTGTGTGGACCTGAGAGAGTAGGTACGGATAATGGGGTCGCCAAGGGAGGCTCTAAGTGAATTCACCCGCTAACTTCACCAACAAAACTGAACGTCTTGATCGCGCTTTACGCTCGGGAACGTTAGGTGATGTGGCCGGCATTCTTGCTGAAATGTCGCCAGGGGACGTCGCCTACCTCATCAGCTCCTCTCCTCCTGACTATCGCTCAGTGTTACTCGGTTTGCTCAGTGCCGATCAGGAAGCCCTGGTCGTCAATGAGCTGCCGGATGAACTGCGCAGCGCAACACTGATTAATCGCGAACCGGAAGCACTCGCAGAAATCGTAGAACAACTCGATGATGATGACGTTGCCGATATTCTGCAAGAACTGCCAGACGAAGTGACGGGTCGCGTATTGGCAATTATGGATGAACAATACCGGCAGCGATTGCAGAAGGTGCTGAGCTTTCCCGAGGATGTTGCCGGTGGTCTAATGAGTACCGACACCATCACCATTCGAGCTGATCTGACACTCGATGTGGTGCTCCGCTATCTGCGCCGGCATAGTGAAATTCCAGCAAATACGGACAACCTCATTGTCGTCAATCGTAACGATCGATTCGTTGGCTTGCTGCCTCTTGGGACCGTGTTGGTATCCGATCCCGCTGTATCAGTCAGAGAGATGATGATTACAGATCAAGAGGCGATCGACGCAGAAACCACCGCAACAGAGGTCGCTCGTCGGTTCGAGCGCAACGATTGGATCTCCGCGCCAGTGGTAGACAGTATGGGTAAACTACTCGGTCGGATTACTATCGACGATGTGGTCGATGTTATCCGCGAAGAGGCAGATCACTCGTTAACCTCACTGGTGGGGCTTGCCGAAGAGGATACTTTCGCACCCGTGTGGCAGTCGGCGCCGCGACGCGCTACGTGGTTAGGGATTAACTTAATCACCGCTTTACTCGCCTCCTCGGTGATTAACTTGTTTCAAGACACCATCGAGAAGGTCGTAGCACTGGCCGTGTTAATGCCCATTGTGGCGTCAATGGGCGGGATCGCAGGGACCCAAAGCTTGACGATTCTCATTCGAGCCATGGCCATGGGCCAGATCAATGGCCGCAATCAGCTGTGGCTGGTCGGCCGTGAATCGCTGATTGGGTTACTCAACGGTCTCCTGTGGGCAGGGGTGATCGCCATAGCGGCATCACTGTGGTTTGGCGATGCCACTTTGGGTGTCATTATTGCTTGCGCGATGCTCATCAACTTAGCGACCGCCGGGTTCGCTGGAGCAGGTCTACCGCTATTACTGCGTCGCCTGCGGATAGATCCGGCACTTGCGGGCGGCGTTTTAGTGACCACCGTTACCGACGTCATGGGTTTTTTGGCTTTTTTGGGGCTGGCCGCTCTATTTTACGGCTAAGGGCAGCGAGAATATGACGGACAGCTTCGATGAGGAAACTCAAACCCAAGATCCGAGTAAAAGTGAGCGAAAACGGCAGATGCATGCCCTCCAAGTCATGGGGGAACGGTTAGTGTCTATGCCTCAATCAGATCTTCATCTTATTACCATTTCGGACGAACGCCTTAGCGATGCCATTGCGTTAGCACGACGCATCACGGCCCGGAGTGGATTGAAGCGGCAGCTACAATACATCGGTAAATTAATGCGATCAGTGGATGCCACGGCCATCGAGGAAGGACTCGCGTATTTAGATCAACGTAACGCCACCTCCGCGGCTGAATTTCACCGGGTCGAAGCCGCTAGAGACAAGCTTATCGAACAGGGAGACGCCGCATTGGGTGAGATCATGGCCCAGTGGCCCGGTGCTGAATCGACGTTACTGCGCCAGTGGATTAGGCAGCACCCCAAAGAAGTCAGTCAGGGGCGACAAAAAGCGCACGCCAAAAAACTATTTCGGTATCTCGCTAACTTGGATAGTGCCGAAGATAAGTTCTCTTAACCTTCACTATCGTTGGCCCGCGATGAGGCGTCAAATACGCGCTCAAAAACGACTTCGGGGCTCTCTAGGTCACCACGGACAGAGTACACACCACTCGACAACTGGTTGACCTGATCTTCAAATACCTTGCTCATTAAGTAAGTGCCAGCAGCAATCGGGAGCCCTCCGGCAAGTGCAGCGACCCACGGAATATTTTCCACCAACGGCAGTGTAACGACCAATTCACCGTCAACCGTCTCAGCTATCAGATCAATATCGCTGCTAAACGAAAAATACCCTCCAGAGCCTTCTATGGAGAAGGCCGGGATCGCGAGCAGTCCCTCTGCAAATTCAAAACGCCCCTTTGCCTGATCAAAGGTCACACCTGGATCGAATAGTTGATTGATATTTGCCCTCCGGAGTAATCCGGATAAATTGAGCAAGCTCAATAATCTCAGGGCGCCTTCCGCTTCTGCGTTAGCCGAGGTGAAGGATCCTGACGACATCTGCAGGTCCAGGGCGCCCTTAATCGAGGCCGCTGAAAAATCAGCAGGTCCACCCTGCCAACGCCAGTCTGCTGTTAAGTTTCCACCGCGCGTCTCGACTAAAGGTGCGACGCCTATTAATGCTAATGACTCGCCGATATCACTCAACTCAGCCGCCAATGACAACGAGGTCTCTTGCCCCTCTGGTCCGATACGCCAACCGATTCGAGTGCTGGGCAGCCACTTGATACCCAGAAAATTACCGGTGATATCTCGAAACTCCCAGCCATCGGATGGATCGTAATCAACCACTAACGCGATATCACCCAGACTATTATGAGTACGATAGATCTCGCTGACCTTCACGACAAGCGGAGTCCATTGTGGGGGCACCTCAGCGGGTGTCGGTGGTACTGCATCGACCCACTGATCGGCCCTATCGGGCAATCCATCGAGATCGAGAAAGGCAATAGAAAGCTGCCGATTCAGTACGCCATCGAGCTGCTCCACCGCACCCCGACGAGGTAGCGTGGGCTGCTGCTGAAACGTTCCACGAAGCCAAGGTAGACTAAATTGTGCGTCCACCCTATCGACCTCAACGCTCGCCTCCAAACTCAAGGCACCTAACGCTTCCCCACGCCATTCTAATTGACCGACTCGCAGCGATTGCACGCTGACTGGCACTGTCTCAACGAACGACGGACCAGTGGATACGATCCCCCAAGATGACCACTGGGCGAGATCTAAGGAAGGCATAAAACCGGTTAGCAGCACGCCCGAATCTGGCAGCATTAAGGGCCGAGAGGCAGGCCGTGTTCTCGGTGTCACATCGATTGAAGCGATTGCGGTACCGGGGTCCGAAAAATCTGCCACCGCCGAAAATCTCCCAAACCAAAAAGCACGCCAAGCCGGTGAGGCCCGACTATTCCACTGGACGTGAACGGGTGCTCTCGATCCCGCCGCCTTACCCCAAGGTAGTGGCAGATCGACCGCAACACCCTCCAAGTCTGATTGAATATCAACGGTAACCGCATCGGCGACCACCACCTTCACGATGACCGGTGCCACACCCTGTGCCGGTATGGCAACGCTCGTTGATTGCCAAGCACTGATATCAGCCACTGCCGCCTCAAACTGAAACGCTGCAGCAAGTACCGCATCGGCTCTAGTCGTTAGATGAGGACCCATTTCAACCGTGACCGGCTGCCCAAAAAGAGTCGCTGTCAAATCAGTGCTGTAAAACCCTGTCTTCGACTGATAACCGATCTGTCCGGTTAATTGATCGGCCTGAAGCGCTAATAGATTCGAGGCAATACGCGCATTATCGAGGATCAGGCCCACATTCACGTCTAGCGTATCCGATAGGTTTTTTAGATCGAAGGAGATCCGCAGCTCGGTATTGGCATCACCCGCTATCTGAAGGTCATTCACAATCGGGTCGGCGAATGCCAGTGCAGGGAGCTGCGCTAACGTCTGCTGCAGGTCGACCGCGTTATCTCGTGAAACTGCTTGTATCGTCAGCGGTGCTGTACCGGGTGCCAGCGTCATGTTCACCGCAGCGCGCTCGAGTGTCGTACCCGCGATCGTGGTTTCGGGGGTCCAAACGGTGATCTGCGTGTCGTCAATATGCAGCTGACCACCGCCAATCAAAGCCGGCGGCCAACCCAACTGATAGTTGAGCGACACGTCAGAGAGTTCCGCCGCAAGCTGCATAGTCTGCCCGGCATCACCATAAGGCCTGAAGCCACCATGCCAGAGGAATATCGCCTCATCGATGTGTCCAGCCGTCAGTGCTGTCTTCAACCATTCATAAGACCGCTCTGGCATTCGATAGGGCACATAAGCGTTACGAATAGAGAGCGGCGCATCAACCACGGCGGCCGACAGACGCATGGCTAGGGGCGATGACGACCCTTTTGAGAGAGGGATATCAATGGCAAACTGCACTTTCGCCGAGTGGGCTGGTGCCTCAGCAAGAAAGAGCCCCTGTTCTAAAAACAGTGCGTCGCGCCTCCAACGGCCCGCTAATTTTCCGGTGAGCGTCGGCAATACAAAGGGATCCCGATATGCCTTCGGTAATTCAAGCTGGAAATCGGTTGAACGAATCCATGCTTGCGCGCCCCTATCGGTTGCCGCAATTGTGGCATCGAGCCCAGCCAATCCAGGTACCTTTCGGAAGGGCCTCGTCGTTACATCGGTAACCTCGGCCTCTATCGCCCAAGCATTGAGAGGGTCATTGAGCGCATCAATCGCCACCGTAGCGGCCTCAATCTGACCAGAAGGACTAAGCGTCTTCAGCATGCTATTCATTGACTCAGACAGTATTTGGCTCGATACCAATACGTTGATTAAGGGTGCGATCTCGAATGACTGCGTTCGCAACTCCCATCCCTTTGCCCGCTGTGTCACCTGCAATCGAGGGATCTCCGCCTGAACCTGCGCCGACGCAAGCTGACCTTTCTGAATAAAGAACTGGGTAGCGTCTGCCCTGCCATCAATAGCAGCCTCAAAGTGCAGTGTTTTCAAATGAAAGGAGTCGTTATCCGCAACGCTAAGATCCTCGAATGCGCCTTGAATGACCCCATTAGCGACCCCGTCGTTCACCTGCCACCAAAAGTTAGCAATGCCATCAGCCGCCACCGAATGACCCAGTAGGGGTCCTAAGTAAGCCAGGCCTACACCCGTTAACTGACCGTGAATTTCACCAATGAACCGATCAAATAGGAGAAGATCGCCGGTACCAGAACCCTGTGCTGTCAGGAGCTGACCCTCGGGTCCCTCGACAGAGACGTTCACCGTACGACGGCTGCCTTCTCTCACCATGTCGAGTTGCACCTGCAAAGGTGCTAGAGAGAGCGTTGTATCGCCCTCCGCGATCTCGTTAATCAAGGTGGCATTGCGAATCTGAACGCTGTCGAAGGTATTTAATAGATCGCGAACATTGTCGGGTAAGCGCCATGATGCTGGTTGCCGACCGAACCTCCACGTGATTGTCGGCTCCGTTAACGTGAGCTCGTCAAATCGAAGCGCTCGACTCATGAGACTTTGCCAGGGGTCAAGACGAATGCGCGCCGCGTTGAGCCGTATCCATCCCTCTTCATCTCCATCAACACGAATCGAAAATCGGGAGAAACTCACTGTTGGTGAGAAACCTTCCATGCCGCCTACGATCCCAGCGACCGAGACCTCGCCCGGGATCCGTTGTGACAATGCGTGCTCTATTTCATCTTGAAAACCCGACAAAGCACCCATCAGCAATCGGCCACCACTGACATAAATAGCGAGCACGACGAGCATCATTACCATCGCGGGCCAAATAATTTGGCCCAGCCTTTGCGGCACGGATCTAACCATGACGCATGGTCAATCCGGCGCGCTGCAACAAGTGACGTGTCTCACACAAGGGCAAACCCACCACGGCACTGTAGCTACCGACTATTTGCTGCACAAAGGCGCCTGCATAGCCCTGTATGCCATAGGCGCCCGCCTTGTCCCAGGGTTCGTCAGTGGCCAAGTACTCGTCGATCGTGGCATGCGAGAGCGTTGTGAAGGTCACCGAGGTGCAAGTACAAACGCATTGCACACTCCCCTCTCGTAACAGCGCGACGGCCGTATAAACTTCATGTGTGCGTCCTGACAACGACTTCAACATCATGGTTGCCTCGTCGCGATCAACCGGTTTACCGAGTATGCGTTGTCCCAGTGCGACGGCTGTATCAGCACCGAGCGTTAGATCACTTTGACGGTCGCAGACTCTGGCTTTGCTCTCTGCCAATCGGGACACATATTGCTTAGGGGACTCCTCTAAAAGGAGCCGTTCATCAATGTCTGGTGACGCACTGTCAAAATTTGGCACTATCATCGCCAGTAGTTGCTGACGTCGGGGGCTAGACGATGCGAGTGTCAGCCGCATCAAACTACGCCGTAATGACGTCGAAGTTGGCGACACACATGACGGGTGGGGATCCAGCACAACATTGATATCGCAAGACCCAACAAGCCTGTCAGCGGGAGGGTGGGCAAATCCACACCCGTTCTGAGCCAACCTTCAATACCTGAACTCAGTATCATCAGCGCCAGCATCACTAATGATTGTTGCATGCCATCAAACTGGCGAATCCGCTGGTAATTGAAAAGCAGCACCAGCGTCGCCAGCATGAGTCCGAAACACGAAATGCCCAGTGGCGCTCCCTCAATTAAGTCTTGCGCCATGCCCACACCAAAGGCAGTGGCGACACCGACTCGATTGGGTAACGCGAGAACCCAATAAAAAAGGGCGAGTGCCACAAAGTCCGGCCTGAGTATTCGCCACTCCATAGGCAGCGGCAGCAACATGGTCAGAAGCGCGACGCCCAGTGAGAGGTAGATGACCCACAGCGCCTGCGTGCGTTCTATCACGGGGCCACCTCGCGTTGGAGATCACCCCACATGACCACTAAGACGTAGCGGCCCCGATCTAGCAATGAGGAGGGTGCGGCAAAAACGGTGGCAAAGGCATCTCCCTCCAAAATGATCACCTCAGTGACGCGGGCCACCGGATAGCCGGATGGAAAACGCCCCCCCAAACCCGACGTTACGAGCAGATCGCCGACTCGAATATCCGTCGTGGCGGGTAAGTGTCGGATAATAAGGCGGTCAATGGAGCCGCTGCCTTCTGCAATGGCTCTTAGCCCCGAGCGATTAACCTGTACCGGCACAGCGTGAGCGCTGTCGGTAATCAGCACGGCGCGGCTGTTGCGATTGCCGCTGCTAGTAACTTGACCTATTAATCCCTCTGCCCCTAAAACAGGCTGCCCATCGGCGACACCGTCACTGACGCCTTTATCCAACATGACAATGTGCCGTGCGGGATCCGGTGACAAACTGGTAATTTGCGCGGCGATCAAATCGTCCCCAATGTCGCGCGCAGAGTTCAGGAGCGCCTTATAACGCGCATTTTCAGACAACAATGACGCCAATCGCTGAGACTGGCCCTTTAGCACCCGATTTTCCTGCTGCAGCCGCAACACTTCTTCCTGCAAACTACT
>OBPT01000416.1_pt1 | contig 12763 bp, 15 predicted proteins | sample 1534671 | NCBI WGS metagenome assembly OBPT01 (sample SAMEA3275494, study PRJEB22092) | marine metagenome | biome: ENVO:00000447 marine biome; feature: ENVO:00002042 Surface water; material: ENVO:00002010 seawater | collected 2014-06-21T11:00:00+00 | depth 1 m | reverse complement strand
AGTTACCATCCTCGCCTACGTTGTAGTCCGAACGGCCCACCATAGAGTCCTGACCGTATAAGGACCGCTCCTCCGAACCACCCGTGAAGGCATTCGCTGTACTTTGATCCTGCCGTAGTAGTTCGTTCTCTAAGCTCATTTGTATTCCTCTACCTCTTTCATTAGTGACATAACACTTGGCTTGCTCTCGTTCTTACGTTTGAGATACGTATCCAAGAAGCCGCCTGCCTTAGGCTGTCTGGCGAAAAAGCCCGAATCGTCTGACATCAAGCCCCTATTTGCGGTGTCGAACGTCGGCGTGTCCTTAGGTTTGTTCTCATTGTAGCCATCTAAGAAGCTACGATTTTCACCACCTGAGCTACCGAATGGATTCTCGCCGCTGAACCCGCCCTTTGATTGGTGGAAGTCAGCGTTGAAGTCCTTGTACTTATCAAGGCCCAGCTTCTTGTAGGTGGCCTCATTCATGTGGGCGTTGTAGAAGTTCTTGGTGCTTAGGTTCATGGATTCCATGTGCTTGTTCCACGCGTCAGCCACCGCACTTCTGTTCTTTACTTGATCCAATCCGCCGAACTCCCGGTAGAGGTAGTCCATGATGTTGTTATCTGAACGTCTCTCGTAGGCCGTAAGCCCCTCACCGATGTGCCCCAGCTCTCTGCTACGGTCTATCATCTTCTGGTTGGTAGCTCCGTAGAAAGGGTTATAGCTTTTGTCATTGAAAGCCGCCAGAAGGGGAGATACGTCATGAGAGAACGAATCTATGAAGGGGTTAATGGTAGCCTGTCCGCCCATCGCTTCCCTACGTGCCGCTTCTCCTGCCGCTGTGAGCTGATCGTGACCCTCGTAGTAGCGGTCGTTGGTCAGGTAGCTCCAGTCCTGTGAGCTGTAGTCTTCCTGTGTCTTACCCTGCGTCTGGTCGCCTGAGTATGACATGCCGCCGTAGAACGTAGTGTCCGTGATAGGATCATAGACGCCCGCTCCAGCCATAGAGTTGGCATGAGTCACTGCGTCCTGTGACGCCATCTCCTCGGTGTAGACGTAGGGGTTATCGGCGCTGTATAGGCCACCCTCAGTCTTACCGTAGACATCGCCTCCGGACTTCCATGCGTCCATCCCGTTAATCAGAGGGCGCTTCTCGTCCCACCATTGCTGGTCTCTATCGAACGTACGCTCAGGCTCGTGGTGCACACGCTCGCCTGTTTGCTTGTCGAGGTAGCTAGACTTACCAGCCGTGCCATCTTCCTCATTACCAGTGTACTGCCAGCCCATCCCCGGAATCCACATCCAGTTAGCGTAGTCTCCATTAGGCGGCTGAAGGGCGTTGGCCCTCTGAGCGTCAGTTGCCGTGTAGGTATTCTGACGACCGCCGTAGTAGTTGTAGTCTCCAAAGCTACTTGACATTGTACTGTCTCCTTGTTATTCGACGGTTATTGTGCAGGTTGAGTCTAGAAACTGAAGAAAAGTCCCATTCGGTCTTGCTTCGCTGACAAGAACGTATCGGGAGTCGTTATTGTTCAGCACGTCCTCATAGGTGCTCGTGGTCACATTTCCCACTCCGTTGGTTATGTTTATCGTGGAGCTTCCAAGGTTGAGAGGAGCACCTGTGGTGGACTTGTATACAAAACCGCAGAACTCTGACGATCCGAAGTAGTCTTGAGCTACGAATGAGTAGTCAAAACGTGAATCCATCCCTGCCCCGTAATACATGTACCAATCGGCATTACCAATGCCGTAGCTGGGGTGCCTACACGCGTACGCATAAGCGTAGGAATTAGAATTGAAGAAGGCCGATCCCGATACGAGGATTCTCGAAGCCCCGTACCACTCGCTCATAGCCATCTGCACGCCTGAGCCTTTCCCTATCAAGGCGCGTATGTCCGCGTCGTTAAGGGACGCCTGCGCTGTGGCGCTACCTCCAGCCTCCACGTGGATTTGGCTTAAGGCAATCTGTGGTCCGCTAGTTACTGCCATCTGTAGTCTCCTCTTCTGTAGGCCCTACCACTTCTGTAGGATCTACCCCTACAGGAACCTCTACAGGAGGATTGTCGCGTATGCTTGCTGTGTATAAGTACAGCGAGTGTAGCATAACCTGTAGGCTTTGAAAGCTAGCCTCACCAAGAGGATCACCTGTGATGGGATGCTCAAGGGGGAACGTAGCGTCCTCTTCCGAAGGCATAACCAAAGTACAAGAGCCTACTCTGCCATCTACTGCTTCACCTTCAGCCGTAGCGTATTGCTCTTGGAACGTGATCTCAGGCGGCATGTTCAACTCGTTGTTGATGACGATGACGTTAGCTCTCTTGTAGAGCGTAGTGGTTGTCTCATTGTATAGCATTGATTTGCTCCTGTAAGCCCTCCACTTTATCCGCAAGGGTCTTGATGCTTTCGATTAGCAGAGGCACTAGGCGCTCATACTGTACAGTTACGTAGTCTTCACCGGTTACTGAGCCGCCCTCCCCGTCGTCGTCGATAGGTGCGCGTCCAATAACCTCAGGCATGACGGCCTGCACAGACTGTGCGCTTACGCCCACCTGCCTCTCAGAGCCTTCATAGCCCAGCTCACGAGCTTTGTCGTTGTGGGTGTAGTAGAACGTACGTATTGCTTTCACGCTCTCCCGCGGCTCCTCAATAGCTCCTACGACGTCCTTCAGTCTTTCGTCTGAGTAGTAGGCGTAGACGTTAGAGGTAGCCAGCAGGTTGCCGGTTACTCGCCAGCCTGAGCCGTAGGTGTAACCCTTCACGGCCCCTGCGTGTTGGATCTCAGTCGCCCCGTTCTCGGTGTACTTCAGGACCCATTGGTTATTCACGTCGTTGTACAGACCACCGATTTTGCTGGTGTTGTGGAGCATGAACACCGCACGGCCGTCGATGCTGTAGCCTTGGTACGAGCCTGTAGAGCCACCGGAAATAGCCACGGAGCCGTAGTTACCACCGCCAGAGCCGTCCGCAATGTGCGTAATGTTCAGCGACTCCTTCATTCCTGCTTTGCTGTTAGCTCTGATGTACCCGTCTGAGGTTCCTGTGTAGAACTGAGTGTCACCATTGCGCGTTGATACGACATGTGTGTTGTTGAAGTACACCGCCTGTAGGTAACCACTGCCGTGAATGTGGCAAGCAGTGTCTGCATAGGGAGTACCGCCTGAGTGGCCCAGTATGTCGTACCACGCATTACCGGCTGTTGTCACTGATACCTTAGAGGCTCTAGTGGCTGTGGTGGCATTACCCTCTAGTGCTCCGACGAATGCCGTAGCTCTAACCTTGTTGTTCAGTGGGTGTATGTCAACACCTGCTGTGCTGTATACCTGATCCCCTGAGTGCCATACCACATCGTACCAAGCGTTAGCATTGTTGCCTGAGTTCACATCAACTTGGTCAGCCCATGTAGCTGTAGCCGCGTTACCTGTGATGTTAGTCTGAGGGTTGCTTGTGCTGTAGTATCCCGCGCTAGCGTGGTCGCCCCAGCCGTATGCTGTGTCCCAGTTGCTGTTGTTGTACCCGCTAGCCGATAGGGTTCCCGTAGCTGTGATGTTGCCGGTTACGTCAATGCCTGCCGTATCAACCTTCAGGCTCTCAACAGGCGCGACCCCGCCGTCAGCCACTCGAAACGACAGGTTACTGCCGGTAGTGCCATCAGTGTTGTGGGTGATACGTGCCGTGTTAGCACCAGCCGTCTGCACTGCCGCGTTGAAGTGGTTGAACACGATGTTACAGTTGCCGCCGCCGTCGTTCACCGTGAAGCCTAACGGGGAGCTAGCATCCGAGCCGCACTTGACGGTGCTCGTAGCCGTAACTGTACCAGAGCCGTTAACGTAGTAGCCAGCAGAGGCGTGATTGCCCCAGCCGTACGCTGTGTTCCAGTTGGTGATGTCGCCATTGGTGATGCGGGGGTCTGCGTTAGCGCCCTCCGGTCCTGTATTTCCTTGCGGACCCTGAGGTCCAGTAGGTCCCGCTGGGCCTGTGTTGCCTGTATCGCCTTTAGGGCCTTGAGGACCCGCAGGTCCAGTAGGTCCCGCAGGTCCGGTAGGTCCCTCTGGGCCTGTGTTACCTGTATTGCCTTGCGGGCCTTGTGGTCCTACGTCTCCTTGTGGTCCCTCTGGGCCTGTGTTTCCTTGCGGACCCTGAGGCCCTATGCCTACTTCAATAGTATCGCCTTCAATGACGTTACCTTCTGCATCTACGAACGAAGCCCGTAGTGCATAGCGGGCGTCATTATCAGCTCTTACTCTTGGCATGTTTAGAATCCTGTAGTGTGGGCCGTTATGTCCTTCCTAACTCGCAGGGCACCGTCCGAGCTTAGCTCAAACAGCTTTGTATTGCCTATCTTAATTTCTAGGAATCCGTTGCTCCGCGTTGAGATAGTGAACACTCCTACCTGTACCGTATCCGTTTCAACGGACGTTAGGTTAGTTAGCGAACTGTCTAGGTTAATGGTTCGGTTGGCCGTGAGAGCGCCTCCGCCGCTTAGGTTAGTACCTGCTATAACGGAACGTGTACAGTTAGTGGCTGACCCCGCAGTAGTCGCTGAACCCGCTGAGGTAGCCGACGTAGCAGTAGTAGCCGTAGCCGCGTTACCTGATATACTCCCTACGATTGTCTGGTCGAACGTCTTACTGCCGCCAATGACCTGCGTACCCGTCAGCTTGACCGCATCGCTACCCGTGTAGGTAGTGAAGCCCGCGCCGTTAGTTAGCTGGTTGTTGTTACTAGGGATCGTGGGCTTATTCGTAAGGCTATTGTACGAACCATCAAAGCTAGAGTTGCCAGCACCAATCAAGCTACGTACTTCAGCCGCTGTGATACCGGGGGCAAGACTAGGAGTTGAGCCATTAGTAATGATAGCTGGATCGTCTGTAGCGTAGCCTGCTACCGCGTGGTTACCCCAAGCGAAAGCCGCGTCCCACCCTGTGGTCTTAGTGCCGTGCGTAGTGTTCCACGCACTTGCGTCGTCATACCCGTCTATCTGTTCTTGCGTGAGCGAAGACGAGGCACCTTCCTGTACTACGGCCCATCCACCGTCTACTCGTGCGTACTGAGCACCGAGGGTAGGGTTAGGAACCTCTTCAACCTTATTGTCCCAGATGGCTTCTTTGTTATCTATTGTAGTGTGAGCGTAGTCCCAATCAGTAGTCTTAGCGCCATGCGTAGTGTTCCACGCCACGACTGTGTCTAAGTCAGCCTTGTCTCCAGCCTCAAAGTCCGCCGCAGGGGAAGCCAAGAACACTGGGTCCGTTTCGCTGAACGAAGTAAGATAGCCTTCCGCGCCGTGGTCGCCCCAGCCGTACGCTGTGTCCCATGTGGACGTAGTCGACCCGTTAATAGTATTAGCTGTGATAGCATCTGCCGTAACCGTACCCGTGAAGGTAGGGTTTAACGAAGGTACAGCCTCTTGAAAGGCGTTTGATATGGCATCGAACTCGAAGTCAAAAGGAACACCGGACAAGAGCTTGTCAGGGTTAGACGTAGCCATAGAGTCCTTAGCCGTGAAATTAGTACTCTTGTTGTAAGTGATGGACATTAATAGATCTCCTATAGATTCTCTTCCCAATGGGTGAGTGAGGGTACTCGCTCCGCGCTTTCCCCTCGGTAGTGCTTAGACTGCCGCCGCGATAACAACGCCAGACTCGGCACGGTAAGTTTCTACACCGTACAGAGTGTCAGCGGTCATGAGGTCAGCCAAGAACTCTTGCTTGTACTGAGTCTGAACGCGAACGCCCAGTTGCTCAGCGATAACCAAAGCGTCCTTGTGGAACAACAAGCAGTCGGTTTCGCCGCCAGCAGTTGCCAAGTTCGTAGATACGAAGATGTCAACGCCGTAGAGGCTACCGATCTTGCCGTTGGTCACAGGCTTTCCAGTAACGAAGTCACTAGAGATGTACTGAGATACACCCAGCATCTCTCGCTTCACAGCAGGTGGGATAACGAACACACGGTTGTCGCCGGGTACGTTGTTGTCGTCGAGGATCTGGATTGCCGCACGGAAGCCAGCGTCGTTAAACGCTACCGCAGCACCAGTGTCGTCGATGCCACCAGTAGCAAAGACCTTCTGAGCAGTGAAACCAGTACCGGCTTCAGCGATCAGCGCTGAGTCAACATTGGTAGCCAATGCATATCCAGCGTCTTCGGTGTAGAAGCGTCGCAGAGAGTTCAAAGCCTGAACGTCTGTGATGTCTTCGATTAAGCGTGAGTACTCGAAGTGCTGATCGATAGTTACGATCAACTCGTCAGTAGTACCAGCGATCAGGGTTACCTGAGTCTCGGCCGCCTTAGCTGACGCGTTTCCACGATCAGGCTTAGGGATGTGGATAGTGTCTCCCTTCTTGCCTACCATAGACATTGCGCGTACCAGTGGCTTAACAACCAAAGACTTCTCGTAAGAAGCGATGATCTCATCACTCCAGATCTCTGGGATGAAAGTAGCCGCTGTAGTGTTTGTTACATGGTTTGATCCAAGTGCCATTGTAATGATTCCTTAGTGGGTTATCTGACCCTCTTCTCCTCATACGCCTTCATGATCTCAGGCAGTAGTGCCTCGTAGCGTTTGGGATCAGAGTTCATGAGTTCAATAATATCACGGCGGCGGTAGATCTTCTTGGACGTAGCGCCCTCGGGATTCGACCGTGCCGTACCTGTAGAGGCTCGTTTGACCTCGTTCTTCTGGTGTTGCCTTTCGACCTTAGCGGTCTGCTTCACGATACCCTGCCGCTCCTTGTAGAGCGTAATGAGTTCGTCAGCCGCCGCGAAGTCGTACCGCGTGTCTGCTTGCTCATATAGGCCTCGTCTAATAGAAGAGCCATTGACCCATTCCCTAAAACCTTCGTCCTTCAACACAACATCCATGTCAGGATGAGCGGTCTTAAGTTTAGCTAATGCCTGTGACTTAGCCATCTCTGCCGCAACCTGTTGGGCTTGCCTTAGAGTGGGGTGGTTTTCAATAGCTCTCGCCATCGCCGCGTTCGGATCAGCGAAGAAGTCAACTTCCTCTACTACTTCCGGTGCAGAGTTTTGCGCTGCGATATTACTCTGTACGTACTCGTCAAAGTGACGTCTAAGTTCACCAACCTCTGAGGACTGTTGACCTAAACGCTTCTCTAACTCTTGGTGCATACGAGCAATGTCGGACGCTGATTTGCCCTTGTACTTCTCTGGAAGATCCTGCTCGGGGGACTCCTCGACTGCTTCAACTACCGGGGCTTCCGGGGCCGGGGCCTCTTCTGCCTCATCAAGAGTAGCGAACTCTTCAGTGGTTTCCTCAGGCGCGTTCTCCTCGAAGGGGGTTGCCTTCTTTACAAAGTCTTGAGCATCTACAATGGTAGCCATATTATTAAACTCCTTTATCCCATTTAGGGAGGGGTTAGTAGGTAAGGGCGACTTCTGGCTTAGAAGCTACCGCCCTGATTATAGTTCCGTCCTTTGGGGCTGTTATGCCGCTTTTCCCACTTCATGGCCGCGCCGGGGAAATCCCCAGAGGCTCCATCAAGCTGGCATCGGACAGGACTAATGATTCGTTTGGCTTCCTCACCGCACTCGCCGCACCGGAAAGCGTCGTCGAGGTAGCCAAACTCCTCACGTTCTGTGTTACACACTGTGCAACTTATATCAAATATCTTACGCATCGTGCGAGTCCTCAGCGGCCAGCACGCCGGTCTCGTATCTAGCTAACTGCCGCAAGACTGATAGCCTTCCGCGTGCCTGCCAGAACTCCTCGACTGTTGTGCAACTCTCTAAGGTCAACAACTCTAATGCTTCTTCAATCTCCTCTTGGAGCGTAACCCATCCCGGTTGTAGGAACAGGGCTCTTGCTTCTTCAAAGTACTGAGCGTCTGTTGTCATTTAGCCGTCCCCTTCTTCTCCTTCTTTATCGCTTCCAGATCAGTCTCTAGCTTAGCGACGCGATTCAGCAGGTCTTGAAGGTACTTGGTTGTTGATTCTACTAGCTCTGTAAACTTCTGCTCAGTTACCATGATTATCTCTCCTTGAGGTCATGTTAGATCATTGGTGGTTGTTGCGTAGATTCTGCGGTTAGCTCTCTAACAAGTTCAGCTTCTGCTTTGGCCTTAGCCCTTTGCATTTGTACTTCTGCTTTACCGTCCAATTCACGCTCTTTCAGCATTAACTCTGCCATGCGTATACGCTTCTCGAAGTCCCTGTCATCAGCCTTTCCGTCGCCGTCTGTGTCAGCATACTTTAACGACAACTCCTGAGGAATCATCTGTGCTTCCACTCCGTACTTCTGGCCTCGTGCTTGAGACTCAGACGCCTGCGCGTTGAGCAACTGGATCTGACCCTGCGTAATAGCCATCTGCATCTGCTGTTGCTGTTGCTGAGCTTGCTGTGCGGCTGGGTCTGGTTGGTTACCTGCTTCGATTGCGGCAATTAACTCTTCACGGTTGCTGACGTTGAGGTGATCAATGATCCCCTTAAGTACAGCTCCATGTGCCGGTGAGTCGGGCGGGATAACCTGAAGGATCTGACTGAGCTGAGCTACTTCGTACTCACGCGCCATAGCACCAAGGCTAGAGAACGGGATGAAGTTGTAGTCGCCAATCGGAAACTCTTCCGGGTTAAACTGCATATATCTAAACGCCGCCTTCTTGACGAAGGGAAGCAGGAAGTTCTCTTGGAAGTTGACCAAGGTTCGCTTCTGTCGCTTCATGACACCGCCCTGAGACATTGACTGCCCTGCGGCTGTGACGTCGTTCATGTTAGCTTGCTGTGCATCGCCCGCGCCTGTAGCTTGGCTAACCATCTGTTGTAACTGGTTGCCCTGCTCGAACGTAATAGCGTTGAGGTTGCCGAAGTTAAACGGCATGAGCGCCTCCTTAGGAGCGCCGTTCGTGAGTAGCATACGTCCGGGACGTACTTCGAGCTTGTGGCCTCGTGGGATGCGTGTAGCGTCCACTGCCATCATAGGATGTGTCGTAAGTGCTAACGCATCAATACGTGCGCGTAGCTCAGCGTCCAAAGCTTTCTGGCTCATGTAGCCTTTCTCGCAGACTCCGCGTCCCCAGAAGATGCTAGGTACTACATCCCATTGGAAGGCAACCACGGGTCGGTCTTGACACATGTATGGGTTGGGGATCGCCTTTAATACTGTGCTCTCGTTACCGAGGACAACAATGGCTTCCACGTAGTGGCCCGGCTCTCCGATTTCGTCTTCCTCCACTCCTTCTGCAATGAGGTAGTCTCGGGGAACTTTGCCGTAGTACTTGGTGAGTCGAATACGGTCCTTGGGTCTGCTGTCCACTGATGAGTCGAACTCAATTTCTTCTTCACTGGCGGCTTCTCCTACGAACTCTTCGTCCTTGTAGATGCCCTGCTCCTGCAACTCCTCTACGATGTGACGTGAGACATACTCGTCGATAGCGCAACCTAATGCGTCATCCACTGCGTTAGCCGCTGGGTCAATCAGGAAGTTCTTAGGCTGTACTGGGTTTAACTTTACAATAGGCTTGTACGTCTCGGTTACGCCGATCTCGTCCATAGCGCCATCCATCATAGGACGTGAGCTGGGGGTGTAGATCTTACGCTCCTCAATGGTGATCTCTGCAATACCCGTGCCGTACACTGCCGCGTTGACTAGTACCTCAGCCATAGAGCTACGTACTCGAGCGTGGTGAAACTCTTCGTGTAGCTTTTTACGAAGGTAGACCATGTCCTCTGTCTGCTCGTCGGCAATGTCGTCCCGTACGTCAAAGATCTTACCACGACCGAACGTGGCTTCTTCGACCTCGGCTACGTTAGATTCAACAGCCTGTGCTAACGCAGGGGCGATAAGCTTAGAGCGCTCAGAGCCGCGCTCGCTGTCCTCAGCGGACCACTTGTTGCGGAAGAGTCGCATGTACTCGTCGTGCTTCTGGCTATAGTTGGATTCGTAATGGTCGCGCCAGTCTTGGCACTTACCCATTACCCATTCAGCCAAGGCACCCTCAAGGGCTACTTGTCCGTCAAACTCATCTGCAAATATGTCTTCAGCCATAATAGCCTCTGTCCTTTAAGTAGTTAGCGAGTCCCTGTAGGATCTCTGGATTATCCTGCGCTAGTCCTGCCGCTGTATTACAGCCGTTGCATAGTAGGCCACGAACAGCCCCATCGGAGTGGTTGTGATCCACTACCGTGGCGTCGTTTCGGCACTCAGTGTTAGCACATTTACCGTGTTGATCCTCTAGCATCTCATCAAACTCAGCTAGTGTTATACCATACGTAGCCCGAAGGTGCATGTCTCTCCGCTGTCCGGGCTTGTACAGCCTCTTGTTCTGTGAGTTTCGACACACCTTACATACTCCCCTGTATCCGCTTCTGCCTTCAGAACGCTTAGGGAACTCCTCGTAGGGCTTTTCCTGTTTGCACTTACTGCATGTTTTCATTGTCTTCTCCTGCATGAGAAATAGGGGATCAGGAATGCAGTCCGTCACCCCGTTAACTAGTAACCGGCTATGCTGTCCATAGGAACATAGTCGCCCTCTAGGTCGAGATCTGTTGCGTAAGGTACGATAGCCATCTGATCTATGTACGCTAAGGCGTCTAGCAGATCATCGTGAACCAGCTTTGAAGGAAAGGCGGATGCTTCATCTACGAAGGCTAGGTTCCAATCGCCCTTCTTCAGCTTGATCTTCTTGTGCTCGAAGCGACCCTGCAAACTCCAGAGGATTCGATCCTCCTTGCGCTGATTGCCGTGCGTGAGTAGTTCTATACGGAACACTCTATGTGTCCTACGCATTATGTCGTTAAGCGGACCGAGAACGGCTTGTTGCGCTATGCCTTTCTCAATACCTACGCTGATTGGCTTGTACTTCTCGACTGCCCTAAAGATCTTCTCGGCTGTCTCGTCCAGTGTCCACCGCCCGTGTTTGATGTCCTCTACATGCCACGTACCTGCATCATCTACAAATACGATAGCCATTGCGCTGTTATCCCTGCGCTTGGTCTTGTTACCCCTGTCTGACTCAAAGCCAGCCAAGTCAATGGCAATGTAGTAGTCACCGTTAGCTTCCGTGTTCCGCTTTTCGTAGAACTCAAACTCCTCTGGATCGAAGAACTCACTGCCCTTAGCGTCGAAGCTAGCCTCAAATTCCTGTCGGTACTGCCAGCCTGCCATAGTCTCCTTGGCGGCTTCTAGTTCCTCAGGGTCCAGCAGGGGGTTATCGCGTGACGTTAGATGCCACGACTTCCACCCCTTCTTACCCGTCTCTCCATTCATGTACACGTCATAGAAGGAGTTACGTCCCTCCGGTGTGCTGATGAACAACGCGCTCCCTTTCCTGTCCGCTAGTGCGGGACGTAGGATGGTATCAAATACGCCTTCCTTGTGGAACGCGAACTCGTCAAGGACCAGATGTTTAATACTGTATCCTCGTAGCGTGTCTGGACGGTCACTACCCTTCAGGGTGATCTTGTTTCCACCCGCTAACGTAATCTCAAGGTTGTTGACGTTAGACCCTTCAATGATATCACCGGCCAACTCGAACAACTTGTCCCACATTAGGTCTCGCGCTAGGCCCATCGTAGGGCCCACGTACATTGTCATCCCCGGCTGGCCGTCTAAGGCGGCGAGGATTAGAGTAACTGCGGCGAAGTGCGTCTTACCACAACGACGACCAGCGGCAATTACCTTGAATCGCGCATCGTCATTGATTACTTCCTCCTGCCACGGCAGAAGCTTGATATTAACCCCTGCCATTCCCGATCACTCCCGTATTGTGGCCCTTTGGTAGCACACTGTCGATTACTTCTTGACGTTAGGGTCCAATGCCCTAGCGTTACGTAGCATCCTCTCACTGATGCCCTTCTGTGCGTCCGTAGCGTCCTTCGCCTTACCCTTCCTGTACTCGTTGTGGTCCAGATACTCCTTAGCGGCGGCCTTGAGGTCCCCTCTGGCTAGGTGCCCTTTGGTCTCCTTGCCCCAATCGCCCCGGTAGGCCATGCTGACTATAGCAGACTGCTGTTCTTCTGGTAACACAGCGTAGTTCTTGGTAGTCTCCTGCGCCCTGCCTATGTATATCGGCATGACTTCCGTAAAGAAGTTCTTACCCATCAGCTCTGGGTCCGCTATCCCGACTCCTTCCGTCAGAATCCCCTTGGAATCCTTGTACGTCCCCGGTACAAACCCCTCTTCGCTGATGATATGGCGGGCTATGGGGTCTATTACGCCCCTGTACCCGTAGAAACCAGCGGCTACGTTAACTGCATCATCCCCGTAGTAGCGCTTACGCTTAGCCTGCGACTCTATTGGCTCTAACTCAGTAGTCATCGTCGGGTTCCCCTGTGCTCCCGTCAATGGTGACGCCAGCGTCGTTGTTAAGACCAGTGATATTAATAGACACAGTTGCATTAGCTTTCCCGTCAGCCGTGAAACCGGCCAGTGGCATCAAACGGTCGGCCAGTAGCTTCATGGCAACCGCTTGGTTCTTGTGTTCGTCGTCGAAGGCCATGTCAAACATCTTCTCTATAAGCATAGGGGACTTCGGATTGAGGAGTAGACGTTGCCTAAACTCCTTTAGGGCGCTAGATTGCTCCCTTTTGGTCATATGTTTGGTCGCCTCGAGGGCCTTTTTGGAGGGCCGACCCGTCAAACCTTTAGCTTTTTCGGCCATTATGTGGTTTCCTCAATGGTATCAAGCAATTACGCTACCCTGAAGAGTAGCCTAGTCGTGTGTAATAGTTCCCAAAAGTACCTTTTTGCAAGGCTTCGCGGTAACCCGGCGATCCGCGAAGCCGCGCAGGCCCCCCGCCCCCGCGTCGAGTTATCCACAGGTTATCCACAGGGTTA
>OBPT01000415.1_pt1 | contig 12767 bp, 12 predicted proteins | sample 1534671 | NCBI WGS metagenome assembly OBPT01 (sample SAMEA3275494, study PRJEB22092) | marine metagenome | biome: ENVO:00000447 marine biome; feature: ENVO:00002042 Surface water; material: ENVO:00002010 seawater | collected 2014-06-21T11:00:00+00 | depth 1 m | reverse complement strand
AATAAATCCGGGGATCGCGTCGCGCTTCACTGCCAGCTCAGGTACCCACCAAGAATGAATCACGTCGTTTGCGGTCACCAGAAGTCGAACCTTGGTATTCACTGGAATAACAACGGGCTCGTCTACTTCTAATAAATAGTGCTCGCCTTTTTCTTCGGAGTTGTACACTTCGCTCTGCGGCGTACGCAAATTACTGAAAAAACTGACGTTGTCGCCATTTTCATTCAGATACTCGTACTTCCATTTCCACTGGTAGCCGGTAACGAGAATATCCATTTCGGCATCATCTGTATCGTAGACGTAAATAAGCGTCGAAGTCGCAGGCACAGCCATCCCGATCAGAATTAAGAAGGGAACTACGGTCCAGGCGATTTCTACCTTAGTGCTCTCATGAAAGTTCGAGGCCTTAAAACCTCGCGATTTTCGATGGTAGATGATGGAGTAAAACATCACGCCAAAAACCAACACACCAATAACGACACAAATCCACAAAATTGCCATGTGTAAGTCGTAAATAGCTTGGCCCGCACTGGTCACACCAGGGGACATGTTCAGTTGGTTTACTTTATCACTTTGAGCATACGCACCACCGCTCAGGAGTGTGGCCAAAATCGCAGAAGCATAAATAGAGTGCGCGCGCAGCCGATTAATAATGGACTTCATTCCGCTGTGTCTCCGTTAATTAATTGTGTTTCACGTGTCTTCAGCCTTTGCACTAATCGGGCCTTATAAAGCCGTGCAGAGTCACACGCTGTACGCCACGGCAGTCCTGTGGAAACTGAGTCATCGCGCAGCGGCAGAATTATAGACGATGTTTACGGCAAAAACACTAACCAGCTGATTCAAATCGCTTTTTAAAGGTGGGGCTACAAATCAACATTAAACACTAGATGTTGTAGTGGTTGACCATTAGGTACACTAAATACGGTAAATCTGCGCTCAAACGGGAGTCGCCCGCTTAATCTGTCGCAATCGTGTTAAAGATCATTTTTGCTCGGCGGCCTCGGATCCATCAGCCGCACCGGCTCTGCCACCGTTTCGGTGCGCCTTGAAATTCCCCGACTCACTCGCGTTGGCACTTCTTTGACTTTAACCGGAGCAGTGGGCCGATCTTCGCTGAAATCACACGCCACACATAAACGCTTATCACTATCTAGATCGACCACAATGGTATCCATTGCGGCACATTTTGGGCACACAGCTCCAGCTATAAATCTACGTCTTTGCATAGTATTCTCCAATTTCAGTTATTGTAGCGTTGTTATCGCAAAGGTGTGAGTCATGAGTTCTGTCCGGCAATTTAAGCAATGGTCACCAGTGATTGGGAATAAGGTGTTCATTGATGCGAGCGCAGTAGTATTGGGTAATGTGACGCTCGGCGACGACGTGAGCGTATGGCCCCAGGTGTCAATCAGAGGCGATATGCATGCTATCTCGATTGGAAGCAGAACCAGCGTTCAAGATAATAGCGTGCTTCACATCACCCATGCTGGCCCATTTAATGCGGATGGATGGCCACTCGTCATTGGATCGGACGTCACAATTGGCCACAGCGTAACCCTTCACGGTTGTCACATTGGGTCGCGAGTACTCATTGGTATGGGCGCGATCGTTATGGACGGAGCGATCGTTGAAGACGAGGTTGTGATCGCTGCCGGCGCACTCGTTACCCCTCGCAAAAAGTTAGAGCGCGGATTTTTGTATGCGGGATCACCCGCAAAACAAATTCGCCCACTGACCTCTAAAGAACTTGAATTCTTTACCTACAGCGCCAACAACTACGTGCGCCTAAAAGACGAATACATCGATCACTATGGTTCTGGCCACGCCTAAGACAAGCCTCAAGCGGCAGCAATCGTTCCTCTCAAATGACTGATCACACTCGCCGTATCAGGCCGCTCGCGATGCCAGATATAAAAGGCCTCCGCTGCCTGCTCAACCAGCATCCCTAGGCCATCGGATACTGCCCATGCCGCATTCTGTGCTGCCCATCGCATAAAAATAGTGGGTTCGGCGCCATAGACCATATCGTAGCAACAACACCGCTCGCTCAGAATTTCTCCCGAAAGCGTGGGCATTTCACCATGCAGACCCGCACTGGTCGCGTTAATAATCAAATCAAAAGGGGGCTCTTGGTCTAGCTGATCAAAGCCACCTCCGGTAACCACCCCTAAATCCGTGAATTCCTGCGCCAGTCTCTGGGCTTTTATCGCGGTTCGATTGGCGATCATCAGCGCTGCAGGAGATTCACGCAGCAAAGGTTCTAAAGCACCACGAGCAGCCCCGCCAGCGCCAAGAAGAAGCACTCGCCGCTCTCGAACTTGCCAGCCATGGTTGGCGATCATGTCTCGGATCAAACCAATCCCATCGGTGGTGTCACCATAAATATCTGCGCCATCACGAACGAGGGTGTTGCACGCTTTAGCGCGCTCTGCTCTCGCACTTAAGCGTGTCGCCAAAGCGTAAGCCTGCTCTTTAAATGGGACCGTGATATTGAGTCCCGAGCCACCTGCGGTAAAGAAATCATGCGTGGCACGATCAAAGTCAGTGAGCTCGACTCGAATGGCGCGATACTGAATAGACAAACCGATCTGCCGGGCAAACTCAGCATGAATAAAAGGTGAACGGCTGTGCTTAATGGGATTGCCAAATACCGCAAAAGTAGATCGTGTGTCGCTAGACCAACCCGCGTTGCTCATGAGGATACCCAATCACGGGGCTTCAAATAATGGGTCAATAATTCGCTCTCGGGTGAACCTGCTGGCGGTTCGTAAGCATACTCCCAACGGACAAGGGGTGGTAGCGACATAAGAATCGATTCGGTGCGGCCGTTTGACTGCAACCCAAACAGGGTGCCTCGGTCATACACCAAATTAAACTCAACGTAGCGCCCCCTGCGGTATAGCTGCCAATCCTTGTGTCCTTCATTGAATGCTTGGCGTCGGTGTCGGTTCACTATGGGTCGGTACGCCGCCATATAGGAATCACCAACCGCCCGCATAAGGGCAAAACACCGATCAAAACCACCCTTGTTAAGATCATCGAAAAACAAACCGCCGACGCCTCTAGCCTCGTTCCGGTGCGGCAAGTAAAAATAGGTATCACACCACTGTTTGTATTCTGAGTACACTTCATCGCCAAAGGGGTCACATGCCGCCTTTGCTGTTGTATGCCATTGCTTACAGTCTTCGTCAAAGCCATAGTAGGGGGTCAAATCATAGCCCCCACCAAACCACCATATCGGATCTTCACCCTCTTTTTCAGCAACGAAGAATCTGACATTTGCATGTGATGTAGGAACAAATGGGTTATTCGGATGAATCACTAGGGACACGCCCATCGCCTGGAAACTACGCCCCGCAAGCTCAGGTCGATTATGTGTAGCCGAGCCCGGCATCGAAGCACCCATGACATGCGAGAAATTAACACCGCCTTTTTCAATCAGGTCGCCCCCCGCTAGAACGCGAGAGCGACCCCCACCACCTTCCTCTCGGACCCAGCTGTCAGTGATAAACCGAGAGTGATCTAAATCTTCGAACTCCGCGCAAATCGCATCTTGAAGACCAAGCAAGTAAGTTTTAACCGCGTGTATATCCAACTCTTCTCTCCTAAACGCGCGCAATCTCGCCGGTTATGGCATTCCGTATCGCGCTTGGCTTGCGTAAGCCCTGAACTTTCCCCGGCATGATCAGATCGACCTGATTACCAAAATAACGACGAACATCACGTGCCGTCATAGCGGGCGGCTGGCCAGCTGGATTGGCCGAGGTTGAGACCACAAATCCACCCACGGCGCTCGCTAATTGCTGCACTAAGGGATAGGCACTTACCCGCAATGCTATACTATCAGAGGTGCCAGTAACCCATTGCGGCCAGCGGTTGCTATGTGGCACCAGCCAGGTAACCGGGCCCGGCCAACTTGACTCGACGGTCGCGCATTGCTCGTCAGTCAGACCACCCAAATGCGGACGAGCGCACCCGAGTGTCGCAACAGCAATTATGAGGCCTTTTTCCCAAGGACGATCCTTCAGCGCCAGAAGTGTCTCGACCGCCTCGCGATTGAAAGGGTCACACCCCAGTCCCCACACACCTTCTGTAGGGTAAGCCACTAATCCACCGCTATTAAATACATCGCGGGCGCGCAGTAAATGATACCCGAAGCTCACAGTATGTTTACCTCACCAACTTCGCTCTGCCCATGCCGACTTTAGCATCCGATTGCTCTCGATAGGTGCGCACACCAAACGCTCAGCTGGTTGCGATACCAACGACCAGCCAGCACTCTTCGGCCAACCATGCAGAAGGAGCACGATATTAGCAACGAACCCCCTGAAGGACAATTTAAACCCGACGATACCCCTCGGGCGCACTTTCTATGTGGCCCATCAATTCTAATTCCACTAGCTCCTGCTGAATCCTCTGACGAGAGAAGCCAGACTCTTGAATCAAATCAGAAGTGGTACAGACGGTATCGCCCATAAGATCTATCAGGATCTGTTGAGCCGTTGTAAGCAACCTCGCCTGAGTAGGTGGGCCTTTAGGATCCATTCCCAATCGACACACGAAATCGGTCTGACCTAATGTGAGCCAGACATCATCGATTGAGCGAAGCAGTACCGCACCGTCAGACAATAAATCCAAACCACCCAGTCCGCCCTGGTGAAGTGGCGACCAAGGCACAGCCCACACCTCACGATTTTGATCGACCGCATGTTTCGCTGTGACCAGAGAGCCACTCTGGCGCGCCGCCTCGATCACAACAACACCAACCGACAGCCCACTCACCACTCGATTACGCTTTGGAAAAGTTCTCTTACTTGGAGGCTCGCCGAATGGTTGCTCTGCAAGCAGACACCCTTGCTCTTGTATTTTTTCTGCCAAGTAGGCGTGTCTGCGGGGGTAAACTTGATCGATGCCATGCGCCAGCACAGCAATCGTATGACCCGCTTGCATTGCCCCTTCATGAGCGCAGGCATCCACACCCAAGGCCAAACCGCTTGTGATGACCATGCCAGCACGTGCCAAGTCAGCAGCGAAGGCGCGCGCTATTTGTTGAGCCTGTATCGAGGCACTCCGCGCACCGACCATGGCGATTTGAGGGGTATCGAGGTCTAACCACAGACCGCGGCGGTAAAGGACGGGAGGCGGGTCAGCGATCGATTGCAATAGGGTAGGGTAGCGAGGACCGCCCAGCGGGATGACCTCAATCGCAAGGGTCTGTATGCGCTCTAAAGCGCGCGCTTCGCCATCGGTGAGCCGACCGACCGCCAGTCTGTGAGCAGCTGCTTGTAAGCGATCAGCCACCGAGTTCGCCTGCCGCTTGGGCCACCGGAGTAAAGGGGTACGGACAACTTGAGCAAAACCCCCCAGCCATTGCACTAATCGGGTCAGATACGCATCTGACCCCTTAGTTGCCATATGTAAAACAGTTGCAATATCCTGTTCGGAATAAACCATAGATCATCCTTGATCACGTTGGTCTGGACTTTCGTTTAAGGCGTTTTCACTTTATCCATCACCGCCAGTGGACGGTTTGCCTTCAGCACCAGAGCGAGGCTGGATTTATCGAAGACTTCAAAAATCATTAACAATCCGGCACGCGCATCTGGGAACGCGACCGATTCGCCCGCCACGGCATCATATTGAGTCTTGCCCACCTTAAAAATTTCAAGCACATGGCCGACCTCTATGCCATCGCGCTGCCCTTTATTAACAACCACCGTGTTGAGGGCGCCGACTTGATCGACCCCACCCTCGACCGAGATCATATAACCATTTTCGACCACCTTGCTTGGGGGTCTCGGCTCATAAGCTGCATCAAGAACCCTTGTCCTGAGGGGCAGAACTTTGTCACCCTGCCGAATTTCCTCTGAAACTGATCTTATTTCGAACTCTACTATCTCGGCACCGAGATCTGCTGTCTGAAGCGCTCGAGCAGACCCTATCACTCGAGCCTCTAGGCCCAGCAACTCTCCTGTGATAGGGTCCTTCAAGCTTTTTTCGATGCGATAAATGCCAAATGAAGGGAGTCCATCGGAACCGTTGGTCACCCCCAGCGCACCACGCACCATTATTGTGTCTCCGGGAGAACTCAAAAGATTGCCTTTGGTCGAGCCCAGTACGTAAGGAGCGCTCTCGGCGGTGCGAGGATCGATCACTCGGTTGCGGCGCAAAAAGGAACCTATTTGATCGAGCCCAATCAACGGAATCGCTAGTTCAAGTGAGGACGCTCGGATGCCAGGCTGAAGTTTGATATCTCTGCCTCTTTGCAAGCTAACGTGCGGACCAAAGCCTCCTGCCGCCTTAAGAATCAGCGTGTCCCCTGGGTAAATGAGGCGCGGATCATCGATCTGAGGGTTAGACATCCAAAGCTCGCGCCAGCGCCAGGGCTGCTCCAAATACATATCGGCAATGCTCCAAAGAGTATCTCCGCGTTGAATCCGATATTCCGAGGGAGCACCTGACTTCAGCGCTAATTGCCCGTTTGAAGCAACAACCTGAGCGTTAACACTCAAGAACAGCAGAGCAACACTGAACAGCCGGCAAAAAACATACGCTCTCATATTGACAACCTGCAATTACACTATCAGTAGAATGCCAACATGATACTCTACGAATAAAAATTTCACAGCCCTTAAACGCTTTCGATGAAACGGCGGGTGCAGGGAGTGAGCAGGGGGGCTATAATAGGGGCTCCACGGCTATCACCTGATCATTATGGCGTTACTCGAAATACTAGAATTTCCAGATCCTCGGCTTCGAACCAAAGCAAAACCGGTCGAAATCGTCAGCGATGCGCATCGAACTCTTATCGCTAATATGCTGGAAACCATGTACGCAGCCCCCGGTATTGGTTTAGCGGCCACGCAGGTCAATGTTCATGAGCGTATCCTGGTGATAGATGTTAGTGACAATAAAGACCAACCACGAGTCTTCATTAATCCAAGTATCGAAGTACTCGATCCCGCAACAGCAGATTACGACGAGGGATGCCTATCGGTGCCCGGTTTTTATGACACCATCACGCGACCCCAACGAATCCGGGTGAACGCGGTCGATGAGCATGGCAAAGCATTCTCTGAAGAATTAGAGGGTCTGCTTGCGATTTGCCTTCAGCATGAGATGGATCATCTCGAGGGTAAACTCTTTGTCGACTATTTATCGCCCCTAAAACGCAATCGAATCCGCAAGAAACTCGAAAAAACGCACCGAGAACAAGCGTGATGTCAAACCGGCCACTCCGAGTTGGTTTTGCCGGCACCCCCCCGTTTGCAGCGAATCACCTCACTTACCTCCTGCAACATGGTGTGACTGTAACGGTTGTGCTCACACCTCCAGATAAGCGAGCAGGCAGGGGCAAAACGCTCCAGCCGAGTGCGGTAAAAGCGGCTGCGATTGCCGCTAACATCCCAGCTCTACAACCGCTAACACTGCGCGACTCCGACATTCAAGCCGAACTGGCCGCACTCGATTTGGATGTTCTCGTCGTCGTTGCGTACGGACTGCTCATACCTCAGGCGGTCCTTGATATCCCACGACTGGGCTGCATCAATGTACACGGTTCTCTGCTCCCACGATGGCGGGGAGCTGCACCAATTCAACGTGCCATTGAAGCAGGTGATACAGAAACGGGTATCTGCATTATGCTAATGGATGCGGGACTTGATACGGGTCCAATCCTGGCAACTCGGCGCTGCCCTATTACACCTAGCACAACTGCCGCAGACCTATTCCAAACGCTTGAAGGACTGGGGCAGGTCGCCTTACTCGAGACACTGAATGAACTCGAATCTTTGCGGCCGTTGGCAGTGCCACAAAATTCAGACGGCGCTACCTACGCACCAAAACTAAGCAAAGAAGAAGCTTTCATCTCTTTTCAACTTCCTGCAGAACACGAAAACCGTAAAATCAGAGCCTTCTTCCCAGCGCCTATTGCCTACACCAGCCTGAACGGCGACCGCGTAAGGCTTCTTCAAGCTGATGTCATCGAGTTACAACATGATCAACACCCAGGAACCATTATTGCCGCAAACTCAGACGGCATCTTGATCGCCTGTGCCTCGAATGCTTTAAATCTTCGTCAAGTTCAGCTGCCCGGGGGTAAACCTCTACCCGTATCGGCCCTGATTCATGCGTCGAACTCTCCTTTCACACCCGGCCAAATCCTTGGCAAACCCCTCCAGTGAGCGCTCTTGGGCCAAGATTGGCGGCTGTAAAAATTATTGCGCACACCCTCGCAGGGGGAGCAACACACTCAGCGCCAAGCCTCGATCACCTCAGCACCCAAGAACGGGCATATGCTTATCAACTCACCCAAGGCACATTGAACGCAGCACCAAAGCTACAAGGTTACTTACGGCAACTGCTGACCACGCCACTCAAAGCCAAAGAAACTGAGGTCAAAGCGGTTATTCTAGCCGGGCTCTATCAGCTGAGTGCCATGCGAACACCAGATCATGCAGCGGTCAACGAGAGTGTAGAGCTCGCCAAAAAACTGAAGAAAACGTGGTCTCTTAAACTGGTCAATGCCTGTCTTCGGCGCTTTACCCGGGAGCACGAACACCTCGAGAACGGTCTCAGTGAGAGCGAGCAAAGTGCACACCCCAGCTGGCTCTTCAGTATCATAACGGACCAGTGGCCAGAAAAAGCGAACGAAATTTTGGCAGCAAACAACCAGCCTGGGCCTCTGTGTTTGCGTGTAAACGAGCAAGCTATTAGCCGCAGTGCCTACGCCGCGCTCCTAGACGAAGCGAATTTGACCTATGAATTGAGTTCGCTGGCCGAGAGCTGTATTCGACTGAAGCAAAACATCACAGTGCACGAGCTGCCCGGATTTTTAGACGGCTGGGTATCCGTTCAAGATGAGGCTGCGCAACTCGCGGCGTCTCTACTGCGCATAGAGGCCGGGCATAAAGTTCTGGATGCGTGTTCCGCTCCTGGGGGAAAAGCCTGCCATATTGCCGAGCAGAATCCAAAAATAGACCTGATAGCTCAAGATGTGAGCCCCGAACGCCTACTCAAAGTCAACGATAACAAGGCTCGATTAGGGCTTACATTCAAGATCGAAGAGACACCCACCGAAGCCCTTGGGCAGATCCCGTGTTTCGACCGAATTTTGGCTGATGTGCCTTGCTCTGGCACTGGCGTTATTCGCCGACATCCTGACATCAAACTCCTTCGGCAACACTCTGATTTAGAGCAGTTTCACCGACAGCAACTCTCTATTCTCAAGTTTTTGTGGCCGCAGCTCTCACCCGGCGGCGAACTGCTCTACGTTACCTGCTCTATTCTGGAACAAGAGAATGACCAGACCATCGATACCTTTTTGAAACAAACACCCAGCGCTCAACATGAACCGATTGCAGCAGACTGGGGTGTTCAAACCTCTCACGGCAGACAACTATTACCCACCCTAGACGGCGCTGATGGCCTCTATTTTTCGCGGTTGAAAAAATCTGCAACTCACCCATAAAACGCTAGGATTTTCGCAGTGAATTCAGTAAGGTACGCAAAACATGTTAGAGGCACTGACTCCCGATGAAAATCATTATCCTCGGTGCAGGCCAAGTGGGCGGTACACTCGCTGCGCAGCTGGCGAACGAACGCAGTGACATTACAGTCGTTGACACCGATCCATTGATCCTTAGAAACCTTCAAGACCATCTCGACATCAAAACCGTAGAGGGGCCCGCTTCTCTACCGAGCACCCTCAAACGGGCAGGTGCCGAGGATGCTGAGTTGATTATTGCGGTCACGAACAGTGATGAAATCAATATTGTGGCGTGCCAAGTTGCGCATACCATTTTCTCTTGCCCAACCAAGATTGCCCGTATTCGTGATCAAGATTATCTGAACTACGCCAGGGCGTTATTTCAAAGGGATCATATTCCTATTGATCTCATTATTGGCCCCGAACAGCTGGTCACTAACAATATTAAGCAACTCATCGCCAACCCGGGCGCGCTTCAAGTACTCGATTTTGCCGAAGGTTTGGTGCAGCTAGTCGCTGTAAAGGCAGTCGTTGGAGGGCCCATTGTGGGCCATCAACTCAAAGAAATTCGCGACCACATGCCCTCTGTTGATACCCGCGTCGCCGCTATCTTTAGAGATGGCCGCCCACTTATCCCAGAGGGCGATACCGTTATTGACGATGGTGACGAGGTATTTTTCGTTGCCAATCGCAAGCATATACGAACAGTCATGTCTGAGTTGCGCAAGCTCGAGAAGAGCTACCATAAAGTCATGATCGCGGGTGGCGGCAACATTGGCGGAACCCTTGCGCTGGCTTTGGAATCACAGTACGACGTTAAGATCATCGAGCAAGATTATCAGCGATGTCGGGTGTTATCAGAACTGATGAAATCGTCTTTAGTGCTGCATGGTAGCGCCTCAGATTCCCAACTGCTCAGAAATGAAGGTATAGACACAACAGACGTTTTCTGTGCCCTCACCAATAACGACGAATCTAATATCATGATGTCGATATTAGCAAAGCGAATGGGCGCCAAGAAAGTCATCACACTCATCACCAATCCCTCTTATGCGGAGCTGATTGGAGACGAGATCGACGTCGCGATATCGCCCCAGCAAATCACGATCAGCTCTCTTCTTGCCTACATCCGTAAAGGTGATATCAGCAGAGTGCATTCCTTGCGCCGAGGCGCTGCGGAATCGCTGGAAATTATCGCTCGGGGTGATTCAGTGTCGTCTAAAGTCGTAGGACGACGCCTAGATGCTATCAAGCTGCCTACGGGCACAACGATCGGCGCTATTGTCAGAGGTAAACAGGTACTCATGGCTCATAAGCACATCGTTATTGAATCTGAAGACCACGTGATTCTATTTGTCACCGATAAAAATCATATCGGCGAAATAGAACGACTCTTCAGTGCTGGCTTCGGGTATTTTTTCTAGAGATGTCGATTGCCACGTCACTCAGAATACTCGGGATACTGCTCATGCTATTCTCAAGTGCTATGCTACCGTCTCTCGCGCTAGCCTGGTGGGACCGCGATGGCACGGCGACCGCTTTTACTGAAAGCTTTTTAGTAGCGCTAACAACCGGACTGTTACTCTGGGCCTGTTTTTCTCGAGCGCGTGACGAGCTCCGAATCCGCGATGGCTTTTTAATCACTGCTTTATTTTGGATTGTATTGAGCTTGTTTGGTGCAACGCCTTTGTTGTTAGTGCCGCAGCTTGATATGTCTCTTGCTGATGCAATATTCGAGTCGGTATCGGGACTGACTACCACTGGAGCAACGGTCATTACAGGGCTCGATAGCCTACCACGCTCGATATTGCTGTATCGGCAGCTACTTCAATGGCTTGGCGGGATCGGTATCATCGTGATCGCGATGGCCATTCTCCCGATGCTTGGGGTAGGGGGCATGGCCCTCTACCGCGCAGAAACACCGGGTCCCTCGAAGAACAACAAACTCACCCCTCGCATAAGCCAAACAGCCATCGGGCTCTTCATGGTCTATTTGGTACTCACCATCGCTTGTGCTCTGGCATATTACCTTGCCGGTATGAATGCTTTCGATGCCATCGGTCACTCCCTTTCAACCGTGTCTATTGGCGGATTTTCTACGCATGATGCCAGCATGGGGTTTTTTGAGAGCGATGCGATACTTTGGATCAGTTCGCTATTCATGATGATTGCGGCTATTAATTTTGGGCTCCACTTTTTGGCTTGGAACCACCGAAGCATCTTGGGTTATCTAAAAGATCCCGAGATAGGATTCTTTTTACTGTCTTTGTCTGTCTGTATCATTATTACCTGCTTATACCTGATATCGTCGGAAACGCTCCCCAACAATCAAAGCCTCGTACATGGCGTATTTCAAGCTGTGTCCATTGCGACCACGGCGGGCTTTACCACAACCGACTTTTCACAATGGCCCACGTTTTTGCCCGTTATGCTCTTATTGTTTTCCTTTATTGGAGGCTGCGTAGGTTCTACGGGTGGCGGCTTAAAAGCTATGCGGGTACTGCTGATCATTAAACAAGGTCTGCGCGAAATGAAGCAACTGATTCACCCGCAAGCCGTGATCCCTCTGCGAGTGGGTGGTCGTCGCGTCGACGCCGCCATTATCAGTGCTGTTTGGAGTTTTTTCGCTGTCTATGTAACAGCCTATTTGGTCATATTGCTGGTACTCATGGCGACCGGGCTCGATTTCTTAACGGCATTCTCTGCGGTCGCAGCCACCCTGAACAACTTGGGGCCTGGTTTGGGTGAAGTGGCGACTAACTACGCCAGCATATCGGATCAAACAAAATACATCCTTTGCTTCACTATGCTGCTGGGACGCCTTGAAGTTTTCACGCTGCTGGTCTTGTTCACACCCATGTTCTGGAAACGTTAAGCAATTAGGCTCTGTGTTTCTTGATCACTTCATAGGCCGACTGAATTTCCTGTGACTTTTCAGTGGCGAGCCGGATCATCGCATCCGGAACACCCTTTGCTATGAGCTTATCGGGGTGATTCTCGCTCATGAGCTTTCGATAAGCTCGTTTGATTTCCGCATCAGTCGCCGATGCCTCTACACCCAAGGCCTCGTAAGCGACTTCAACACGCGTGATCGAACCCTGCGACCCGGGCGCCTGATGAAACTGACCTTGTGCCTGAGCCATACGCAATAGTTGTGCTATATGAGCATGGCTGAAACCCAACAAATGCCCGATTCGGTCAAGCGTTCGCTGTTCCGCGGTATCCATTTGGCCATCAGCCAAGGCGAGTGTCACCAAGAACAAAAATAAGGTTTGCT
>OBPT01000412.1_pt1 | contig 12797 bp, 13 predicted proteins | sample 1534671 | NCBI WGS metagenome assembly OBPT01 (sample SAMEA3275494, study PRJEB22092) | marine metagenome | biome: ENVO:00000447 marine biome; feature: ENVO:00002042 Surface water; material: ENVO:00002010 seawater | collected 2014-06-21T11:00:00+00 | depth 1 m | reverse complement strand
GTCCCAAAAGATTGGCCTGTGCAGTCAGCTCCTCTGGCAGCTTTAGTCCCGGATGCACAGGCATCAGGGAGAGTTTGTTCAGGTGGTAGACAGGAAGAGAGCTCAAGCTCAGCGGTCACGGCAATTAACGGGTGCTGAGCATTGAGCCTGCCACGATGATCAGCACGCGCAGCACTTCGACACTGCCAACGAGGGCAAGACCCAACCAGAACTTCTTAACCCAGGCTGGTGGCTCTTTGATCCAGGCGGGAGTGACGCTTCCGCCAGCCATGTCGCGGGTTTGCAACTTTTGGGTCCACTGCATGTCACGCCAATCGCTTCCATACCGAGGGAAGCGCTGGTAGATCGGCATTTCGCCAGTCGCGGCGCCAGGTATGACTCTGTATTAACAATGCTCAGCGCCGTGTTCGCTCGGCGAAAAAAGTGGTCCGCAAAAAGATTACGACAGGACCAGCGCTGCCCGGTAAATTGGCCGATTGTTCTAGCGAAGATCCGGCGCGTGGTGAGCTGTTTTTGGTAGAGGGTGACTCGGCGGGGGGCTCTGCGAAGCAAGCTCGAGATCGCGAGTTTCAGGCGATTTTGCCTCTGCGGGGCAAAATTTTGAACACTTGGGAAGTGGATTCACAAGAAATTTTAGCGTCGCAAGAGGTTCATAATATTTCCATCGCTCTGGGGGTTGATCCCGCCAGTGATGATTTGAGTGGTTTGAGATATCACAAGGTGTGCATCTTGGCAGATGCCGATTCCGATGGTCTCCATATTGCCACGCTCATCTGTGCTCTTTTTGTAAGACACTTTAAGCCCCTGATTACAGCGGGTCATGTCTATGTCGCGATGCCCCCGCTGTATCGAATCGATCTGGGCAAAGAGGTGTTCTACGCGTTAGATGACAGCGAGAAGCAGGGGATCATCGATCGTCTCGAGGCAGACAATAAGCGCGCTAAAATCAACGTGCAGCGGTTTAAAGGCCTGGGTGAAATGAATCCATTACAATTGCGGGAAACCACCATGGCGCCAGATACACGCCGCTTGGTTCAGCTGCGGTTAGACCACGGCGATGGCACGCTCGAGATGTTCGATATGTTACTGGCCAAGAAGCGAGCAGGTGATCGGCGAGAGTGGCTCGAGAGCAAGGGCGATATCGCGGTAGTGCTCAGTTAGTCAAACGGAGGTAGAGTGATGATTTCATTAAGAATTTTTATGGTGGCCTTAGCCCTCTTGGCGGGTTCTGCGCACGCTGACTGGACCCTCGACAAAGCTCAGTCTGAGCTCACATTTTTATCGGATAAAAATTCCGGCATCGTCGAGCGACACTCGTTTCAGTCTTTTGACGCTCAATTATCGTCATCCGGCGGGTTCGAGGCGAGTATCGATGTCAGCACGGTAGAGACTGGGATTCACATTCGTAATGGTCGCATGAGAGCGATGTTGTTTAATGTGCCCAACTTCCCTAAGGCGACGGTCACTGGTGCCATCCCTGAGTTTTCTGCGAGCACTTATTCGGATCGATCTACCCAGCTCGCGGTGAGCCTGCAAGTGAGCTTGGTCGGGATAACGCAAGAGGTGCCTGCTCGTTTATCGGTGGTGCGTGACAGTACCGGTGGGTTCTCTGTGCAGACACTCGAGCCAATACTGCTAAAAGCTTCGGACTTTGGCCTTCAGCAGGGCGTTGAAGCGCTCCGAACGGTCGCTGGGTTACAAACGATTAGCACGACTGTGCCCGTGAGTTTTAGCCTTTACTTGAAGCCGACAAGTCTTTAGTCGCTGCTCACAATAGTGGGTGATCACTCGGTTACCCACGCCATAATCCTAGGTGAAAAGCTGCCGTGCTGAATGAAGGGCGACGCTATTGCAGCGCCCGAGCTCGAGCAGAGAGTTGTTGCTGCCAGCGCGCATATTGACGGTTAGACGGTGCGATTTCGGTGAGCTTTGTGGCCCATGTGGCGGCCTCGGCGAAGCGATTTAAACCTGCTAGGTAGTGAGTTAGCGCCATCAAGGCATCTTCTTCGCTCGGCCACTGGGTTACCAAAGCCTGCAATACAGCAATGGCTTGAAGCGGCTCCTGTTGATCATGCAGAGCAATGGCATAGACGTATTGGTATCTAGGATTGCTGGCTTCGGCGGCGCGCTTCAGCCAAGGCAGTGCGTCTGCAGGTCGCTGGTCTCTGATCATCGCCAATCCGAGGGCGTGGGCTAAATCGACTTGCTTGGGAATGGCGTTTAATCCCTTTTCTAACACCTCGATCGCTCGCTGGTTAGCGCCCATCGCATGATCTAAATCAGCAAGATTAATATAGGCCGCAAGCAACTGCTTGTTCTTGCTTATGGCTGTTTGGTAGTGAGTTCGTGCTTCGTCTGGGTTGCCTCTGCGTCGTTCAAAATCGCCCAGTGACACCAGCTGTTCAGGCTGATCGGTATGCCTCATACTGATTTTGCGATACTCGTGAAAGAGCCCCTCTAGTTGTGCTCGTTGCGTCGTATCGAGCGCGCTCAAAGAGATATCAGCAAGGCTGTAAGCAAGCGCGAGACGGACGGATAAGTCGCTGTCGCCCAGTAGCTCGACCAAAAGTTGCCGACGAAGCCCCTCGGGTAAATCGGCCGCCGTGCGGACGGCCGTTGAACGCACCAGTCCATCGGTATCAGCGAGGGCATAGCGAATGGTGTCTAAAGCCTGATTCGAGTTGAGCACCAGGTGCGAGAGCGCGCTCGCTCGCCACAGATCCGGCTGCTTGGCATTGGTAATGATCTGTTGCAGATCGGGTTGCGCGCTGAGATCGCCCGGCCACGCTTTCGCCATCGTCAGGGCCCTTGTAGTTTGATCGTCCCGCCGCAGTTGATCCCACTCAATCAGGTGTTCGAGTGCTTGATTGTTACTCATCTCTTGGTGACATTGTGTGCAGGCATTGGGGGAGCCAGTGTTAATGCTCAGATCAGGTCTGGGTATTGGCATGCTGTGATCTCGCCGTGCGTCTACTCCCATATACACGGTCGCCGGCATATGGCAGTTAACGCACTGCGCCCCTTCGCTATTTTGGGGGTGGCGATGATGCGCTGGGGTGTCGAACTTTTCGCTGACATGGCATGACGCACAGAGACCGTTGTCGCTGGCATAAGTGCGCCCGGTGTGGGGGTTATGACAATCGGTACAAGTAACACCCGCTTGATACATTTTGCTCTGGATAAAGGATCCGTGAACAAAGACTTCATCGCGAATTTGTCCATCAGGGTAGTACAAAGGCGCTTCGATCAGCGCCAAGCGGTGTGTTTGCGATAGCGCCTGCCCCGCCTCGTAGACACCTAGATGACTTCGTCGTGAATGGCATCGAGCGCAAACCATGATCTGCTGATCATTGTCATTGCTGCTTGCTCGTTGAGCGATAGGCCCGTCGGTAAACTGCCACGCTGCTCGTTGATCCAGATCGTTAGACCATGGCGGTGGCGGCGATGATTGATCACCCTGAGCCCAGAAGAGGTGTTCCTGAGCGGGACCGTGACACCCCTCGCATCCAACTGAGACTTCGCTGAATGAGGTGTCATAGCTATCAGACAGTGGTTGATAGTTTTTCTCGACATTGGTGCTGTGGCACTCAGCGCATGAATTATTCCAGTTTTGATAGAGCCCGGTCCAATGTAGCGGATCATCTGGGGCAATCGCTTCATCTGGGCTTAAATGGTACCAACGCTGTCCCTGCTCGGCAGCGGGTCGGGCGTCCCATGCGACGGTAAATGCTTGGAGTCTGCCCCCAGAGAGTGGTATCAGGTATTGCTGCAGAGGGTAAACACCGAACACGTAGCTCACAGGGAAGGTTCGTTCCCCACTGTCGGTATCGGTTGTTGTGATCATGAACTGATCATTGGCGCGATGAAAGCGAGTGGTGTTGCCTAGGTGGCTGAAACTTTCACCCTCGAAGGGCGCGAGCACAGTCTGTCGAGTGGGCGCAGCCATGGCCTGTTGATGATGAGACGAGAGCCAGTCGCTGTGCTGTGTCGAATGGCAACTAGCGCACTCAGCTGACTGCGTTGCTTCTGGCGCTGCCTGCACTTGCCGGCAAACTCCGATTGTCAGCACCATTAAAAAAAGAAGAGCCGCCCTGAGCATCGAGTTTTCCGATCACCGCAAAATGCCACAGTATAGCAAAGTGTGACGTCACGCCAGTTCGCTGTTAACTAGGCTACGGCACTCAGTAGCGGTGGTGCAACGGGTAGTCCCTGAGGCTGCCGAACAGCACTCCAAAGATGTTCGGACAGCGGCTCGATAGGCGCTGTTGCACCTTGCGCTATCCAGTGAGCCAGCGCCTGAGCCACGTTGGGGTAATTTACCGAAGGTGTTTCTGCGAGTGTGTCAATAAACTGGTTCAGAGCAGGCGTGCTAAGCGTATCGCTCACCTGTGCTAATCCGAGTTTCTGCAGAGCGAGAGCGTTGCTACTCTGCTCCATTTGTCCCCGCATTGGAAACGTCAGGATAGGCTTACCAAGTTGCAAGGCTTCACTAATCAGCTCGAAGCCACTATTGCAAATGACCCCTTTGCACGTCGCTAAAGCGTACTTAAAGCCCCAGTAATCAGCGGTGTAACGCATTACGTTCCCCGCGGTACTGTCTTCTAGAACACTCGAATACTGCTTAAACGAAGTCGAGGGCATGCTATTCAACCACTCAGTCACGGTGGCCTGGTTCTCGAAGGGCAGATACACCAAGACATGTTCTCGTGTCTCTGTTTGCAAGGGCGGCAGGTCGATAATCGGTGGGCAAATTGATTTGCTGTAAGGGAACCAGTGCAAGCCAACCGATTTAGTGGTTGGCGCAAAGTACTTCATGATACTTCGAGTGAGAGGGTTGGCACCGGCGGTGGGGGTGGCGCCATCGAAGGCATACTGGTGGCCAATACCAATGGTTTCTCTGCCTCTGAGTTTGCCCGCCCAGGCGGTGACCGGTTCGTAATCGCTAATAATGAGATCGTACTGGGCCAGTCCCAAACCGATGACATCGCGAATGAACGTTAATGCGTGTGCGTCGCGAAGCGTATCACCGTAGTGAATTGCACCATCGCGAGACGCAAAGGTGAGACCCCGCCGCCACTCCCAGTCGCCAAAACACTCCATATCATTGAATCGGTGCTGTGAACGCCCAGAAAACAACCAGGTCACCTCAATGTGAGGGAAGTTCGCCAGTTCTTTGGTAATCGCGCGCGCCCTGCTGATATGGCCCTGCCCTGTACCTTGCACACCATAGAGAATTTTCATGTGATGAGCCCCCAATAATGTGCGTTGATAAACGCAGTTGAGCCGCCGATTAGGGCCCCTGCAGCGACGTCACCTGGGAAGTGGACACCGAGTACAACTCGCGATAAAGCGACGCTCGTTGCCCACATCAACAGACCGACCAAAGGTCCGCCGATGCACAAGCTGAGCAAGGTTGCGAGAGCGAATGCTGCCGAACTGTGGCCACTTGGGAAAGAAAACTGGTCGGAGGCTTTAATCAAACTCGAGAACGAATCGAACTTGTCGGCTGGCCGCAGCCGCTTCAAGGAATTCTTCATGGGCCAATACAGGGCGCGTTCCAGGGCCATGGTCGTCACCAGTGCAGGCACGATGACTTCTGGAAGAGGGTGTAAAACGAGTAGGAGCACCGCGGCTAGTACGTGCAGACTCCCATCTCCTGTGGCGGAGATAGCGCGTGCCGTTACAGCCCAATTATTTGATCGCGTAACGCCCACTATTTTTTCAAACAGTGTGTGGTCAACGCGTTGCAGGCTTGCAAGTATTTTCATACTGTCACATTGAAACTTTGTTGTGGCATTTCGATGACGGTTTTTTGGAATTTTTATGACAGACGTCGTATTGTGGCGCTTCAGAGGCCTAAAATTCGACCAGAAGCAGAATGAATTGCTGTGAGAATGGCGCTGATGGAATAGCAGCGCCTTGGCGGGTCAATTAATCGGGCTTGCAGGTAGGTCTCCTATCTGAGCCGCTGTTTTGCGCTAAGTTACAGTGTTTAGCGTTGTGGTCGCGGTATTTGGCTACCACTCACCGGTATTGGGCATTGATAGCCACGGTTCTTCCGGAGGTAAGGCCTCACCCGCCTGCAGCAGCTCAACCGAGATGCCATCGGGTGATCGTACAAACGCCATATGACCGTCGCGAGGCGGGCGGTTAATGGTAATGCCAGCCGCTTGCAGACGAGCACAGAGGTCATAAATATTATCGACCCGGTAAGCCAAGTGGCCAAAGTTGCGGCCACCTGAATAGGTCTCTGTGTCCCAATTGTAGGTAATTTCGATCAAGGGCGCCTTGCGTTCTTGAGCCAGAGTTAGGTCATCGGGGGCTGCGAGAAAAACCAGTGTGAAGCGACCTTGTTCACTGTTGTAACGATTGACCTCGACGAGACCAAGATGATCACAAAAAAAGGTCAGTGTCGCCTGAAGATCTGTGGCGCGAATCATGGTGTGTAAATATTGCATGATGATGGGTCTCAGTGTGAGGAAAGGAACTGCTTGATCGTATCTCGATAGCTGCGGCTCACCTTCAGTTTGGTGCCGTTACTGAGCGAGAGAGTGTATTCGCCGTTGGTCAAAGCTTGCGCTCCGCGGATAAGTTCAGCATTAACAGTGGTGGAGCGGTGCACTCTTAAAAACTGTGCCGGGTTCAGCTTATCGCTCAACTGACGCATGGTGATGCGCATAATGTGAGTGGCTCCGTTGGCATGTACGCACATATAATCGCCGGCAGCATCAATCCACTCTATGTCTGCGACCCGAACCAAACTGATATCACTGCCATCTTTAATAGCCAGTTTTTCTGGCCAGCTGTCAGCGCTCGTCTCGGGCTCATCGCTAAACTCGATGGGGTGCTTCACTGTCGCTGTCATCATCAAATCGAGCAGGGCTTGCTTTGAGTCCTTTGTGTCCTCGAGGCTCAGACGCTGTTCAGCTCGATGGATCGCTTCTGCTAACCGGTCTGATTCCACTGGTTTCAGCAAATAGTCGATGGCGTGCACTTTAAACGCATCCACTGCGTACTGGTCGTAGGCTGTGGTGAAAATGATGAGTGGGAGATTATCGCCCTGTAGCTTTTCGAGCAGCTCAAAACCACTCATGCCAGGCATTTGGATATCGAGAAAAACCAGATCGGGGCTTAATTCAGAGATCATCTCGCAGGCTTCAAACCCATTGCTCGCCTCACCCACAATGGTGACGCTGCCTAGGGCATCCAATCTATGTTTCAGGCCGCGACGAGCAAGTGATTCGTCATCTACAATGAGAGCGGAAAGGGTCATGGTGTTTCTCCCTGAATAAAGGGTAAGTTAATCGTCACTGTAAGACCTTGTGGCGGCGTCGCGCTCAATTTAAGGCTCTGCTGCGTGCCGTAGAGCGCTTTCAATCGCTCACGGCAGTTCTCGATACCGACACCACTGCCTTTCGGTGATTTACCGTGGCTGAAATCAAGGCCAGGTCCGTTATCCGAAACAATTAATTGGAGTTGACCCTCATCTCTATGGGCGCTGATCCCGATCGAGCCCCCTTTAACGCATTGACTGATACCATATTTGATCGCGTTTTCAACCAAGGGCTGCAGAATCAATGAGGGTACTTTCGCCTTTCTTACCTCTGGGTCGATTGAGAACAACAGGGTTAGGCGATCACCAAATCGAACTTGCTCGATATCAAGATAGAGCTTTATCGCAGCTACTTCTTGTTCTACCGTGACTTGAGCCATAGGATCGCTTTCCAGGGAATGTCGTAAAAACCGAGACAAGCGATCGATCATATCCGCAGCCAGCGATGTATCTTTATCTAATACAAGGGTTGATATGGCATTCAGCGTGTTGAATAAAAAATGAGGATTGAGTTGATAACGCAGCATTTTAAGCTGTGCTTGATTGGCTTCTGCTGTTGCAGATAAGGCTCTCGCTTTGGCGTCTTGCAATAAAATATAGTATTTGATTCCGAAGTACAGCGCGCTCCAGCCCAGCATGACCCATGCGGCTGAAATAGCGCCCTCAAGGTAGGAATAAAAGGCGGCACTGGACTCAATTCCAAAGGCATCTCTTTGCTCAGGAAAGAGTGTAAAAAAGACCCAGGTTCGCGCCATCATCCATACCACGCCGGCAAGATAGGAGCCCATCAGAAAGGGTAGTACGCGGCTTAAGAACGACATCTCCCAGGTGAATCGATAAATCCAACGCAGCCCCAAGCTGATAAACAGGCCGATGGCAGCAATGATAGGCACGTAAAAAGCATAGTTTTCAGGCGGGTCGCCCCAAACTGCGGCGCCTAAATAGAATGACAACGCCCATCCGGCCCAGCCACCGGATTGTAGGAGCCAGAACAAGCGAGTCTTTTGTAGCGGTTCGGCAAGATTCATGGCACTTAGTATAGCGCGTCGATTATTGGGGCGGCGCGCACTCTAACGCGCACAGCGTGCGATTGGTCGTTTTTAACCGGTAGCAAAGTCATACAGCGCGTCTCCATGCAGCCGATAGCCAGTCCACTCTGACATCGCAACGGCGCCTACGCTCTCGTAGAACTGTATTGAGGGAGTATTCCAGTCGAGTACGTTCCATTCAAACCGCTCGCATCCTTCTGCAACGGCTTGGCGCGCAAGATAGCGAAGTAGCGCTAAACCGGCACCTTGACCGCGGTACTCTGGCTCGACAAACAGATCTTCAAGAAATATGCCATGCTTGCCTCGCCAAGTACTGAAGTTATAAAAGTACAGGGCGAACCCGACATTGATCCCGTTAAGGTCACACATCAGTGCATGTACTCTGGGACTGTCTGAAAATAAGGCATGATCGAGATCGCTGGCCGTTGCCACCACTGCGTTGGGTTCCTTTTCGTAGACCGCAAGTGCGTGAATGAGCTCGAGAATTCTTGCAAGATCTGAGCGCTCGGCGGGCCGGATCATGGGTTGAGGGCGCAAGGTCGTCATGCCGAGTACAGCGTCCAGGCGCCGATAGCGATAAAACCAGCACCGGCGAGCTGATTAAGAAGCTTTGCATCAATTATTTGAGTGACTGCGCTACCGATAAGAACCCCCAGAGCCGCAGACACCACCAGTGCGCCCGCCGCCGCGCCAAAAACCAACCACTTCGAGATCTCTTTATCGGCCGCAAAAAGCATCGTCGCAAGCTGAGTTTTGTCGCCCAGTTCAGCTAGGAATACGGTGATAAAAATGGTTGCAAACGCTTTCAGTTCCATAGAATTTTCCCTAGTGTTAGTGATCTCTGCGAGAGCGGATTTCGATAAGTCTTAAAAGAGACAGGGCCTGTGTTTACCGCTGCTGCGGAGTTGGACGTGAGCGCTCCTGAACGTGCTTAAAATTACCGTTTTTCGCCGCTTAAAAGAGATTGTTTTCTAAAGGATTGAGCGTACTCTTTGCGCACATCGTTGTCGACTTTCTGTGTGGATGACGCCGATAAAAATCGAAGGTTCTTCTCAGTCTTTTGGAGCGCAGACGCGTGCTAAAAACACTCATCGTGGTGGACGATCCCGCCGACGACTTGGCGATGGATACCGCTGAAATCATATCATTTGATACCTATCTCAGTGATTACCCGAAATTGGGCCAATCAAAGCGGCGGGTATTGAATCTTTGTGATACCGAGCACTATTTATCGCGCGGCTATTACTGTTCACTACTCGCTGAAGCTAGGCAACACAAAGTGATGCCCTCGGTACAAACCATCAATGACTTGCGTCAGACCAGTCAAGAGACAGACTATTTAGTTGAGTTGCCGATAGCCCTTGTTGCGCCGGCTACTCGAGTGCAACAGCAGGTCGTTTTCTCGGTTTTTGTGGGGCGGAGCATTGACCCCGGATTAGCGCGCTTGGCGCGATATCTGTTTGAGCGCTTTCCGGCGCCGCCCTTAAAAGTCAGTCTCGAGTTTTTGCCTGCCTTGCGTGTTCGTGTGAGTCGAATGGGGTTGAGCGAGGTTTCGCCAGAAGAAAGGAGTTTTTTTGAAGACGCGCTGTCACGATATGTGAGCGAGAGTTGGCGCAAACCTGTTTCGGCGCGAAAGTATCGTTGGGATCTTGCGATCCTGGTGAATCCAAGTGAAGCGTTACCACCTAGCGACAAAGAAGCGATTCGCCGATTCGGGAAGGCGGCGAGTAAACTGGGCATCAATACCGAACTGATAGGGCATCATGATGTCACACGGCTAACGCAGTTTGATGCTTTATTTATTCGAGAAACGACAGCCATTGACCACCCGACGTATCGCATGGCAAGTTTGGCCGAGCGCGAGGGCCTGGTCGTAATGGACGACCCCAAGTCGATTCTACGGTGCTGCAATAAAGTGTTCTTGCATGATGCTTTTGCTTATAGCCAAGTGCCCTCGCTAAAAACCCGAGTGGTTGCAGCCTGCCACGAAGATGCGCTGGAGTCATTAGAACAGAGCTTTGATTATCCGATGGTGATTAAGCTGCCCGAGAGCTCATTCTCTTTGGGCGTTTTCAAAGTCGATACTCGGGATCAGTTGCGTCAGCGTCTACAAGAACTTCTGACCGACACTGCTCTGGTGCTGGTACAAGAGTTTTGTTTCACCGAATTTGATTGGCGAATCGGCGTGTTGAATGGCAAGCCCATTTACGCGTGCCGCTATCACATGGCTCGGAAGCACTGGCAGATTTATAACCACGGTGCGGCGCGATCTAAATCTGGGCGTTTTGACAGTATGCCGACCTTCGAGGTGCCGACCAGAGTCTTGTCTGCCGCGGTCAAAGCCTGTGCTGTGGTTGGTAACGGCCTGTACGGGGTCGATTTGAAGCAACGCGGTGAGGCGGTGTTCGTTATTGAGGTAAACGATAACCCCAGTATCGATCATGGTGTCGAGAATCGCTATTTGGGTGATGAGCTGTACATGATCGTTATGTCGGAATTCACCTCACGCTTGGAAGCACGGGGGCGATGAGGCCAGCTCGGTTGTCGGATGTCGATGCACTTGTCGCGCTAGAGGCCAGTTGTTTTGCGTTCGATAAGATTGCCAAGCGGCAATGGCGTTATCTTATCCAGCGTTCACGCGCGCGAGTTTGGTTGATCGAGGGTACAGAGGGCCTTGCTGCCAATGCCGTGGTGTTGTGCCCCTTAAAATACCGCTCATCAAGGCTTTATTCTCTGGCGGTTGCACCTGAATATCGAGGCGAGGGGCTGGCGAGGCGGCTACTGCAGCACGCGCTGGCCTTTTCGCGTCGCGTCGGTTACGACTCTGTGACTTTAGAGGTGCGCGAGCAAGACGCTGCGACGGTGCGCCTTTACCAGTCGGTGGGATTTCACGCTGGGTCTCGGGTGCCCTCCTATTACCAAGACCAAGCGGCAGCGCTGCGGATGCGCGCCGAGTTATCTTGAGCCATGAGTCACCGCCTTAAAACGAGTAGCTGAGCTTGGCCCACCATGTTCTTCCAGGCTCGTTGACTTTGTCAATCACGGGGTAGCCCTCGATGGCACTCCCTGCGCGCGAGAGGTGTTCCGCGTAATTTTCGTTGGTTAAGTTATCGAGGCCCAAAAAAAGACTCAGTGATTTGCTCAGGTTCCGCGATGTGTTCAGTGACAGAATAGTCGCATCACCGGTAGCGCTGAGGTCTTGCCCAACGATGGTCCCATAACCAATATCTATCCGATCTTGAGACGCGATATGGCGAGCGACTAAACCACTCACCCAATTTTGACCACGGTGTTCTAAACTGATGGTGAGATCGACGGGCGGTGTTTGAGCGAGTGGCCGCTGATGCGTCTCGTTGTTGGCTCTGACCCAGGCGAGATTCGCTTTTACCGACCACTGTTCAGAGAGTTGACCACTAATGTCAGTTTCAAGTCCAATACGTTCGACATCGATATTGCCGCTGCAGGTCACGCTCATCATTCGACTGGCACAACTCTGCAGTCGGGTACTGGGCATCATGCCTGAGTACACCAGTACGTAGTCCTTGGTGTTGCCGTAGAAAGCAGACACAGATCCTCTCCATTGACCGCTCCGCCAGAGCAAGCCGGCATCAATTTGATGGGTGGTTTCCGGGTCGAGCTCTGACGTCTCGGTCAGTCCAGCCGCGCTGATGGCTTCCCAATAGTCCATAGGACGCTGGGTTGTGCCGAGTCCCAAATAGGTGGTGACAGCGCCGTCATAAAGGTCGTGTTCGAGTCGGGTGAACGCCGCTATTAGATTTTCAGAGGCGCTTACGGGGCTGTTTAAATCCTTGCGCTTCGCAGTCCAATGATCAAGTCGAAGCCCACTGATCCAGCGAGTGCTGTCTGCGACCGACCGCTCATACTCGGCAAATATCCCAACGGAACGGGTTTTTAGGTCAGTAATGCGCGCCGAGTTAGAGTAGCGGTTTGCGATCGATTCGGTCATGCCCATCGCACTGCGATTGCGGTGTGTCTCTGACTGCCACGCTAGGCCAGTGGTAAGAGAGTTGGTGTCGGGTAAGATCCAGTCGAGGGTGAGTGTGGCGCCATCGGTTGCTCGGTCGGGGTTGCTGGCCATATAACCTGCCATTGCAGGTTTGTCTCGCAGGCTGTAGTTGTCCATCACGTGGTTGATATAAGTCTGATATAAGCGTATCTCAGCGCTTTCGAGAGACCGTGATATGCCCGTGTGACGGGCTGTCAATCCGATACTCTCGCGGTCGAAGACGGCGCCATCCATACTTCGATCGGCGTAAGACGCCTCGGCTTCACTGAGCGTATAGTCCACCGACAGCTCAGTCAGTGGGGTGGGTGTGTAGCCTGCGCGGAGCGCTGCGCTCTTTCGCTCGTAAGCCGAGTGAACCTGATTGCCATCGCCATCTTCATAGTCCTTA
>OBPT01000411.1_pt1 | contig 12837 bp, 10 predicted proteins | sample 1534671 | NCBI WGS metagenome assembly OBPT01 (sample SAMEA3275494, study PRJEB22092) | marine metagenome | biome: ENVO:00000447 marine biome; feature: ENVO:00002042 Surface water; material: ENVO:00002010 seawater | collected 2014-06-21T11:00:00+00 | depth 1 m | reverse complement strand
AACGCCGAGCACAGCAGCTGCTTTGGCGACAAATTTATCAGTTTGCATCCAGCCATCATCCAGCCCGTCCTTTATACCTGAATACGACTTGGCTTCGCCCTTCACCATGTCTGCAACCCCTTGTTTTTTAATTTCGCAAGTCAGTCCTGCTCGCAATGACTCTTCAGCATTCGACATGCAAGAAAATGCCAGTATTAAGATAGTATGAATTATACGCATACAGCCTCCAAAATAATAATTAACATACATTCTCACAATGCCAATGTCCATAATCCTTTTTCTTATTTCACCCTTTAGCAAGTCTAACAAGCTACACAGCCTAAACAGCCCATCAAGCATCTCCCCCGTACGCTAAAGAGCTTTCTGAGCCCCAATAAAATCACTGATAATTAACTTTGGCTATTTGCATTCTAGGGTTGGAAGTCACAAATTCTGCTAATTTGGAAAAACATCTGTTTTGTGCAAATTGTGGTAGGTCGGCAATGAGCGAATTGGAGTCAGTAGCGTTTTTTCCAATCGTATGACCGCTCCTAGGCTCATTGCTGCCGTTCTTTATAACTTCACAGTGAAGTTATACACCAATCTCCGATTTCTATTATTGACTATTAGTTTATATCCAAATTATTGTTTGACTGCTATATTTGTATGCATTGTCACTTCAAAACGGATTTAAAATGAAATTTTTTCTTCTTGTTATATCTCTTCTAATAGCCTCTTTTCCAGTTGATGCCAAAAAAGTTAGAGCTAGAGACTTAGGTATTCCTTTCGTTGGTGAAACAGGGGAATACAATACAATAACAGATGTAAAAGGCGTTGAAGTTGGTTATAGCACTATCATTTCAGGTGAGGGTGACAGTTCAGCTGGAGAAGGTCCAATACGTACAGGCGTAACAGCAATTTTTCCAAGAGGTAAGAAATTTAGTCCTGTATATGCGAATTGGCATAGCTTTAATGGTAACGGTGAAATGACTGGAACAACTTGGATAACTGAATCTGGTTTTCTTGAAACACCGATTATGATAACAAACACAAATAGCGTTGGAGTCGTTCGCGATTCTGTTCTTAAATGGTACGTAGATACGAATTGGTATCAAGGTGAAGACTGGTGGTATACGTACCCCGTTGTTGGTGAAACATATGATGGATTTCTAAATGACATATACGGTTTTCACGTCAAAGAGAAGCATGTTCTTGAGGCTATCAACAATGCAAGTGGTGGTGCTATAGCAGAAGGAAATATAGGTGGCGGCACTGGAATGATGTGCCTTGGTTTTAAATGTGGTTCTGGCACTTCATCTAGGGTTATTACGATAAAAGAAAAATCGTATACTTTAGGTGTTTTTGTACAGGCAAACTTCGGAAGTAAAGAAAACCTGACCATTGCGGGTGTTCCAGTAGGTCGTGAGCTAAAGGATACGCAAAGTAGCATTTTTAATGGCCCACCCACATCCCGACGACAAGAAGGGGATGGTTCAATAATTGCCATCGTTGCAACAGATGCACCACTATTACCTCATCAACTTAAACGAATAGCTCAAAGAATCACCATTGGTATGGGTATTGTTGGTGGTCGTGGAAGTAATGGCTCTGGTGATATTTTCTTAGCATTTTCTACCGCTAACGAAGGTGCATTTAACCGTGATGAAAATACTACTGTTGAAACACTCCCGAATGATCTCATAACTCCTCTATTTGAGGCAACGGTAAACGCTGTAGAAGAATCAATTATAAATGCAATGGTTGCGGCAGAGACCATGGTAGGTCAAAACGGTAATACATCGCGTGCGATACCGCATGATAAACTTGTTGATGTGCTTAAAAAATATAATGTGATGCAGTAATAGTTTACTTTTTACACCACACTAACAACACATAATTGAAGGCCGCTTTGGTGACATTGCAGACCGTTAAATTACTTTTAATTGACTTATAGCGATGACTGGAAATGGCACAAAGAAGTAATACGAATTGCCAAAATCCAACCACCTCCATTCGTTTTGAGTGTAAATAAGATAAGCTTTTTCCGACCCTAGAATGCAAATAGCCTTAACTTTATTAGTTGGGATTTGGAGTGTGGTGATGGGTGCTGATGATTGTGAGGTTGATTTAGCTGGTTTGTTTAGGTTATTTAGATTGCGGGGATGTGATTCAATGGATTTAAGGCTTTAATGAATCAAATTAAAGCCTTAATTCATGCTTTACAATCTAGTTTTCAAAGTCTGTGGCTTGCGTTTTATGGACGCCACCGAAGTTTGCGGCTGACCAGTGTGAGCTTTTGATTGCCCAGCCATCTCTTTCAGCTATCCATGTCATGGTAACCCTTGTTCTATAAGATGAAGGGTTATCACCCCCAATCATACCCTCTGAGTAGGCTCTTACCAAGATTACATCATCGCTTATTGATATAGCCTCTGGGTAAAAGATACTTGTCCATGAGTTTTCTTGATAAGCTTTTTGCCAATCAGCTTTTGTGTCTATTGCCAGTGGTTTGTGAAAGCTTCCGTCAGAGTTAGTGCTGTAAACTCCGCTAACGCTCTGTAAATTTATAACGGTATCCCAATCAGCGTTATTTATTGCTGTTTGGTATTTGTCGAGAGCCTTAAGTACAGATTGCTCGTTATTTGAGTGATTATCAGCCCTGGCGCTTGCGCATAAAATAAAAGTTACTAATAAAGCATAAAATAATTTCATAATTAATTGCCTTTTTATTTGAATTATGTATTCAAAAATGAATACCAACTTAACATACTCCCATTATTTCGCTCTGTCTCTAAGACTTTTTCTTACAAATCCTCTAGCAAGTCTATACAGCACCTACAAATACTACCAATCTTAATAACCCCTCCCGCCCCCTACAGAGGCTTTTCAGCCCCAAGAAAATCACCAAGTATTTACTTATATTAATCCGGCTTCAAGGCTGTACATACCTATACAGAGCCTCTGACAAGCTGCTTTATCGACACATACATTGATAGCTATCAGTTGGGGTGGTGGGGTCTAATTAGACTGCATAGCCTGCTCATACATTTAACTCTGGGTGGTGACGAAACAGTAGACATTTGTGAGCCGTGACAGTGAACCGAACATCTGCAACACTAGATAAAACGTTGTATATCAATGTCTTTGGCGCAGAGGATAGGCATATATAGGCTATTAAGTCACTCTCTCTCCGCCAGATATAAAGAACCCACGCTCGTCGTGAGTTTTTTGTATCTATTGCAAAAGTCGGAATGAGAACCTGGTAGAGGGTTCGACAAATCGTCAGGAACGATTTGTATTGCCAAAGGCACCGCGAAGCGGCGAGGGCAGGAGCCCGAGGTAAATCCCTTTCTCTCCGCCATATTTAGTCTACATAAGCTCTACGAACCTTGATATACCTACATTCGGTGTATAGCCTGTTTAGAGCAGTAGACAAATATGGTGACAAATAAACCCAATAATTCTGTTACGCTATCTTAAATACCCCACACAAAAGAAACACCAAAGCCAGATTGTTCCATTTCAATTGATAACGTTTGGTTTGGCGCTAAAAAATTAACACCAGTCACCTCTTTTGCTGGCGAGTAAAAAGCCATTACGTTTAATTGTACTTTACTACTAAATGAATGACTAAGGCCTGCTGTAAAATGCCACTCTTGCACGCCTGGAGCTAGAATATTAAATAATACTTCAGATGATGGAATAGGTTGCTCGGTGTAAGAAATACCAAAACGGATTTTTTGTTGTTCCGTTCGTTGCCATTGATAGCCAAGTTTATAAATAGTCATGTCGTCCCAACCAAATCCAGCACCGCCGTCAGTGCCTAGAGGTGCTGACATTAAGTTGTCTATTGGATTTGTAATGCTTCTTACATCATCGTAATTTATTTTTTGCCAATCAAATACAATTTCATTGTCTGGCGTAATTTTAAAAGCAGCACCAATTTGAATTGAGCTTGGCAAGTCAAAGCCACCTTGCTCTGCAAATAAACCACGGTAACTGTCGAACTCTTGCATTGAAACTGCAGAGCGGTAACTAGCTCCCCAGCTGAGTGATGAGTTGATCGTTTGGTTTATACCTAATTGAATACCTACACCAGTACTTGTATCTGTTCCATTATCAGACAAATTTTGCGGCGATTGCGAAAAGGGAGCAAAACTACTCAGACCTTGCGCTTCAAACTGTTGCAATACGTAAATTGGCGATACACCAACGCGAGTTTGTTCATTAAACTGATAACTTACTGTAGGACTAATAAATAATTGTTTTAAATCTACGCCAGTAGTGCCTGCGTAAAATGTGCCGTCAGGAGCAGTGCCTGCATTATATTGGGTATTCATGCCGCCATTGCCGTAAACTAAAACACCAATATTTATCTTTTCATTAAGCTGATGGCCAATGGCAAATTCAGGAATGGCAAACAACGTGTTATCACTTTTTTGTGTTTTAGCTTCAAGATAAAGTGCATCAGGAAAAAAATTAGCTACTGATGAAGCCGTGTATTTACGATCAGGTGAAAAAAGTTCCAAGCCTAACGAAAATTGGGTACGCTCAACTAAAAGATTTGCTGGATTGTTTGCACCCGACATTAGTTCTTCAGATAGAGCTAAACCAGCACCAGCCATACCTTTATGAGCAATGCCATAGCCATGGGTAAAATAACCATTGGTTGCCAATGCACTAGATGATCCTAAGGAGAATGTTAACGCTAAAGTTGATATTAACTGCTTTTTCATTGTAAATAGACACTACACTTTTGAATTTTAGAAGATGAATAATAGCGAACTCTATATATTCAAAATAGTAATTAAAATGGATTAGATATAGTAAAAAAGAATAAATGATTTAATTGGCTCATTTAACGTTAAACCTACTTCTCTTTAAAAGCTTTCCCTCGTTATTGAATGCGTTGAATGTTAAGCTAATTTCTTTGAGTCCAAATAAAATATGTAGCCTAGTCAACAAATAAGGCGAAATAAAAAATAACGTTCAATTACCTTAATATGACCAAGCATTAATATCTGGTAATTATTTTGGTTTTCTTTCTTTAATATTTCTGTAGTTTAAGGGCAAGTAAGTGGTAACAATAATTCAATTTAAATGGCTGGTACTAATTTTAATACTGCTAAATATAACCGCCTGCGGCAGTAATAGCGAAGACAACAACACTGACACTCAACCAAATCCCTTTAGCTTTTCCTCACAAGAAAACGCAGCACTTAATTCAATTAGTATATCCAACTCGGTCACCGTAAGTGGCATTAATACGCAATCGCCCATTAAAATCACTGGTGGTGAGTATTCTGTTAATGGTAACAACTATTCGGATACAAATAGTTTTGTAGTCAGTGGAGACACTATAATAGTTCGGCTGACTTCTTCGACAGAATTTTTAAATACCACCAGAACGGTTCTGTCAATTGGAGCAATCCAAGCCACCTTTTCTGTCACAACGATGGCACCAGATACTGCGCCCAATGCATTCGATTTCCTCGATCAAAACGCCGTTGAACAGGCTACCTTATATGTATCAAATACCATCATAGTAAGTGGAATTAATACTTCCTCTGTGATCAATGTTGTAGGTGGGGAATATGCAATCGATGGCGGTATGTATACAAATACGGCGGGCACAGTTACTAATGGACAAACTGTTTCGGTTCGTCAGACTTCATCAGCGTTGCCGTCTGACACTACCGGTACAGTGTTAACCATTGGGGGTATTAGCGATACTTTTAGTGTCACAACATCAAATTTCACTGTTCCGTTTGACGTTGGTCGAGCGGGTAATATGGACGCGGTCAAAGTTTGGCAATTACCAGATGCGCCTAACGGCGATAAACCCGACCAAAGCTGGTTGGCAGTCGGCTCGGACAATGAAGGCGAGATCTACATATCAGGACACGACCATATTAGTAATTCAATACTTTATCGGTTACATCAAGCCGATGGCATTCTGCGCTGGGTCGGCGATGCGCGCACCGCGTCGGAAACGGCTGACAATTGGGAGTTCGGTGAGTCAGCAGAAAAATTTCATACGCGCCCAACTTATCATAATGGTCAAGTATATGTAGCAACGCTAGATAAATCGGGTATGGACTCTGCCTATTTGAATACTCGTGGATTTCACTGGTATAGCTATGATATTTTAGAAAATGAATTCTTCGACTTAAGCGCTTCTGAGCAAGGAGGCGTTGGCGCCCAGCAGATTCAGCTTGTGACTATCCAAAAAGACGCAAAGAACAATCTGCTTTATGGCATGTCTATACCGGAGAACAAACTCGTCCGCTACGATATTGCTCTTGGCCAAACCACTGTTTTAGGAAAGCCGGTCGAATGGGAAAAGTCTTCTCACCCAAGCTTGTCTAGATGGAACGGTTATTTTTATTCTAACCGTTTTATGTGGGTAGATTCACGTGGGCGTGTTTATTTTACGGGAGGTTCTTCGCGTAACCAATGGAATCAGGGTGAACCAGCAAGCACTTTAGACCATGTTTGGTATCATGATCCCATAAACGGTTTTGGCGAATTGACTGATTTTAAATTGCAAGGTCCTAATGCGATGGAGGTTGGTCAGTGGGACCGAGCTGGAGAAGTACTTTATACTTCCGACGATCAGGGTAACATCTACCGGTTTGTGGATGCGGATGCTTCATGGAGTTTTGTCGGTAAACCCGATTTTTCAGCAATACCTTCCGGCATTCCCAAAGTCTGGGTGTTTCAATTATCGGCGGATGCGGAAAAAATATATATTGGATTAAGCGATGTTTCCTACCCCAATGCCATTTGGGAGTTTGACATCGCAACAGGCAAAACCAAAGAGCTAGCCAAACTCAGTGAACTGGATTCCCAAGCCAGTACTCAAGATTTTATTACCGGCTATGATTCATGGGACAATAACGGAAGCTTTTATGTTTCAAATTTCACAATGTACAATGGCGTGAATGTCTATATGCTGGGAATCAATCCCGTGCGCGTTAAAGCTATGCAGGACAGTTCTTTCGAATTAGTCGAAATCGCTGCGCAAAGTACTGAGGCTGGAGTAACGGTTTCTCGGTCGGGTTCGGTTTCAGATGCACTTGACGTATTGTATGAGATCAGATTGTTTGACGGTCAGGGTGTTAGACTTGATACAATACTCGGCGAAACGACTGTCAACGTGGGGCAGAGTAACATCGAGTTGACAACTATAAGCCTAAACTTACCGTTAGCAAATACCTTTAACCATGCTGAATTCGTTGTGATTGCGGATGGTAACGATTATGTACTTTCAGATGTTCACAAAGTTGTGCTGGAGACGCCCTAAACTTAGTTTATGGCGTTTTCGGACTTACATTTAGCTTTCATTGAATATTAGGTATACTAGCGCTCATTATTACTTAAACCAAAAAAGAAGTCACAATGGGCGTAATCATTTCCTTAATTCGTAACGGTATTGGCGGCGTATTAGTGTTTTTTGACATTATTACTCGCGGTACCAAATTAAAACGCAGTCCTCAAGCACAACAGCAAATAGCTACAGAGCTTAAAGGGTTAAGCTTATACCAATTTTTTGCCTGTCCGTTTTGCATTAAAACACGCCGTAGAATGTATAAATTAAACTTACCTATTACAACATTAAGTGTATCTAAAGGCTCACCTCATCGTGAGACGTTACTCAATGGCGGCGGAAAAATTCAAACACCTTGTTTACGGATAGAACAAGACGGCCAGGTACAATGGTTATACGAATCATCCGCTATTATCAGTTACCTTGAGCAACGATTTATCTAACGTAGCCAATCGAACGTTGCGTTTAGCACAACGCAACGAGAGTCGATTGTGCAAATTCGATATAAGTCTGGGCGTCTTCTAATGCGCCTTTGGTTTTGATGTGGTCGGCAAAGCCTAATCGAGCACTCATCGCAATCCAAAAAATAGCACTTACCAATCCAACATATCGCCAAATAGTTGATTTGGCCCACTTAAGCGCAAACGTAATGGAAAGTACATAGAATACAAACCCTGCTAATTTAGATGATCCCCAACCATTAACAAACGGATACAGATTCAACGGATTGACTATCAACATATAAATGAACGTTACAACGAAGAAGGTATATAAGATATGAGGTCCTATCTTTAGGATCTTGTGGTTTACTTTATCCGATTGTTTGAGCGTCAAGATAAAGCTAACAATAAATAGTAAAAATGTCAGCGCAATGATAGTGAGATGCGCGTGCTTAACGATCATATACATGGTGTTCTTTCCTTTAGTTAAGTAAAAAATTAATGTTTTCACAACGTTATCACATTATCGTTATGTATACCTACGTAACAAGTCTTTTTTACTCACTGAATGTGGGTTGAATTCCCCCTCAATTAAATCATATACTCCACCCCAGCTATTTTACATATCACTAAGGAATATCCATGATTACAGAATCAAGATTAATTAATAATAGTATTTCTGACTCTGAAGATATGTCCTATAAAGCCAGACTCATCGACCATATCATTACCGAACTTGTAAAGATTCATGCCACGGCATTAAATGCGGCCAAGCACGCCCATGCAATGGCTACGGATAAACAAAATATCCCTGAAAATAAATATGACACCTTAGGGCTAGAGTCGGGCTATTTAGCTCAGGGGCAAGCTCAACGTGCCGCTGAGTGTTCTGCTGAGTTGGATGCCTTTAAACACATCATCGTCAAAGACTTTGTTGCACAGGATAGCATTACTATTGGCGCTTTAGTGGGGATTGTCGATCAACATGAAACCCCACTGTGGGTCTTTTTAGCGCCGAGTTCAGGTGGAACCAAATTTGAATTTGAGGGCCGCAAGATTATGGTTATCAGCGCAGCCTCGCCGTTAGGTAAACAATTATTGGGTAAAGAACTCGGTGACGAGTATCACATCGGGCAAGGGTCACATAGCAAACACTATTTTATTACGGATATTATTTAAGATGTCAGCCAGAGAACGTCCTCCCTATCAATACGGTGGCACATGGAAAAGCGCTAAACGGCATTAAAATACGCTCCCTTTGCCAAATACGCGTGTTTGATATGTTCCACTAACGCTAACACTTTACGCGGTGTCTTTTTGATAAATGGGTGCAGTGCATAAACGCCAATGGTTTTATCTACTTCGTCATTAAATAAGGTGATCAGATCCCTAGATAGCAAGTCTTCATGCACCAAGCATTTAGGCACATGCATGATGCCATGTCCAGCTAGCGCAGCTTTACGCAATGCACTGGCATTGTCGGAAGCAAAATTCCCATTCACAGTCACCGTGTACTGCTGACCGTCATTCCTAAATGCCCAATTATTGGCACCGGCTTTTTGGTACACATAAATCAAACAATGATGCTCTGACAGTTGAGCGGGAATAGTAGGTTGACCATATTTCGATAAATAGCCAGGTGAACAACAGATCACCCACTGTGAATCAATAATATGCCGAGCAATTAAACTCGAATCTTCTAATAAACCCGTGCGAATAACTAAATCGTATCCTTCCTCTAAAGGATTGACAAAGCGGTTTTCGAGCGACATATTAACACTCACATTAGGATGTAGATGGCAAAACTCAGCGACGGCCTCGCCCAGTAATAAGTCGCCAGAAATAGTCGGCACTGACATTTTTATGTGGCCACTTAAGGTTTCATTATCATCTTTAATATCGTCAATCGCTTCTTGGGTAATATGTTTTATCATATCAGCGCTTGATGCTAATTTTTTGCCCGCTTCGGTTAACGCTAAACTGCGTGTTGTACGGTAGAGCAGTTGTGCATTAAGCGCTTGCTCTAATTGCGTTATACGCTTACTCACGACTGAGTTGGTGATATTGTTAAGCTCTGCTGCTTTTTTGAAGCTACCGAGTTCAACGACTTGAGAAAATAAAACAAGATCATTTGCATGCATAAGATTGGTTGATTTTTGGAAACTATAAGTTCGATTATTTCTATTTATCGATTAAAAGTAAAGAGATATACTCATCTTATTAACAATTAAACATGTTAAGTTACTTATTAATCAAGTGCGACTAAGCTTCGCAACAGGCATGTGCTAAACATCAAGGACTAACACTATGATCATTTCTGCAACGACAGATTTTCGAGCCGCTGCTAAAGCGAAACTACCGCCTTTCTTATTTCATTATATTGATGGGGGCTCATACACTGAAAGTACTTTAAGACGCAATGAAACTGACCTACAAGACATCGCCTTAAAACAAAAAGTGTTAAAGGACATGTCTCATCTCAGTTTAGAGCATGAAGTGTTTGGTGAAAAATTAGCAATGCCTATTGCACTGTCACCCGTTGGCTTAACGGGTATGTATGCTCGTCGAGGCGAAGTGCAAGCAGCCAAAGCTGCTGAAAACAAAGGGATCCCGTTTACAATGTCAACGGTGTCAGTTTGTCCTATCGAGGAAGTCACCCCGCAAATCCAGCGCCCGATGTGGTTTCAATTATACGTGTTAAAAGACCGTGAGTTCATGAAAAATGTGTTGGAACGCGCTAAATTAGCCGGTGTTACTACATTAGTCTTTACTGTTGATATGCCTACCCCTGGCGCACGCTATCGAGATATGCATTCAGGCATGAGTGGGCCACGATCTGAAGCACGCCGTGTACTCCAAGCGATGTTACATCCATCTTGGGCATTAGATGTTGGCTTGATGGGTAAACCTCACGATTTAGGCAATATCTCTGCATATCGAAACAAAACCACGAAACTAGGCGATTACATCGGCTGGTTGGGTGATAACTTCGATACCTCGATTTCGTGGAAAGATTTAGAGTGGATAAGAGAATATTGGACCGGTCCTTTGATCATCAAAGGGATCTTGGATGTGGATGATGCCAAAGATGCAGTTCGTTTTGGTGCTGATGGCATTGTGGTTTCTAATCATGGCGGTCGACAACTCGATGGGGTGATGTCTTCTGCTCAAGCGCTGCCGACGATTGCTGATGCGGTTAAAGGCGATCTTAAAATATTTGTGGATTCAGGTATTCGTAACGGCTTAGATGTGGTGCGGATGTTGGCGCTAGGTGCCGATTGCACTATGCTGGGTCGCTCCTATATTTATGCATTAGCAGCTCAAGGTCAACAGGGCGTAGAGCACTTGTTGGATTTGTACGAAAAAGAAATGCGCGTCGCTATGACATTAACTGGGGCAAATTCGATCAGTCAAATTGGTAATCATTCGATAGCTCGGATAAAGTAAGGACTGACACTTAAATTGAACCATCATTATTGATTATAAGGCTGTGATGACTGCAATCAAACGAATAGGAATTTTAACGAGTGGTGGCGATGCACCAGGCATGAACGCGGCTATTCGTTCAGTGGTGATTGCCGCAAATCATTATCATTGTGAAGTGGTTGGTTTTTATCATGGGTTTAATGGACTGTTACATAATGAGCATATCAAGCAAACTAAACAACTAAGCCTAGAAGACATACATAATATTATCCAGCGTGGCGGGACTATTTTAAAAAGTGCCCGTTGCCCTGAAATGTTGACAGCAAAAGGCTTGATAAAAGCAGCGACGACATTAACGAATGAAAAAATTGACGCGTTGATTGTTATTGGTGGTGATGGTTCATTCAAAGGTTTACTCGATTTACAGGCTCACTGGTCTGGTCAAATCATTGGCATTCCTGGCACAATTGATAATGATTTAGATAATACTGATTTTACTATTGGTTTTGCAACAGCCGTAAATACCGCCATTGATGCGATTGATAAAATCCGTGATACAGCTGATGCGTTTGAACGTATTTTTATCGTTGAAGTAATGGGACGTCATAGTGGTCATATTACATTTAATGTCGGAATAGCATGTGGGGCAGAACAAGTCTTATCGTTTGAAAATTTTTCGATCGATGACAAGCAGGCGACACTACAAAAACTAGCGGATGAAATCAATACCGCGCAACACCATCATCATGGCAGTTATATTATTGTATTAGCGGAAAATATATGGCCTGGTGGGGCGGTTGCTTTAGCAGGTGAATTAAAGCATAAGGCGAATGTAGATTGTACTGCGTGTGTCTTAGGACATATTCAGCGGGGGGGCTCGCCCGTACCTAAGGACCGATTACTTGCTACAAAAATGGGAGTTTCTGCAGTGCAAGCGCTGATTGATGGTAAACACAATATCATGATCGCAGAACAAAATAACGGGATTTGCCACGTTGCTCTAGAAGATGCGGTCAAACATCAAAAAACGGTGAGTCAGCAATTAGTTGATGCCCAACAGAACATTCTAGCCTTGACCGCCCAAAACCAATACTAATGTTACAAAGGTATTGTAATCTTAATCTGAGTGCCATTTCTCGAATCAAGAATGAAACTTCCGTTGAGTGCTTTTACGCGATTTTCCATACCCGCTAAGCCAAATCCTTGCTCTATGGTATCCATATCAAAGCCCACACCATTATCAACGATGGTAAATTCTATCTGGTCTGTTAATAGCGTCAGCCTGATACGAAGCTCATCAGCCATTGAATATTTGATCGTGTTATTAATCGCTTCTTGGGTGATCCTAAACAGTACTAATGAGATATTTTCTGGGATATTAATCATATCCCCCTGACTTGAAAAATCAAATGCGATGTTACTGAGTGATAGTTTATCTGCAAAATACTGACTTCTTAAAGTTTCAATTAAGCCGAACCGCTCTAATATTTCAGGTTTGAGCCAGTTGATTAACTCAAATACAGATATGTAAATATAATAAGTAAAGCTTTTTATTTTAGTAAATGGATTGTGCCCGTTACCGGTCAGACTTGATTGTAACTCGAGTAAGTTAATTGCTTGCTGTAACTCATGAATGTTTTTCTCCATTTGGTTTTTTAATTC
>OBPT01000401.1_pt1 | contig 12944 bp, 10 predicted proteins | sample 1534671 | NCBI WGS metagenome assembly OBPT01 (sample SAMEA3275494, study PRJEB22092) | marine metagenome | biome: ENVO:00000447 marine biome; feature: ENVO:00002042 Surface water; material: ENVO:00002010 seawater | collected 2014-06-21T11:00:00+00 | depth 1 m | reverse complement strand
GCTGCTGCTATTAATAACTTGCGCCAACAGCAGGCGCAGGCCCGGGCCCAGCGATCCGGCGAGCCCAACTCTCCCTGGCATCTGGTTAATCACTGGGGGCTGCCGCCGTCGCAGCTGCAACTCAGATTACAGAATAAGGAATTGTCTCTAAGCCCGGATAGCCAAACTGATCTGACCGGCACCAAGCTGGTAGTGACTGAGTCCGGTTTTGATTTGTTTACTGCCAAGGGCTTTTTCCAGGGCTCAGAAATTGGCCCGGATTTGGGGCTGGATTCTGAGGAGGGTGCCGCCAGCAGCCTGCGCGCGCCTATGAATGGCACCCTGGTTAGCACCATGGTTGAGGTTGGTGCCAAGGTACACAAAGGCGATACTCTGCTGGTGATGGAGGCAATGAAAATGGAGCATAGTATTGAGGCGCCCAGCGATGGTCTGGTGACGGAATTCTATTATCAGGCTGGTGATCTGGTGGATGGTGGGGCCGAACTATTGAGCTTTGAGGGCAGTGCAGAATGAATTATCCACCATCGTTAAAAATTGTCGAAGTAGGTCCCCGCGATGGTTTGCAAAATGAAAAAACCAGTCTGGATACAGAGACCAGGGTTGAGCTGATTACTCAGCTGACCAATGCTGGTCTAAGTTATATTGAGGCAGGTAGCTTTGTCAGCCCCAAATGGGTCCCGCAGATGGCGGATAGCGATAAGGTTTTTGAACAACTGCCAATGGATGCAGCCACCACCTACGCAGCCCTGACTCCCAATATGCAGGGGTTGGAAAGAGCCATGCAGTGCGGAGTAAAGGAGGTGGCAGTTTTTGCTGCGACCTCGCAAAGCTTTAGCCAAAAAAATATTAACTGTTCGATTGCCGAGAGTATTGAGCGCTTTAAACCCGTCGCCAGGGAAGCCCTCAGCGCCGGATTAGCCGTGCGCGGCTATATCTCCTGCGTGGTTGGCTGCCCCTATGAGGGCGAGGTAGATATTGAATCAGTTGCCCAGGTGGCACAACAGTTGCTGGCCATGGGCTGCTATGAAGTTTCCCTCGGTGACACCATAGGCGTGGGCACGCCGGCCTCGATAGAAACGCTGCTCAACCGGCTGTTAAAAGATATCACTGCGGACAAACTCGCCATCCATGCCCATGACACCTATGGGCAGGCACTGGCCAATATTCTTATCGCATTGCAGCTGGGCATTAGCACTGTAGACAGCTCTGTTGCCGGCCTGGGTGGTTGCCCCTATGCTCAGGGAGCCTCGGGCAATGTGGCCACTGAAGATCTGATCTATATGCTCAATGGCCTGGGTATCAACCATGGTGTAGACCTGCCCAAACTTATCGCCGCAGGCCATTTTATTAGCCAAAAACTTAATCGCGCCAATGGTTCAAAGGTAGGAATCGCACTGCAGTAAGTTATACTGCCGCCCTGATAAACCACATTCGGAGCCAATCCCGTGACCGCGTTTCGTCCCTGTATCGACCTGCACCAGGGTCAGGTAAAACAAATTGTCGGCGGTAGCCTCACCGACGATGGCGCGGATACCAATTTTGTCAGCACCCACAATGCCGCCTACTACGCCAAACTCTACCAGCAACATCAGCTAACCGGCGGTCATGTTATTGCCCTTGGGCCCAACAATCAGCCGCAGGTGCTTGCAGCACTTGCTGCATACCCCAGTGGACTGCAGTTTGGTGGTGGGGTCAATCTTGAAAATGCTGCCAGCTATCTGGCCGCTGGTGCTTCACATATTATTGTGACCTCCTATCTTTTTGAAAACGGCGAGTTTTCTTGGCCCCGTCTTGAGGCTATAAAAGCAGAAGTAGGTGCAGAGCGCCTGGTACTGGACCTGAGCTGCCGCAAAACTGACCAGGGTTGGATGATTGCCACTGACCGCTGGCAGACCATCACCAGTACCCCGGTCAATGCACAGACCATTGCAGCATTGGAAAACCACTGTGCAGAGTTTTTGGTTCACGCAGCGGATGTTGAAGGGCTGCAAGCGGGAATTGATACAGAGCTGGTTAAGCTGCTCGGCGAATGCTGTACAGTTCCATGCACCTATGCTGGTGGAGCCAGATCCCTTGATGATCTTGCCCTAGTGGACTCGCTATCCAGTGGCAGTGTGGATCTGACCATCGGCAGCGCCCTGGATATCTTTGGTGGTCAGGGCGTCAGACTCGACGACTGTATCCAATGGAATCGTCGCGCCGACTAACTGTGTAGCCGTTTACGAATCCTTAATGTCAGCATCACAGCTCCAAGAAACACCACCGGTGTTATAGCCGCCAGGGCTATGCCCTGCGAGATAGGCAGGTAATTTTCAATCACCACAGGCTTAAGTAAGAGTTCAATCAGGCTCATGCTGTAGTAGGTCATTGCAATCACCGACAGGCCCTCCACGGTCTGTTGCAAACGCAGCTGTATTTCGCTGCGCTTATCCATTGATACCAGCAGCTGCTGATTCTGTGTCTCAAGAGACAGCTGTAGCCGCAGATGCAGCAACTCACTGGTGCGGCTAATACGTTTGGATAAATTTTCTTTGCGTTTAACCACTGACATACAGGTATTAAAAGCCGGGATAAACCGCCGCACATGAAACTGTTTAAGGGTTCTGATCGCCGGCATTTTCTGCTCTCTCAGCATATCCAATCGGCTTTCGGTCAAATTGAAATAAGCCTCGGTGGCTGAGAAACGAAAGTTGTGATCCGCAACCAGTTTTTCCAGCTGGGTTGCCTCGGCAATCAACTCGTTCATTAGAGCCTGCTCGTCCTCCAGGGTAACCAGCTGATTTAATTTTTCATTGGTCTTGACCAGGCGCTGTTCGAGATGGCGAACTTCGGGCATTAGTAGGCGCGCGGTGGGCAGTGCCAGCAATGTCATGGAGCGATAGGCGGCAATTTCAAGCAAATTGCGAATAAGCCTGCCAGCCTGAAATGGGTCCAGGCCCTCATCCACCACCAGGGTACGGATAAAGCCATCGTCTTCAGACTGCACCGAGGTCCAGATTGTGGCCAGACCATCATAAATTTTGCTGCCTACCAGTCGCTGATCGTTAAATAACTGAGAAAGATCCTGCCTAGTGGTTGGCGCATCAGACGCCGGGCGCAGATCAATATGATTAGCAGCAATTAACTGACCCTGAAGATTAGCAACCCAATCATTATCTAATAGAGAAAACACATTCTTACAAAAAGGCTGATCTGGCTGACCCCGACGCACGGCCGTGTAGGTAGAGAATTCATTATGAAATTCCCAGCGCAGATCAAATTGTTCAAAACTCTGATAGTAGCAGTCGGCATTATCTGATGGAGCATCGACCCCATGGGACTGGGCAAGATCGGTAAGTTTATCCAACTCAGCCTGACGGTCACCGGAATGCAGAAACACCAGGCTCGACACCTGAGCAGGCAGGTCCACAACGGGGAAGGGACGATTATGCAACTCGTTAATTAGAGAATCTTTTAGCGGGTGAAGATCCATAAAGCGCAACTCCTCTGGTGGTGGTGATTTGCCTGATGTAATTTTTCCTATAGATTTTCCCTGTAACCGCAAATGCAAGCTGCACTGTAAATACACTGCAATTGGGCTAGTACGTTTATTATCGCTGTACCGGTTTACTTTATCCTTGCGCTACCAGCTGAACTGAATGCCAACCTGGGCTGTTCTGGGGGTTCCAGGGAAGTAGCGCTGTTGACTAAATGTGGTGTAATCGGCGCGCTCGGCATACTGCCTATCGGTGAGGTTGCTGATATTGGCATACAGACGCATAGACTCAGAGACCGCCCAGCCCGCTCTAAGGTGCAGTAAATTGTGCCCCTCATAACTATATAGGTTCTCCGGGTTTAGGTAGTAGCTGCCCATAGACTGCCATTCCAACTCCAGGCTCTGACGATCACTGGGTTTAAACGCCAGCCGGGCGCTGCCAAGGTGCCTTGGTGCCGTGTCTATATCATTACCGCGAATATCCACACCACCCAGCAAGGTGCTGTTGCGGTAAGTATGGCGGGCCTGGGTAGCACTAAGACCCAATGCCCATTGATCATTGATCTCGTAGTCCAGCTCCAGCTCAACACCCCGGTGCTCGGTCTCGCCATCGCTAACATTAAAAAAACTCGAGTCGCGGAATATCACATGGTCTTTTTCCATATGATAGGCAGCCAGCTTATAACTCAGATAGTCGGTATTGCCTTTGATGCCTATCTCCAGACTATCGATACTCTCCGAGTCCAGGTCGGTGATCTGCTGGGCGCGCTGCAGGCGATAGAGCTCGGTGGCCTGGGGAGCTCTAAAGCCGCGAGCCAGGCGGATAAATGCACTGTGACTATCACTCATCCTAAGCTGGGCTCCCAGATTGGAAGACCAGTTATTAAACTCATTTTTGCCACTGGCGGGACGACTGTAGCGACAGCCACCGCGGCCACATGCAGTGCCATCGGCCTTGGTGCGTCCGGTCAGCATTTTATTGCTGTAGTCATAGCGCATGGTTTCAAAGCGCAGCCCTCCACTCAGGGATAGCTGATCATTGACCGTCCAGTCCAGATGCATAAATGGCGCAGCCATGCTGGCATCAACCGAATAATCGTAGTGCTGACCCTGGGGAATGGTCTCCTGCAAAAATGCTGAACCCATGGTGGGCCCATCCTGAGACTGCTCTAGATAGGCATCGGTAATCTCGGCATCAAAACCGGCGATAACATTGATACCCTGAACTAGAGTGCGGTAATAACCCACCTGCACACCCAGACTTTTTTGGCCATTCTCTTCCAGCGGATCACCGGGCAGAAAATGCTGCAAAAAATCCATTTGGCTGTAGCGAATATAGGGCGTTACAATCAGCTGATAATTCTGCTCTGACTTGCTGATACGCGACCAGGCCCGGGCAGAACGCACATCGCGATAGGCCTCTGGATTAAGATTTTGCTTCACCAGAGAGTTATCTTTATAGGCATCCAGACCCTCGATAAAGCCCGCCGTTTCCTGATTGAGGTTGGTGACTGTCAGACCGGAGTCAATCTGCAGATCATCAGTTTTATAGCGGTGACGCAGTGACATTTTTTGCTGATCAAATCCCGACTCATCGCGGAAGCCACCGTCGCGGGTAAAGCTAGCCGCAATACCCAGAGTTTCGGTACCAGACTTAAACTTGACTCTACCATAGTCATTGGCGCCAACCTCTAGCCCCAGACTGCTCTGTTCAGAAATTTCAGGGGTGACTATATTAACCACCCCGTGCATGGCATTGGAACCATGGAGCACTGTGCCTGTACCGCGCAATACCTCAATACGCTGAGCCATTTCAGTATTGGCTTCAAACAGTTCATTAATATTACAGAACCCAGCCGCACGCAGAGGAATACCATCCTCCTGCATCAGAAAACCACCACAGCCACCGGCACCGGTTAGAACCGGTGAGCGCACTGCGGGGAGATATTCCTGACCATTGCCGCGGTGCAGATTAACCCCGGCAACTCTTGATAGCGCCTGCTGCACATGGGCGTGGGAAACTAACTCCAGCGCCTCCTCATCCACCACAGAGACACTGCCAATTACCTGCTGCAAATCGGCCTCTGCTCTGGTGGCAACAGTGACAATTTCATCAATATTAGCCATTGCGGCACCAGAGAATAGTACCGCCAATATGGCTAGAGAACGTCCGGGTTTATTGATCATCAAAATCGCCTCAGCTTTAGATCAGTCTTCAACAGTAAATGTTAGGCCCGCATTAGCCTGCACACGCTCAATCAGCAATGAGCCCATCGCTGGCGCCGGAGTCCAGATTCCACCACTGGCCGCCTCTGGGTTCTTCAGCAGACAGATAGCGCTCTCGGCTATCATCTTTGAGGTAGAGCCATAGCCGGGATCCTTATCACCCTGGACGCTGACTTTAACCAGCTGACCATCACTGGCCTCGCCTACAAACAGCACATCGTACATGCCGTTTTCGCGCTCTTCTTTGCTGGGGCCTTCGCCGGGCTGAGTCTGGTCTTCAGCCATGGAGTTATCGTTGGCAATATGATTGGCTATAGCCTCTCCCTTATCGCCTGGTCCAGTGACCATCATCTCGTCATAGACAAAGTCTGTGCCATAACGATGGCCCATCAGTTGGTTCGAGCGATGAATATTTTTGGTATTGATGCTGGCCATCACAAAGGGCGCGATCCAGCTCTGCAACACCTCATCAAACACAGGTTTATCGCCCCTGGGCTGCTCAGCCCCAGAAAAACCAGGGGTTAGAGAGAATGGGTTGCGCAGTACATTAATAAGCTCAGGATCCTTGGCTGCCGCAGCCATAGTGGTGCGGAAACTGGCCAGAGTACCGCCAGAAAAAGTACCTTTCATGGCCCGTACACGCCCTCTAACGCGAGGCACTGTGCTACCTAATTTCTGCTCTGCAGTCTGCTGCAAAAACAGTACGCCAAGATCGAAGGGAATCGAATCAAAGCCACAGGAAAATACAATACGGGCACCACTGGCCTCGGCCGCTGCGCTGTGAGCACCAATCATTTTATGCATCCAGCCCGGCTCGCCACAGAGGTCCACATAGTCAGTACCAGCCGCGGCACAGGCGGCGACCAGCTCATTGCCATACAGCTGATAGGGCCCAACCGTGGTGCAGACCACCGCGGTGCGCTCAACCATGGCATTAATCGAATCCAGGTCAGAGGAGTCGGCAACCACCAGTGGCACATCGGCAGAGATACCCATTTCATCGCGAACCTGCTCCAACTTGCTCAGACTGCGACCCGCCATGGCCCAGACTACCTCTCCATTGACGCCATACTGATTATTCAGGTATTCGGCGACCAAACGGCCAGTAAAACCTGTGGCGCCATAGACAACAATGCCCAGCTCTCGATTACTTTTCATAGGAATTCTCTTTATTTTGGAATATCGGGAATGGTAGCACTCATAGCTAGTTATTTTACCAGCTTTAATAGACCGGGGGTTCACGAAAAATAACTCTGGATTAGGCCCTGGCTTGGTACCAGAACTGATAGGGATAATCCGTTGCACCAGTTGCAGATAATGGCTGCAAACCACGGTGTTCAAAGAAACCTATGGAGGGCCTCTCAGCTTTAATCACCAGGCCTTCGGCACCCAGAGTCATAGCCTCGGAGAGCACAGCTGCCATTAAATCTCGCCCATAGCCCCTGCCTTGGCAGTCTGGAGAGATATACAGGCCATGCAGCAATCGACCTGTGCCCAGCTCTGTGACCAGGGGCGCCTCTGGATTCCAGGCGGCTACTCCCTTTACCTCACCGCCCTTTATCTCACCGCCCTGTCTGTAGACCACAAATCGATAATGTTTAAAGTCCTCGCTGTCATAGCTAAGCACGGGCACCGAAAGGCGTTTAATACGTTCGGGCATGGGCCAGGACATTACTGCCGCGGCAACCACATTATTAATGCAGTCCAGATCAGTTTTTATACCAGTCGCTATACTCATTTTTCCATTGTATCAATTACAGGCTCAACAACAGTAGCCACTGAAGCAAGAGTCTTGTAGGGTTCAGGGTATAAAAATAACAAGGGCATCATTTCCATGACTGTTTCCTATTTGAAAGCTCTGTCAGCTGGTCTGTTAGCCATGGGTTTGATTGGTTGCAATGAACCGGCAGCAACCCCTCACAGCAACACAGAGGCCAGCATTGTCTATATCAATGGTCAGATAATTTCTGTCAACGATAACATGGGTACTGTAGAGGCCATAGCTGTTAAAGATGGCCGTATTATTGCGCTGGGCTCCAATTCGGATATGCCGAAATATCAGGGGGAAAATACCCAGCTGATCAATCTGCAAGGCAAAACCATGCTGCCCGGTTTTGTCGACGCCCACAGCCATCTATCTGGCGTTGCCATTCAGGTTGTCTCTGCCAACCTGCTGCCCGCTCCAGATGGGCCTGTCAATAATATTGCCCAGCTGCAGCAGACTCTGCGCGACTATATGGGCCAGTCTCCCCTGGTGGCCGAACACACTGTGGTGATTGGCTTTAATTACGATGACTCGCAGCTTGTCGAGAAGCGGCACCCCACCAGACAGGAGCTGGATGCCGTATCGACAGAATTACCTATTATGGCTCTTCACCAGTCCGGCCACCTGGGTGTTTATAACAGCAGAGCCCTAGAGATGTTTGGTATTAATGCCGAATCGGTCAACCCGCCCGGCGGTATTATCGAGCGGGAAGCCGATGGCAAAACGCCCAATGGCGTGCTGCAGGAAAATGCTCATTTCGCCGTGGTTTACAATATGGTGCCAAAATTTAGCCCGGCACAATATATGCAGGCGCTTAAGGCCGGAGAAATGATGTATGCCTCCAATGGCTTTACCACCATTCAGGATGGCAAAACCGACCCTGTGTCCTTAAAAACCTTTGCTGCGGTCTCTGCCGCTGGCGCCCTGAATCTGGATCTGGTGTCCTATCCGGACCTGGTTAAGGTGAAGGAGGATTCTCCGGTTTACAGCCCCCTGCTCTCTCGAGAGTACAGCAAACACTTTCGTATCGGCGGAGTAAAACTCACCTTTGACGGTTCACCCCAGGGCAAAACCGCCTGGTTTACCCATCCCTATCATCAGCCACCCCTAAATCAGGATACTGACTATGCGGGCTATGGTGCATTTACTGACGACGAAGCACTGCACTGGTTTGAACTGGCCTACCAGAATAACTGGCAGCTGATGGTGCACGGCAATGGTGATGCTGCCATTGATCAGTTTATTAAAACTGCCACCATTGCCCAGCAAAATAATCCTGCAACAGACCGACGGACGGTGCTGATTCATGGCCAATATTTGCGCGAAGATCAGATAGCCAGCCTCGAGGCGCTGGAGATATTTCCGGCCCTGTACCCTATGCATACTTTTTACTGGGGCGACTGGCATCGACAGTCCGTAGCCGGGCCCGAGCGTGCGGAGAATATTTCTCCCACAGGCTGGCTGCTTGCTCGAGATATAAAATTCTCCATTCACTCTGACGCCCCTGTGACCTTCCCCAACTCCATGCGCGTGCTGCACAGCGCGGTTAATCGTACTACCAGATCAGGTTATGTGATTGGCCCGGAGCATAGACTGAGCCCCATGGAGGCTATAAAGGCTATGACCATCTGGCCGGCCTATCAGCATTTTGAAGAGGACAGCAAAGGAACCCTTGAGGTTGGCAAGCTGGCTGACTTTGTGATTCTAGATAAAAATCCTTTGACGGTGGACAGCTCAGAGATAAAAAATATTCGCGTTCTGGAGACTATAAAGCAGGGGCGCAAAGTCTATTCTGCTCCCTAAGCCTGCGCATAATTATACTAGTTGCCCATTTAAGCCAAGTTAGGCACAGCTAAGCACAGGAAGAGTTAGAATTAATTCAAAAGTGAATAAATCTATTTACAGATATATGAGTGCTGTGTACTAATACTGCAGAGTTAGCCATTTGAATAAAAACACTGGAATACCAGTAAAAAATTAACTCTTATTAGCCATCAAGTATCTAAAAACCAGCAAACTTCAGGAGTATAAAATGAAAAACACAATAACAATGTTATGTATGTTAATACCCTTTTGTGCAGCTTGCTCATATGCTGACAACCATGCAGCGGGCGAAGAGGGAAATGGTGCATTTTCAACACTGGTTGTCACAGCTAAAGATGTGGATAAATATATAGCATCGGTAAGTGCAAATCCGGCTCTGTTTGAAGCCATTGGCGCTCAAGCTGCTGGCTACTGTGAAACCGTATCCGGGCATGACGATTCTGGCCAGCTGATGCTATGGAATGCCTTCCCCAGCGTAACAGCTGCTCTGATGGGAGCTGAAAAATACAACCCGACCAAAGCCCCAAGGGCCATGGCTAGCCAGAGAGACTTTAAATATAGCGCCACCTGGGCTCCATTAAAGCCATTTCCTCGTCTGGATCCAGGCTATGAGCGCGCCATGCGAATTAAGGTTTCTCAGGCCAATCTGCCCGCTTTTATCGCCATTACAGCAAAACTTGAAAAAGAGGTTCAAAGTGCCGGTCATGATACGTTTATGAATGGGCTATTTGTGGCCATAGGCGGAGGCAAGCAGGAGGCCAACAGTCTGTACCTTAAATCGATCACAGCTGACGCTGAAACCCATGGTGCTGTTATAGATGACTATTTAGCGGGAGCTGCCTGGGGTAACACTTATCGAGAGGCTACCGCCTTGATTGATGAAGTCGTCAATGATCAGTTCGAGGTTTGTACGCAGTACTATACTGCGGAGTAAAATTTTAGACTCTTCAGCAGCTGCAACACAGGCCCGGCGCTCTGAGTGCCGGGCTTTGCTATTAGCCGTAAAGTCGCTGTAATTGCTGAGTACTGTGGAGATAACCTATCGAATCGTTATTGGAATCAATATCTGCAGCTGATATCTACGCTGTTGGAATACCAGTGATTATTGCCCTTATTTTTTTTGAGGCACTTTTTTCCGTGCGCAAAAATCTGCAACTTTACAATAGGGCCGACACCAACGGCACAGTAGGTATGCTAGCAGGGAATATACTTATGGGCCTGGCTATTCAGGGACTGGTTCTGGGATTCTATTTCTATCTTTACCAGTTCAGACTGTTTACCATTAATGAAGCCCTGCCGCTGTGGGCAGTGTGGCTGGCTACCGCAGTTGCTATCGACTTTATCTTTTACTGGTATCATCGCAGCTCTCATAGAATTCGCTTTCTGTGGGCGGTGCATATGAACCATCATTCGAGCACAGAGATGAATTTCTCTGTCGCATTTCGTCAAGCCTGGTTTGGTCCTGTTACAAAAACGCCTTTCTTTATGCTGATGCCTCTCGCCGGGTTTGATCCCAGCATCACGGCAGTCTGCGCGGTGGCCTTGCGACTTTATGGGGTGTTTGGCCACACCCAGTGGATCGATAAACTGGGTTGGTTAGATGCTGTTTTCAGTACCCCGACAAATCACCGGGTTCACCATGGCAGCAACCCGGAATATATCGACAAAAACTATGGCAATTTTTTAATCATATGGGACCGCTTATTTGGCACCTTTGCCAGAGAGAAAGGCCCTGTCACCTTTGGCTTAGTCAATAATCTTGGCACCAATAACCCCATTAAGATTACCTTCCATCTATGGGGGGCCATGGCCCGAGATTTAAGGCAGGCCCGATCAGTCAAAGAAGCCATTGGCTATATTGCTGGACCGCCGGACTGGAAAGCCAAACGCTAAAATAAACTAGCGGGCAAGTGTAAATTCGCGCATAACATCAGCAACCGAATCCACTGACTGTATATTGCCTAGCCCCTTGCCCGCCTGCCAGAACTTAACGTCGTCATTAAATGCTGTTTTGCTGTAGTTACGGATACCTTTGCTCATCAACCACATCCTTGCGTACTTTTTTAGATTTGGTTTTCGCAGCATGTAGTTGATCACTGGGCCAGTTCGCAAACCGCCTTTCATAATATCCTCAGTCTTGATTACCGAAGAATTATTGCCAGCTATTTTATTGGTCCAGACAATATCTTCCTCAGATGAATCAACAATAGCTTGTTTGTAGGAATCGGTAACCATGCACTCATTGGTCGCCAGGAAACGAGTACCCAGCTGAACACCGGCATAACCCAGCTCCAGAGCCTGCTTAAAATCCTCTGCATTGCCAATACCACCAGCACAGATCAAAGGTATATCAATATCATGCAGCTCTTCCATAAACTGTTCTGCCGCTTGAATGCCCGTCTGGCCGCCGCCCCGCCAGTTGATGCAATTAAGTCCATCTACACCAGAGTCACGCATGGCCAGAGCCACTTTCTTATTGGGTACATCGTGATAGACCTTGATACCATGCTCCTTAGCGGTTTTAACCACCGTATCTGGCTTTCCCAGAGAAGTGAGAAAGAACTTAACGCCTTCCTCTATTGATATCTGCATCCAGTCTTGCATCTGCTCATGATACTTTTTGTTAGCTCCACCGAAGATTGTAAAGTTCACGCCAAAGGGCTGGTCGGTCAACTGCTTTATCAGCTGCAAGCCCTCGCGGAAATCGTGGCCATACAATGAAGTTAAGGCGACAGGCTGAACCACGCCAAGGCCACCGGCCTCCGATACTGCAGCAACTAGCTCGGGGTTGGAGCCTGGATACATAGGTCCGCAGACAACCGGGTTTTTGGCGCCAGTATCGGCTAAAAATTGTTTTACGAATGGGCTCATGATTTGTTCCTTATAGTTTTAATCTCGCGATAGCCGTGCCGGTGGATGACCAATAATCGCTAATTTATGACACATGGTATGCCATTTATTTTCTGTTTTCAATTATAGGGGTTAATCAATAGTAAACAGGTACGCAGACCCCTCAGCCGCGAATTATGGAATAAGAAAAGCTGATGATTGACTTTAATCAACCGCATTCCCATCCATATGCAGATGTCCAGCAATCAAAATATTGTATGCTGACCCTATGGCCGGGCATGCACAACTTAAACGCAGACTCTCTCTACCTCTATTGGTACTTTATGGCTTGGGAACCACCATTGGTGCCGGAATCTATGCACTGGTGGGAAAGATCGCTGGCGAGTCGGGTTACCTCGCTCCATTCGCCTTCCTGCTTGCGGCAGCAATGGCAAGCCTTACTGTACTGTCCTTCGGCGAACTGTGCCGCCGATACCCCTACTCTGCCGGCGAGGCTTTTTATGTTCGCGAAGCATTCCACTGGGAATGGGTAAGTACTCTGGTGGGTATGCTGGTGGTGTTAACCGGGCTGGTTTCAGCAACCGCACTGGTAAACGGGTTTCTTGGCTATCTCAGAGAATTTATCGAGATCACTCCCGGGTTCACCCTAGTCTGGGTCTGCCTGCTGCTAGGCGCACTCGCAGGTTGGGGCATCGCTGAATCTGTCAGTTTGGCAGCATTGATAACTCTGATTGAAATCGGGGGGCTGTTGGTTATTGTCTGGCTGGGCCTGGAGCAGTCGACCAGCCCAATTATCACCTGGAT
>OBPT01000387.1_pt1 | contig 13220 bp, 9 predicted proteins | sample 1534671 | NCBI WGS metagenome assembly OBPT01 (sample SAMEA3275494, study PRJEB22092) | marine metagenome | biome: ENVO:00000447 marine biome; feature: ENVO:00002042 Surface water; material: ENVO:00002010 seawater | collected 2014-06-21T11:00:00+00 | depth 1 m | reverse complement strand
AAGTTTTTGGCACACCAAATGATCGCAAGGTCAAAGCGACCCGGCCGTTGATCGAACAGATCAATGCGCTTGAACCTGAGTTTGAGGCTCTGAGCGATGAGGGTCTGGTGGCCAAGACGGCTGATCTGCGCGCCCGCGCCGTTTCTGGTGAGGATTTAAACAGCCTGCTGCCAGAGGCTTTTGCCAATTGCCGCGAGGCCGCCAAGCGCGCCTTGGGTCTGCGTGCCTTTGATGTGCAGCTGATGGGTGGCATATTTTTGCATCAAGGCAATATCGCAGAAATGAAAACGGGTGAGGGCAAAACCTTGGTGGCCACCTTCCCGGCCTATCTCAATGCGTTGACCGGCAAGGGTGTGCATATTGTTACGGTCAACGACTATTTGGCGCGCCGCGATGCGGATTGGATGTCAAAAGTCTATGGGGCCTTGGGCCTGTCCACAGGGGTCGTTTACCCTCAGCAGCCCGACAATGAAAAGGCAGCGGCCTATGCCTGTGATGTCACCTATGCGACGAATAACGAGCTTGGGTTTGATTATCTGCGCGATAATATGAAGGCCGAGTTGAGACAAATGCATCAACGATTCCACAATTTCGCAATTGTGGATGAGGTGGATTCGATTTTGATTGATGAGGCGCGCACTCCGCTGATTATTTCTGGCCCGTCGCAAGATCGCTCGGAGCTGTACAAAACCATCGATCAGCTGATTCCAGATGTTTTGGCGGCCCATTATACCTTAGACGAAAAGACCAAAAATGTGACCTTCACCGACGAAGGCAACGAATGGTTGGAAGAGGTTCTGAGTGGCAAGGGCATTTTGCCGGAAGGTCAATCGCTCTATGATCCTGAAAGCACTACGATTGTGCACCACGTCAACCAAGGCCTGCGGGCGCATAAGCTTTTCACCCGCGATAAAGATTATATCGTGCGGGATGGTGAAGTGGTTTTGATCGATGAGTTTACCGGCCGGATGATGGCTGGTCGGCGCCTCTCCGATGGGTTGCATCAGGCCATTGAAGCTAAGGAAGGCTGCACCATCCAGGCCGAAAATGTCACTTTGGCTTCGGTCACCTTTCAAAATTACTTCCGCCTATACGATAAATTGGGCGGCATGACGGGCACAGCCTTGACCGAGGCGGATGAATTTCATGAAATTTATGGTCTGGGTGTTGTGGAGGTGCCCACCAATCGCGCTGTGGCACGGGTGGATGAGGATGATCAAGTCTACCGAACCGCCGGTGAAAAATACAATGCTGTGGTGGAAGCCATCAAGACGGCCCATGCCAAAAAGCAACCTGTGTTGGTCGGCACAACCTCAATTGAGAAGTCAGAGTTTTTGTCAAAACTATTGACCGCTGCTGGTATCACCCACAATGTTTTGAACGCGCGCCAGCACGAGCAAGAGGCCAAAATCGTCGCCGATGCAGGCAAGCTGGGTGCGGTGACGATTGCGACCAATATGGCTGGGCGGGGTACAGATATCAAATTGGGTGGCAATGTTGAGTTTTCCATTATGGAGGCTATTGCGGCGGACCCAGAGGCGAACCCTGATGAGATTCGCAGCCGGATCGAAGAAGAACACGCCAGCGATGAGCAGGCGGTCAAAGAGGCTGGCGGACTTTATGTTTTGGCCACCGAACGGCACGAGTCGCGCCGCATTGATAACCAATTGCGTGGTCGATCTGGACGGCAAGGGGATCCTGGCCGGAGCTCCTTTTTCCTGTCATTGGATGATGACTTGATGCGAATTTTCGGTTCGGAGCGCTTGGAAAAAGTGCTCAATACTTTGGGCATGAAAGAGGGCGAGGCGATTGTGCACCCTTGGGTCAATAAATCTCTGGAACGCGCACAGGCCAAAGTGGAAGGTCGCAACTTTGACATCCGCAAACAGCTTTTGAAATTCGATGATGTGATGAATGATCAGCGTAAAGTGATTTTCGGTCAACGGCGCGAGATCATGGAAGCCGATGATTTGGCAGAAATCACCCAAGATATGCGCCATCAGGTTATTGATGATTTAGTGACGCAATTTATGCCGCCAAAATCTTATGCGGATCAATGGGACGTAGAGGGACTACAAGCGGCTCTTGCAGAAAACTTAGGGCTTGATGCGCCCGTGGTGGCCTGGGCGGCGGAAGAAGGCGTCGATGATGACACAATCCGCGAAAAGCTCGAAGACCTGAGTGATGATTTTATGGCCCGCAAAGCGGTTGAGTTCGGGCCTGAAAACATGCGGATGATTGAGAAGCAAATTTTGCTCGAAACCATTGATAGCAAATGGCGAGAGCATTTGCTGACGCTGGAGCACCTACGCTCTGTCGTTGGGTTTCGCAGCTATGCGCAACGTGATCCGCTTAATGAGTATAAATCTGAAGCCTTCCAACTGTTTCAGAATCTGCTTGACGGTCTGCGTGAGCGGGTGACCCAGCTTTTGGCGCATGTGCGGATGCGCTCGGCCGAAGAGCAAAGGGCGATTATGGAAGAAATGGCCCGGCAACAAGCCGCCATTGCAGCAGCGGCGGCGCAATCGCAGGACGCCAAGCCGTCAGAACCTGGTACTTTCGATGAAAATGATCGTGCCACCTGGGGTAACCCCGGTCGAAATGAGGCCTGCCCTTGCGGGTCTGGGAAGAAATTCAAGCATTGCCACGGCAAATTGTAGCATAGGCTTGCGCCATCCCGCTTACCTGCTTTTGGTCGCAGGTAAGCGGGCGGTGATTTAGAACATGCCGTTGTCGTGGGCAAACTCTGTTGGAATGGTTTGAACAACATCCCAATGCTCGGCAATTTTTCCATCTTCAACGCGCCACAGATCATAAAATGCGGTGGCGGCGCCGTCGTAGATGCCTTCAGATTGGGTGAATACGAAATTGCCTTCGCCTAAAGTTAGGTGCACCTTCTCATAGCCAAAGGCAATGTTGTTGTCGGCCAAATAAGAGATAAATTGCTTCAGCCCGTCTCTGGTATCGGCAACATAAGGATTGTGCTGGCGATAATCAGGTCTGATATAGCTGTCGATTTTAGCGATATTACCGCCGATTAAGACATCCGAAACTAAGGCTTGGACCAGGGCTTTGTTTGCCTCGGTTTTATCCAGATCAGAAATCTCTGTCGCCCCGTCGGTCATGGTGCGACCATTGGCGGTTTTGGTGACGCGGTCTTGGATGCTGTCCCAATGCTCGGCAATTTTCCCATCTTCAAAGCGGAAGACATCAATTATCACCTTTGGGCCGAAGAATTCAGAGTCTTGATGCACTACAGTGTAGGCACCATCGGTGATTACCCGAAGCGGTGTGACCTGCATGGGCGGATCCATGGTTTGAATGAAGTCCACAAAATCCAGCAGCCCTTGCCGACGATCGGCGGCCTGTGGGTTATGCTGGATATACCCCTCTGCCACATGATCCATGATAAAACCGCGATCGCCCTGCGCCAGGCCGCGCTCCAGCAGACCGCGTGCCAGATCTTTTTGGCTGAGGCCTTGCGCCGCGACTGCCGCGCCAGCGAGGGAGAGGGTTGTGGCAAGTGTCAATCCGGTGAGTGAGTTGGACATTTTATTTCTCCTTGGGAATAATTTGAAAAAAGGGTTTACGCTGCATCAGCAGATGACATAGATATAGAAACAATAGGCACTAATAGTAAGTAGGCACTTTTTAGTAATCGGATGAAAAATGAAAAAAAGAGAAGAAATTGAGAAAAAACTGGGGCTTGACCTTTGCCCTATTCGTACGATCTTGGCGCAAATAGGGGATAAATGGAGCCTGTTGGTGATATTGCAACTCCGTGAAGGTGGGCAGAGGTTCTCGCAATTACAGCGTGCCATTCCCGATATTTCGCAAAGAATGCTCACGCAAACCCTACGCAAACTGGAGCGTGACGGACTTGTGAGCCGAAAAGTCACCCCGAGCACGCCACCGCGCGTTGACTATGCCATCACTGAATTGGGTCATTCGTTGTTTGAACCCATCGGAGCAATGTCTCAATGGGCGATTGATAAACAACCAGACATCCTAAAAGCCCGCGATCAGTTTGACCGGCATTATTGACGCGGGTGGCTGCAACCGATTAAGTGCTGCATTAGAGCATGGCCCGTATGGGCGGCATTTGAAATTGTTAATTTTTGGGGTCTTCGCCCTGCATTATAGTTATGACTAAGGGGCTCTCATGCGCCGTGCATATATTACAGGTTCTGCCGGTTTCATCGGATTTTATCTGGCGGAATTGCTGTTGCAAGAGGGTTGGAGTGTCACAGGGCTAGACGGTCTAACTGACTATTATGATGTGCGGCTCAAGCATCGGCGGCTACAAATGCTCGGCCAACACAAAAACTTCCATCCCATCACTGCCATGTTGGAAGACGAGGCTGCGGTCATGAACTCTGTCGCACAGGCCAAGCCGGATGTTATCGTGCATCTGGCGGCGCAAGCGGGTGTGCGATACAGTCTGGAAAACCCACGGGCCTATATTGAAAGCAATGTGCTTGGCACGTTCAACGTGATGGAAGCGGCCCGGGAGCATGGGGTGACGCATCTGATGATGGCGTCCACCTCTTCGGTATATGGTGCCAATACACAGATGCCCTTTCACGAAAATGATAAGGCCGATACCCCCCTAACCATCTATGCAGCAACAAAAAAAGCCAATGAGGCAATGGCCCATTCATATGCGCACTTGTGGGATATCCCAACAACAATGTTTCGGTTTTTTACCGTTTACGGCGCCTGGGGGCGTCCTGATCTGGCGCTTTACAAGTTTGTTGATGCCATGCTCGAAGGGCGGCCAATCGACATTTACAACAATGGCGACATGTATCGTGATTTTACCCATGTAAAGGATTTGGTGCGCGGCATTCGCTTGTTGATGGATGTGCCGCCGGTGCGCCCTGCGCATCCATCCGATATCATGGACGGAGACAGCCTCTCTCCTGTGGCACCGCATCGGGTGGTGAATATTGGTAATTCTGACAAGGTGCGGTTGATGGATTTCATTGATGCCATTGAACATTCCTTGGGACTTAAGGCCATCCGAAATTATATGCCCATGCAGCCGGGGGATGTGCCGGCGACATGGGCCGACACGTCACTTTTGCAAAAACTCACCAACTATCGTCCACAAACAGATTTTCGCGCGGGGGTCGATCAATTTGTGACTTGGTTCAAGTCCTATAAAGCAGAGCTGGAGGCCGAAGACTCACAGGGCCTCAAGTCGCAGGCTTGAGGGAACCAAAGAGAGGGATCCAGTGGCAAAATCTGGGTCTGGCACCTTAATATCCACCGCGCCAGAGGCCGCTTTTTGCGTGGCAGCATAGGGTTCTGGCGTCATTGAAATGCCAGCCAGATGCAGCCCATGGGCCGCGCCGGAATCAGCAAATCCGCTATAGCCCCCCGGGCGGTTGCTAAAATTCGGCAGCATCAGAATTTTGACAAAGGCCGTACCGGGCGGAAAATTTTTCACCTCATTGCGGCCCGAGGTGTCTATTCCGCCGATATAGTTGCAGGCGTGATACCAATCACCCGCGGTTGGCAGAACGGTTTGGTCCAATAGAGCCGGTTTGAGATTCCAACCGCTGTCCGTATTGGCCAAAGGCGTGCCGGCTGGCCAAATCCCGTTGGGATCATCCGGGTTGCCATCGGACTGTGCCAAAGGCGCTAAGAGTGTAATGCTGTGGTTGGCTTTATCCACCTGTGCCGGCGAGAAGAGACCTGTTTTAAAGTGCCGGCTGTAAAAGTCTTGGGCGTTGCCGCCCTGCGTGCGATAGGTGAAAAAGATCAAACCACATTTGTCTGAAGAGCTGTCCGCATCGTTCCAGCCCGAGGCATTGGTCACTGACACGGTGGTGTCACCCGGTGCCAAGGGTGCGGATAATGTGGTTAAACTGTCGACACCGCCCGATGCAAAGCGCATGTGACAGGCGGAGGTGATCTGTTGAAAATCGGCATCAAAGGCCATGATGCCCATAACCTGCGCGTGGCGATCGCCGGTGGCTTGTTTAATATAGCTCTCCAAGCGGTAGGTTTTGCGCGCATCCACTGCGATAAATTCCGACGTGGTGAGATCAAAACCATGGTACCCTGTGAACAAAAAGCTGCCCGGCAAACCTGGAGTATCGCCGGCATCATAGCTTAACGCGCTGGGCATATTATAAGAATTGCCCAAAGAGCCGTTGCCATTGCTGACCAAATTGCCGGCTTTCGAATTGGTATAATCGACCGTGACAATCGGACTTGCGCCGAAGTCTACTTGAGACAGCGTCGTATTTGGCAGCGTTACTGCACCGGTTGCACGGTCAACGGTCAAAGCCTGATGAAAATTGCTGCCATCAGGGCTGACTTTGATCTCGAAATTATCTGACCCGGCCAGGCCCATTTCGGCGCGGCCAGACCAGCCGGTTTGAAACAACAGGCTGCCAGTGTCCCCCGGCTGATCCTTGTTGATTTTCAGTTGATGCCCGCCGGTCGTGTCGTGGGTCAGCAATGTTGCGTCGGAGGAAACCGCCAATCGGTTTGTCAAATCGGCGGATGTGTTGAGTCCAAGCTTGTCCAATTGCTCGGCAGTCGCTGTGGTGGCTGCGGTCCAGTGACCCTGTGAAAAGACCAGCAAGGCGCGCTCGTCTTGATCCCATGCGACCCAACCCTCCTTTGGCTGGATAATGCGCCACGCATTTTCTTCCCAATGGGCCAGCGACCCATCGAAGCCCGCCCAAGCGCCGGTCGCGCCGCTGGGCAGAATGTAGCGATCTCCAGCGACCGGGTTGGTGGGGGGTGCAGTTTGGGCCCGGCTGAGAACACTGAGTTGCACCACACCATCGAGCAGGCGCATGCCCTCATTATGGGTGACGTGCTTTTGCGCTTGGTTTTGTTGGATATAGGGCAGGGAGAGATTGGGCGAGACAGTGGACATGGTTCAAGACCCTTTGCAAGATGACGTTTCAGCGATCATCTCGCAAAGAGTTAATGGAATTCTATCCAGAGCGCGCGGGCGCGATCATAAATGTTAAACTTTTCGCGCGGGATGTTGATTTTGGCCCTAGGCTGCGTCTTGCACCGCTTGCGAGACAGTTTCTGCAACCGCGTTGAGCAAGGTTTCATCTTCCGCCTCCACCATCACCCGAATAAGTGGCTCAGTGCCGGACTTACGAATGAGCAGACGTCCCTTGCCCAATAAGGAGGCCTCCGCATCTTGGATGGCCGATTGCACTGAAGCGGCCTCCAACGGAGCCATACCCTCGGAAAATCTCACATTCTTAAGAACTTGTGGGCAGGGCGAGAAAACCTTGGCCAATTCGCTGGCCCGCTGGCCCGTTTCGACCATGGCGGCCAGAAATTGTAATCCAGCCAAAAGACCATCGCCGGTCGTGGCGTAATCACTCATCACGATATGGCCCGATTGTTCACCACCAAGATTGAACCCGCCCTGTCGCATGGCATCCACCACATAACGGTCGCCCACATCTGTGCGGTGTAGATCAATACCCTGACCGCTCAGCCAGCGTTCAAGGCCTAAATTGGACATGACCGTGGCCACCAAAGCGCCGCCCCGGAGCTCTCCGCTCTTGGCCCAGCGCGCGGCGATCAATCCCATAAGCTGATCCCCGTCGGCGATCTGGCCTTTTTCGTCAATAATGGCGATCCGGTCTGCATCACCGTCCAGGCAGATCCCAATATCGGCCTCATGCTGCAACACCGCATCAACGGCGGCTTTCGGCGCAGTGGATCCCACACCTTTGTTGATATTATAGCCATTGGGCTGCACGCCAATGGCAATGACCTCCGCGCCAAGCTCCCAAAGCACCTCAGGGGCAGTGCGATATGCGGCGCCATTGGCGCAATCAATCACAACTTTTAACCCGTCTAAACGCTTGCCCGTTGGAAAGGTCGCCTTTGCGGCCTCAACATATCGACCAATGGCGCTTTCGATGCGGTTGGCCCGCCCAATGTTGTCCGGCAAGCAGAGATCTACATCCCCTTCAAACAAAGCTTCAATTTCCATCTCGGCGGCGTCTGACAGTTTATAACCATCTGGACCGAAAAACTTGATGCCATTGTCGTGATGCGGATTGTGACTGGCAGTGACCATGACACCGACATCTGCGCGCATGGAATGGGTGAGCATTCCGACGGCAGGTGTTGGAACTGGCCCTAAGAGGACGACATCCATGCCGGTTGACAAAAAACCAGCGGTGAGAGCGTTTTCAATCATATAGCCCGATCTGCGTGTGTCCTTACCGATCACGACACGGTGGCCGGGGGAGGCGTCACGCCGAAAAAACCGGCCCGCCGCCGCTGCAAGCCGCAGCGCGGTTTCAGCGGTCATGGGATAAGTATTCGCCGTGCCGCGGACGCCATCCGTTCCAAATAGGTGTCGTGTCATAAAGTTTCCTCTCAAATCGCTTTGATCTTAGATTGAATCAAAGCGGCTATCAGTCTTGGTGCAACCTTGCCGAATTATTGGTTAAAAGATGTTTAGTCTAAATGTCATAAAACTTAAATCAAATGTGCTGCAAGCCAACCGCCTCCACCTCCAACAAGCAAGGCGAGCAAAAGCCACCGCTTCTTCATTCCGTGTTTTTGCGCGTTGGGCTGCGCTGTGTTGTAGGTTCGGATCAAGGCCGCTTCCGCAAGCTGGGGCAGCTTTGGCCCGAAGCGTGACAGTACACGGGCTGTCTTCAGCAGGTCTTTCATCAAGGCCTTCGGCCCGATGCTTTGTTTAATGTAATCTTCTACAATAGGTTTTGCGACTTCCCAGATGTTAATCTGCGGATGCAAACTGCGTGCAACCCCCTCCACAACAACCATCGTGCGTTGCAGCAAGATGAGTTCGGTTCTGGTCTCCATGCCAAACTGTTCTGTGACGTCAAATAAATAGGTTAATACCCGACCCATGCTGATCTGGGTGGCATCCATGCCAAAAATCGGCTCCCCGACCGCTCTGAGGGCGCGGGCAAATTCATCGACATCTTTATCCGCCGGCACATATCCAGCCTCAAAATGCACCTCCGCCACGCGCTTGTAATCGCGGCGAATAAAGCCGAAGAGAATTTCTGCATAGACTCGCCGGGTATATTCATCAATTCGGCCCATAATGCCGAAATCATAGGCAATCACATCGCCATTGGCGGCGATCTTGATATTTCCCTGATGTAAATCGGCGTGAAAAAAGCCGTCGCGCAATGCGTGCGACAAAAACAATTGCAAAATTCGCTCGCCAATGCGCCGTCGGTCATGTCCGGCAGCATCAAGGGCGGCATTGTCCCCGGCAGAGATCCCCTCGGCCCAATCCATAGTCATGACGTTTTTGCCCGAGAGGCTCCAATTGATTTGCGGCAATTGAAATCCTTCGTCGGAGTCCGTGTTGGCGGCAAATTCTCCCGCGGCACTGCTTTCCAGCCGCAGATCCAACTCGCCGAGAACCACGCCTTCAAAATGCGCGATCACATCGAGTGGACGCAGGCGCCGCGCGCCGGGGGCCAGAACTTCAACCATCCGGGCCGCGAAGTAAAACGCATCAATATCTCGGCGAAAAGCGCGTTCAATGCCGGGGCGCAAAACTTTTACGGCGACATCTGCACCATCTGAGGCCAATTTTGCGCGGTGGACCTGAGCAATAGAGGCGGCGGCGACGGGTGCACTAAAGTCTTGAAAGATGGATGCCAAGGGTCGCTCGAGCTCTGCCTCGATCATTTTTTGCGCTTCGGCGATCGGAAAAGGCGGCAATTTATCTTGCAGCACCCGCAATTGAACGGCCAGCTCATCGCCAACCACATCCGGGCGGGTCGATAGGATTTGCCCGAATTTGATATAGGCCGGGCCCAAAGCGGTCAGCGCCCGGGTGACCGGTGGCATTGCAGGATCACCCTTGTAACCCAACCATTGAAATGGCCAACCAAGAATTTTCGCGGCCAAGCGCAGGCCAACGGGCGCTTGATAGGCATTGAGGATCACATTCATCGCCCCCGTGCGCTCAAATGTTGCGCCGGTGCGGATCAGACGAAAAATATTATGCGGACCGCGCATCTAGATTTTCCATCCCGAATGCAGGGCTGCGATTCCGAGCGAGAGGTTGCGATAGCTGGTATTTTCAAATCCTGCCTGCTGCACCATGCTTAAAAATGTCTCTTGATCGGGAAACTTGCGAATCGATTCGACAAGATATTGATAGCTGTCGCGGTCATTGGCGATCATCTGGCCCATGCGTGGAATCACATTGAAGGAGTAGAGATCATAGGCCTTCTGCGCCAAAGGCACGGGAATTTGACTGAATTCCAAAACCATCAACCGCCCCCCAGGACGCAGGACGCGGAAGGCCTCATTTAAGGCTTCTTGTGGCCGGGTTACATTCCGAATGCCAAAGCTTATTGTGTAGACATCAAAACTATTGTCGGCAAAGGGCAGGGCCATGGCGTCACCGACAACCCAATCCAAGTTATCAACCATTTGCGCAGATTCAGCACGTTTGCGCCCTTCGATGAGCATATTTTCAGTGATATCAAGGACGGTGGCATGACCCGATCCCGCGCGTTTGAGAAACTTAAAACTGATGTCCCCAGTGCCACCGGCGACATCAAGAAGTTTCTGCCCGGGTCTTGGGGCCAGCCAATCCATCATCGCCTCTTTCCAGATGCGGTGAATGCCAACACTCATGACATCATTCATCACGTCATATTTGCTTGCCACTGAGGTGAAAACACCCTGCACTTTGCCGGCCTTTTCGGCCTCTGGAATGGTTTCGAAACCAAAATGGGTTGTGTCTTCACCAGTGTCTTGCATGGAACAGGCCTTTTGTGACTTCACCCCCCTTATAATACGCAGGACGGCTGATACAATGAGCTCTACGAGAAGGAAGCCCGAGATGCCCGAATTACCAGAGGTTGAAACAGTCCGCCGCGGCTTGCAACCGGCGATGCAGGACCAAAAAATTATGCGTGCCGAGGTGAACCGGCCTGATTTGCGCTGGCCCTTTCCGCTCGACATGGCGCAGCGCTTGACCGGGGCGCGGGTATTGCGGCTTTGGAGGCGCTCGAAATATATTCTTTTAGACTTGGATACACAGGAAACTTTGATTGTGCATCTCGGGATGTCTGGTCGCATGCTGGTTTCGGGTCAACAAATTGGGGAGTTTTACCAAGACCACCCTGCACCGGAAAAACACGATCATGTGGTGTTTCACATGGAAAATGAGACACGGGTGACCTTCAATGACGCCAGACGTTTCGGCGCGATGGATCTTGCGCCGACCGCGGAGGTTGAAATGCATAAGATGCTCTCCAGCCTTGGACCGGAGCCATTGAGCAATTATTTAGACGACACCTATCTGGCCGCAGCACTCGCGGGGCGCAACACGCCGATAAAGTCGGCACTCCTGGACCAACGACTCATCGCCGGCTTGGGCAATATTTATGTTTGCGAAGTGCTCTTTCGTGCAAAAATTTCACCCATGCGCCGGGCCAAGGACCTGTCAAAAAGCCAAGTGGGCAGTTTGGTGCCGATCATTCGGACGGTGCTGGAAGAGGCGATTGAAGCCGGTGGCTCTAGTCTTAAAGATTACCGTCAAACAGGGGGGGAGTTGGGCTATTTTCAGCATAGTTTTCATGTTTATGACCGAGAATCTGAGCCCTGCAAACATGCGGGATGCGGCGGCACAATTGCGCGGGTGAGCCAATCGGGGCGGTCTAGCTTCTATTGTCCAACCTGTCAGAGATAGCTTGAAATAGGCGGCGAACGTGGTAGGCCTAAACGCCTGATAGAGGCAATGCTGGGACCACCATGGCTTATGAGACCATCATCGTAGAGATTGCAGATCATATCTGCGTCATCAAATTGAACCGCCCATCGGCGCTGAATGCGCTGAACAGTCAGCTGGTGGCGGAGCTCGGCGATGCGGTGCGCCAGGCGGACGCGAATGATAAAGTGCGCTGCATGGTGATTACCGGATCGGAGAAAGCCTTTGCCGCCGGGGCCGATATCACTGAGATGGCAGAAAAGAGCTTTGTGGACGTTGTGTCCGATGATCTATTCGGCGCCAGCATGAGCCCGCTGCAAGAGGCCCGCAAACCCATAATTGCAGCCGTTGCAGGCTACGCATTGGGCGGTGGTTGTGAGTTGGCGATGCTGTGTGACTTTATCATTTGTGCCGATAACGCAAAGTTTGGACAGCCAGAGATCAATCTTGGGGTCATCGCTGGCATTGGCGGCACGCAGCGCTTGACCCGATTCGTTGGAAAATCCAAAGCCATGGATATGCATTTGACCGGGCGCTTTATGGATGCGGCGGAAGCAGAGCGCTCAGGGCTGGTGAGCCGTGTGGTGCCGGTGAAAAAATTGATGGAAGTTGCCCTAGAGGTCGCTGGGAAAATTGCTGAGAAATCGCAAATCTCCATCAAAGCGGCGAAGGATGCGGTGAACCGGTCCTATGAGACCACTTTGGCCGAAGGCCTGTTGTTTGAGCGGCGTGTGTTTCATTCGATGTTCGCAACAGAAGACCAAAAAGAGGGTATGGCGGCCTTTGTCGAGAAAAGAGAGCCACAATTTCGCGATAAATAAGCAAAATTGCTTTGCATCTCCATAGAAAGCAGCTATAGGCAGCTTCAGAAAATGCGCGTGTGGCCCGCTTGGCTTTAGATAATCCGGTCCAACGGTATGGGCCTAGCGGTGATACGTGTGGCACAAGATTAAGTTAGGACCTGATAACATGGCAAATTCACCACAAGCAAAGAAGCGCGCACGTCAAATCGAGCGCCGCACAGCGGTCAACAAAGCCCGCAAATCCCGGATCCGCACATTTTTGCGTGCTGTTGAAGAAGCTATTGCTTCTGGCGACAAAGCCGCATCCATCGCCGCGCTTCGCGCCGCACAGCCAGAGCTGATGCGCGGTGTGACAAAAGGCATCTTTCACAAAAACACAGCATCGCACAAAATTTCGCGCTTGGCGTCACGGGTTAAAGCTCTGTCTTAATCATCGTTACAAATTAATGAATTTTGGGCGCGGGGTAATTTCCGCGCCCTTTTTCGTTTAAGCGGCAGTAAAAGAATTATTTTTTTTAGACTCGGTTGCCTCAACCATAGGTGGAAAGAGATTCTTTTTCGAAAAATACCGAGTCAAGAATTAAGATCTGTTGCAGAGTCACTTGGCCGAAGGATAAAAAAGTCTCAACGAGTCACTTTGAGTGCTTTGGGGGATACCTGCTCCAAGACAATGCCACTGCTGCACGGCCAACTAATCTTGG
>OBPT01000386.1_pt1 | contig 13249 bp, 10 predicted proteins | sample 1534671 | NCBI WGS metagenome assembly OBPT01 (sample SAMEA3275494, study PRJEB22092) | marine metagenome | biome: ENVO:00000447 marine biome; feature: ENVO:00002042 Surface water; material: ENVO:00002010 seawater | collected 2014-06-21T11:00:00+00 | depth 1 m | reverse complement strand
CATTGCCTTCATAGGCTGCTGAGGGTTCAATTTTATTTTTCATACCCAGGTAGCCACAGGCCAGTGTTGCCGCAATAGACAGGTACGGATTGACGTCAGCGCCTGGAAAGCGATTTTCGATGCGGTAGTTCATTGGATTGGCGTCTGGTACCCGCAGCCCAGTAGTGCGATTATCAAAGCCCCAGTGAAGATTAATAGGCGCTGAAACCTCTCGCGTAAAGCGACGGTAAGAATTCACATTGGGGGCGAAGAAGCTCATAACAAAGGGGGTGTATTTCTGCAGGCCTCCCAGATAATGATAAAAGGCCTGACTATAATTGCCATCCGCAGTGGCAAATATATTGCTGCCATCGGCAGCAGATAGAATGCTCTGATGAATATGCTTTGCAGACCCTGGCTCTGAGGCCATTGGCTTGGCCATAAAGGTGGCATAGATATCATGTTTTAAGGCTACTTCACGCACCATGCGCTTAAAGGTAAATACCTGATCGGCAAGGTTGAGCGGATCGCCATGAATAAAATTCACTTCCAGCTGGGCGGCGCCAGATTCATGGATCAGGGTGTCTATATCCAGGCCCATAAGCTCGCCATAGGCATACATATCTTCTACAAAGGGCTCAAATTCGTTGGCTGCATCTATGCTATAGGACTGGCGTGCGGTCTCTGGGCGCCCTGAACGACCCAGTGGCGGTTTTAGAACCATATCCGGGTTGGTATTCTTTTCTACCAGATAAAACTCCATCTCAGGAGCTATAACTGGCTGCAGGCCTTCTTTTTTATAAAGGCCGAGAATATGCTTTAGCACAGCTCTGGTGCTAAAGGGATGAGGCTTGCCATCCTTGGTGTAGCAGTCATGGATGATCTGCCCTGTTGACTCATTGGCCCAGGGCACGCTGCGAGCAGTAGAGGCATCAGGCTCAAGTAGCATATCACCATCTATGGTGCCCAGCAGGTCCCAGTAATCGCCTGAGAACTCTCCGGTAACCGTCTGAGCCAGGATGCCTTCAGGCAATCGACTATCTTCTTTGAGGAATTTTTTCGCCGGTATAAATTTGCCCCGCGCATTGCCGGTCATATCTGGCACCAGACACTCAACCTCAGTGATTTTATTTTCCCTGAGCCAATTTTCTATTTCCTTCTGAGATTGCATAGTGCACCTGATCTTATGGTTATTATTGAATAATTGTTCAATTAATGTTGAATTATTATTCGAAAAGATGCTAATGTCAAACTTTGTGACTATTGGCGAGGCTAATGTGAGCTCTTACTATCAGGCCAGCGCAACCAAGCTGGCAGCTTTTGCGGCACTGGAAGGCGACCATCAGGCGGATATCTGTATTGTTGGCGCAGGCTTTACCGGCCTCTCCTCAGCCCTGCATCTAACCGAGCTGGGTTATAAGGTAATTGTTTTAGAGGCTGAAACTGTCGGCCATGGTGCCTCTGGGCGCAATGGCGGCCATGTGGGCATAGGTCAGCGCCGAGATCAGTACTATCTGGAAGAGACCTTTGGTCATGATATTGCCAGCGCCCTTTGGTTTATGGGTCTCGAGGCTGTTGAGGCGGTAAAAGATCTGATTGAAAAGCATCGCATCAAGTGCGATTTAAAGCACGGCGATGTGCACTTTGCCCACAAAGCCAAATACAGTCGGGAAATGGAGGAGGAAGTTGGCTTTCTTTATGAGCGCTATGGGTTCGATCAGATGGAATATATCCCCAAAGATCGACTTGCTGAGGTGATTGGCAGCGATGTTTATCACGGCGCGGTACTGGATACTGCATCCAAGCATATCCATCCCCTTAAGTTTGTTCATGGTCTGGCGGAGGCCGCAGTGCGGGCTGGCGTAATGATTTACGAACAGTCTCGCGTTACCTCTTACGCCGGATCTCCTGTGGTGGTAAAAACCAATCAGGGACAGGTAACTGCCAGCGAACTGGTGCTCGCCTGTAACGCCTATATAGAAAAGCTGGAGCCAAGGATTAACGGCCATATTATGCCGATTAATAACTTTGTGTTGGCCACTGAGCCTCTGCCTGAGGAGCTGGCGCGGGATATTATCCCTCTGGATACCGCTATGGCCGACAGTCGTTTTGTGATTAATTATTGGAAGCTATCCGGGGATAACCGTTTGATATTTGGCGGCGGAGAAAACTATCGTCGCGGCTTCCCCTCTGATATTAAGGGCTTTGTGCAGCAGTATATGCTGCAGATCTACCCGCAGCTGGCAAATACCAAGATTGATTACGGCTGGGGCGGCAGAGTGGCTATTACTATGAACCGTCTACCCCACTTTGGTCGTCTGCAGGATAATATCTGGTATATGCAGGGCTATTCCGGCCATGGTGTTCCTACGGCCACCTTTGCCGGTAAGCTTGTTGCCGAGGCTATTAGCGGCAAACTGGAGCGCTTTGATCTAATGGCCAATCTGCCAACCCCCAAGTTCCCCGGCGGGACATTACTGCGCTGGCCGGGCATGGTTGCTGGCATGCTCTATTACGCACTCAGGGATCGCTTCTAATGAGTAATCTGCGCAAGACATCTCCCAGAAATCAGCCGGTACAGCGGCGAGCCCAGGAACGCCGTAATCAGATACTGGAAGTGACTGCGGAGCTGCTTGAAGAGGTGGGCCAGGACGACCTGACCACTATTCTGGTCGCCAAGCGGGCCGGGGTGTCTGTAGGCACTCTTTACCATTACTTTCCCAATAAATACGCCATTATGTATGCCCTGGCAGAGCAGTGGGTTGGTGAAATGGATATCGCCCTTCAGGAACTGGAGGCAGAGTCCGTTGAAACCCTTAGCCTAAAGCGCTTTGTCGAGCACTGTGTCGACCGCATGCGCCTGGTTTACGTTAACCAGCAGGGTTTGCTGCCACTGGTTCAGGCCATGTACGGCGTGCCGGAGCTTGAAGAGCTGGATCTCATCCACGACGAGCTGATTATCGCCTCTATGGCGCGCATGTTTGAGCGCTTGGATATTGAAACCAAACCTGCTGAACTGCGGCGTCTGGGGCGAGCCTATCTGGAAATCACCCATGCCCTGCTGATAGTCGCGGTCAATCAAAGTCCTGGTGATGCAGACAAAACCCTGAGTGATCTAAAATATCTTAACCTCTGCCTACTGGAGCGGGCTAAGGGTCAATTTTAAGTGGAGGTCCCAAGAATTACAGTCCAAACCATAATGTTCCACGCAGGTAATATGGTTTAACTTTTCTCGATAAGCTACTGATAATAAACAACTATCTTGCCTTTTCTCTCATGGTGACAAACTCCTCTGCCGCCGACGGGTGAATACCCACTGTCGCGTCAAAATGCGCCTTAGTTGCACCGGCTTTTAGCGCTATACCCATGCCCTGAATAATCTCCGCCGCATGTTCACCCACCATATGGCAGCCAACCACTGCGTCTGAGGCAGTATCAACAATCAGCTTCATGGTTATGCGGTCGGCACCGCCGCCCAATGTCTGCAACATGGGCCTGAAATCAGAGATATAAACCGCTATATTTGGGTATTCCTGTCGCGCCTGCTCCTCGCTCAGGCCCACAGTACCCAGCTCTGGCTGACAGAATACCGCGGTGGGAATATTGCTGTAATCGATACTGGCCTGCCCTTCCCCATACAGATGATCCACCAGCACCATCGCTTCCTGAATGGCCACGGGGGTCAGTTGAACACGATCAATCACATCGCCCAGGGCATAGACACTGGGATCTGCAGTAGCAAAATTTTCATCCACCAGGATAGCGCCATTACTGGCTGTAGCCACGGACGTAGTTTCCAACCCCAGCCCAGCCGTATTCGGCTGGCGGCCTGTGGCATAGAGAACCAAGCCAGCGTTGAGACTACCCTTGCCATTCAGAGACACAGAGAGGCTCTCTGTGGTTTTATTGATTCCATCAATCTCAGTATTTAGATGGATATTGATACCTTTGGCAACCATTCCCTCCGCTACCTTCTCAGCCATTTCCCGATCAAAGGATTTAAGCAGCACTGGCCCGCGATAGACCAGATGAGTCTCTACGCCCAGTCCATTTAAAATACCGGCAAATTCAACCGCTATATAGCCGCCACCCACCACAACCGCTGTTTTGGGCAACTCATCGAGAAAAAACATTTCGTTAGAGCTAATCGCATGCTCGCTGCCGGGGAATTCAGGGATATAGGGCCAACCACCGGTAGCCACGAGAATAGTGTGAGCACTGTACAGGCTGCCATTGACACTCACCTGATGAGGTCCAGCAATAGTGGCTCTGCCATCAAAAAGATCGGCGCCGCTATTATCTATAAGGCTGTTGTAGATGCCATTGAGGCGTTCAATTTCAGCAGTTTTATTGTCCCTTAGTGTCGCCCAGTCGAGCGTTGGCTGCTGGGGGACGGTCCAGCCAAACCCTGCGCTGACATCAAATAACTCCGGGAACTGAGAGGCATAGACAAACAGCTTTTTGGGTACACAGCCGACATTGACACAGGTGCCGCCCAGATAGCGCTCTTCGGCAACAGCCACCCTTTTACCAGTGGAGGCCGCCATACGTGCAGCCCTTACCCCTCCTGACCCAGCGCCAATTACAAACAGATCATAGTCAAAGCTATCGCTCATATCTTATACCTATACTAGACTTCATTATTTTTATTGATAACGCCTTCGAGTTTGCTGCCGGAGTTACTAAACCAGGCCAGCTTGTTATGCAGGCTAACTACAGAGCCGACAATAATCAACGTGGGTGCCTTGGCACCTGCCTCGCGAACAATACCGGGCAGCGTATCCAGGTCGCCCACAAACACCTGCTGTCGGTCAGAGGTGCCTTTTTCAATCAATGCAGCGGGCGTGGTTGGGTTCAGGCCGTGATCCTTTAGTTGCTGGCATATGGTCTCCATACCATTCAGGCCCATATAGAACACCAGAGTCTGATTGGGTTGCACCAGTTCCGGCCAGTTTAGATCCATCTTGCCCGATCGCAGATGGCCGGCAATAAAACGCACTGACTGGGCATGGTCGCGATGGGTTAGGGGAATACCCGCATAGCTGGCGCAGCCCGAGGCTGCCGTAATCCCTGGTACCACCTGAAATGGAATACCCTGTTCTGCCAGAGTTTCAATCTCTTCTCCACCACGACCAAATATAAAGGGATCACCGCCTTTCAACCGCACCACCCTGTTACCTTCAAGGGCATAGTCCACCAGCTTTTGATTAATATTATCCTGGGTCACCGGATGGTCGCCGGCGGTCTTGCCCACATAGATACGCGTGGCATCCCGTCGCACCAGGTTGAGTACCTCTTTGGATACCAGGCGATCATAGAGCACTATATCGGCCTGCTGCATCAGTCGCAGCGCCTTAAATGTCAGTAGATCCGGGTCACCGGGACCACCGCCAACCAGATACACCTCACCGGTTTTAAAACTGTCTGTGCTGGCGAGCTTGTCGGCCAATAACCGCTCTGCTTCATCGAGATTGTTGGCATAGGCCTGCTCAGCAATGGGGCCATAAAACACATCTTCCCAAAATGCCTTGCGATCTGCGCCACTGGCAAACTTGGTTTTCACTCGCTCGCGAAAGCTGCCGGCCAGTGCGCCCAGTTTGGCCATGCCTGCAGGTAGCAGGCTCTCAAACCTGGTGCGTAACAGTCGCACCAGCACTGGTGCATCGCCGCCACTGGAAATCGCCACCTGAATGGGTGAACGATCCACTATAGAGGGGAATATCACTGTAGAGAAACTGGGGTCATCCACCACATTGGCGAGCATATGGGCAGCCTGTGCATGTTCGGAGACCAGACGATTTAGGTCGCGATCATTGGTGGCCGCAATTACCATCACTGTATCCGGGTGCTGAAGTAAATGCTGGTGCTGGTAGGCCGCACTGATAAGCTCAAGGCCATTGCAGCCGTCTGCGGTATCACGGGCATCCATTTCCAGCAGGTCCGGACAGAAGTCTTTGGCAACAATGGTAATTAGTGCGCTGGCTTCCTGCACGAGGCGCGCCTTGCGCAGGGCAATTTCGCCACCACCAATCACCAGAACACGACGTCCCCTGAGATTATGGAATAAGGGTAGATAGTCCATTAGTTAATATGAGTCTGCCCATTCATTAGAGGCTGCAGGACCTCGGGAATAGCAATAGAACCATCTGTCTGTTGATAATTTTCCATCACTGCCAGCAGCGTGCGTCCCACCGCCAGACCCGAGCCATTTAAAGTGTGCAATAACTCTGGTTTGCCACCGGCATTTCTGTATCGGGCTTTCATACGTCGGGCCTGAAAATCGCCGAAATTACTGCATGATGAAATCTCACGGTACTTTTCCTGTGAGGGAATCCAGACTTCTATATCATAGGTTTTTGCCGCAGAGAAACCCAGATCGCCACCACAGAGCACTACGGTACGATAGGGTAAATCAAGCTTCTGTAAAATGGCCTCGGCATGGCCCACCAGAGCCTCCAGCGCATCCCATGATTCATCGGGATAAACAAACTGCACCATCTCAACCTTTTCAAACTGATGCTGGCGAATCATGCCTCTGGTATCTCGACCATAGCTGCCAGCTTCGCTTCTAAAGCAAGGTGTATGAGCCACATACTTGATAGGCAGCTGATCTACAATTTCATCGCGGTAGATATTGGTAATCGGCACCTCAGCGGTGGGAATCAGATAGAACTGGCGCTCGTCATCCAGCTTAAATAAATCTTCTTCAAACTTGGGTAGCTGACCTGTCCCATACAGGGACTCGCGGTTTACTATGTAGGGCACGTAGACCTCTTCATAGCCATGCTCTTGAATATGGGTATTGAGCATAAACTGGGTCAACGCCCGGTGCAGACTGGCCAAGCCGCCGCGCATCTGGGAAAACCTTGAACCGGTAATTTTTGAGGCAGTATCAAAGTCCAGACCATTGAGCCCATGGCCCAGATCCACATGATCCTTAACCTCAAAATCAAAGGCTCTGGGCTCACCCCAGCGGCGAATTTCTACATTGTCATCTTCGTCTGAGCCTGCTGGCACAGATTCGTGAGGGATATTGGGAATGCCCTGCAACAGCGCATCCAACTCTTCCTGCACGGCGGCAAGTGCGGCATCAGCGGCGGCAGAATCAGTTTTAATCTGCTCGCCTCTCGCCTTTAGTGGCTCTATGTCTTCACCTTTGGCTTTGGCTTCACCAATTAGCTTACCCATGGATTTTGAGTAACTATTGCGTTCTTGCTGCAGGTTTTCAGCAGCCAGCTGAAGTTCCTTGCGCTGAGTTTCGAGGGCCAGAAAAGCCTGGGTATCCAGCTGATAGCCTTTTATTTGCAGGCTGGCAGCTGTGGCATTTAGGTCCGAACGTAACAGCTTCGGGTCGAGCATGGTGACTTCCTTAGAATTAAATCAAGTACAAACGTGTTAGCCAGACTGCCATGCTGATGGCCGCCAAGCATAAAAAAACTGTCCCCAGCGCATAGACCAGGGCCAGAAAAAGGTGGCCATTTTGCCACAGACCTAGGGCATCAAGCGAGAATGTTGAGAAAGTAGTGAAGGCGCCGAGAAAGCCTATCATTAAAATACTGCGCATCTCTGGCGGCAACAGGCCCTTCTCCAGAATCACAACAAACAGCACACCCATAATAAAACTGCCCAGCACATTGACCCATAGAGTAGCGTAGGGAAATTTGTGACTGGTGGCATCAAAGATCAAGCCACTGACTCCGTAGCGAGCCATTGCGCCAAGGGCACCGCCGATGGCAACTACTAACCAATGCATCAGGATTTATCCTTTCTCTGTTGTTCGCCCTGCTGGTCAAGCGAGCGCAGATGTCTCAGTTTATCGCCAATCTGCTTTTCCAGCCCATTGTCTGTTGGCTGGTAATACTGCCGGTCGCCAAGTTCGTCGGGCAGATAGCGCTCTCCCGCAGCATAGGCACCCTCTTCACTGTGGGCATAGCGATAGCCCTTGCCGTAATCCAGCTCTTTCATTAGCCTGGTGGGCGCATTGCGCAGATGCATAGGTACATCGTAACTGGGCAGAGACTGCACATCGGCCATGGTCGCCTTAAACGCGCTGTATACGGCGTTGCTCTTGGCGGCTACAGCACAGTAAATCACTGCCTGAGCCAGGGCTAGCTCCCCTTCTGGACTGCCCAAGCGCTCCTGAATATTCCAGGCATTGAGGGCTAATTCCAGGGCTCTGGGGTCTGCATTACCAATGTCTTCTGTGGCTATTCGGGCGACTCGCCGAGCTATATACAATGGGTCACAGCCCCCATCCAGCATACGGCACAGCCAATACAGTGCGGCATCTGGCGAGGAGCCACGCACTGACTTATGCAGGGCGGATATCTGATCATAAAAATACTCACCGCCCTTATCAAAACGCCTGGTATCCCCTACCAGCACCTGTTGGAGAACGGTGATATCAATAGCTGCCGAGTCCGACTGTTCAGTGGCCAGATCATTGGCTATCTCAAGAAGGTTTAGCGCCCGGCGGGCATCGCCATCGGAGGCATTGGCAAGAAGATCCAGAGCCTGGTCATCAAGCTGCAACTTGCGCTCTCCTAAACCATCCTGCTTATCGGCCATGGCCTGCTGAATAACTGTCTTGATTTGTTTGCTATCGAGACTTTTAAGCACATAGACGCGACAGCGTGAGAGCAGCGCATTGTTTAATTCAAATGAGGGATTCTCTGTAGTGGCACCAATAAATACAACTGTGCCATCTTCCACAAAGGGCAAGAATGCATCCTGCTGTGATTTATTAAAGCGATGGACTTCATCCACAAACAAAATAGTCTTACGTCCACGCAGGTCGCGCTGCTCTTCGGCTTTGGCAATAGATTCGCGAATTTCTTTTACCCCGGACAATACCGCTGAAATACTCTCAAAATGGGCGTCAGCCGAGGCGGCAATAATCTTGGCCAGGGTAGTTTTACCTACCCCCGGCGGGCCCCAAAAAATCATTGAATGCAGTGTTTGACTTTCAATCGCCTCGCGCAATGGTTTGCCCGGGCCTATTAGATGCTGCTGCCCATGGAATCCGTCCAGGCTGCCTGGCCGCATTCGAGCGGCCAGAGGCTGGTAGAGTTGCTGGCTAAACAGGTCAGTCATTGCGAATAACGTCAACGCCAGAGGGAATATCGAAGATAAACAAGTCTGGAGGAAGAACTGGATTGTAGTCGACCTCAGCAAAGCTAATCCGGGTAACCTGGCCAAGGTTATCGGTGAGAACTATGGATAGGGGCAGCAGATTATCAAAATCAATTTGCACAGAGCTAAACAGGCTGCCGCCCTGCTCCGGCGTTAGCAAAAACTGGCCCGCGGATAGCTGCTGCACAAAATAGCTGCTATCCAGAGCCTGCAAGTCTCCAGAGAACAGCATAGCCGGCGCAGATTGGATATTACCAGCAAAGGGTTGCACCATGACCTGCTCAAGGTCCTCATCATAGACCCAGAGAGTAATCCCGTCGGAAATCACCTGCTGAGGCAAGGGGTGCTCGACTGTCCAGCGCAAACTGTTGGGCTTGGCCACTTGGAACAGACCTTTGGAACCTTGCAGCTCCAGGCCGTTGGCATCAGTAATCTGCTGCTCGAACTGAGCTGCTAGGCTGGTAATTGGCTGCAGTAGATTGCGCAGCTGCTGAATATCCTCTGGGTCACCACCGGCATGAGGACTCATAGAGCAAAGCAGAGGGAGCAGAGCGAGCAGCGAGAGCATAGATTTGAAAAACGCCATATTGGTTTATCCCTATTTAAACCGCACTGTCCATTATGACTTTGGCGCCAGTATTTCCCGACTGCCATTACTGCTCATGGGGCTAACCACTCCGGCAGCTTCCATCTGCTCGATAAGCCTTGCGGCACGGTTATAACCAACTCGCAATTTGCGCTGTACAGATGAAATAGAAGCCTTGCGGCTCTCCAGCACAAAGGCTACAGCCTCGTCATAGAGTGGGTCTGATTCAGTATCTTCCTCGCCCTCTTCACCGCCGCTAAAGCCTGGCACTGGAATAGAAGCAACTGCGCTTTCGTCAGTAATTTCATCCAGATAATTGGGTGTGCCTCTGCGTTTCCAGTCGGCAACAACCTTGTGCACCTCATGGTCATCCACAAAGCAACCATGGATTCGCTCTGGTACGCTGGTGCCCGGTGGCAGATAAAGCATATCGCCATGTCCTAGCAGCTGCTCTGCCCCACCCTGGTCAAGAATGGTTCTCGAATCAATTTTGGAGGACACTTGAAAGGCAATTCTGGAGGGAACATTGGCTTTGATCAGACCTGTGATAACATCCACCGAAGGCCGCTGGGTGGCCAGTATCAGATGAATACCCGCAGCTCTGGCCTTCTGAGCAATCCGCGCAATTAACTGCTCTACTTTTTTACCGACAATCATCATCATATCGGCAAATTCATCAATCACCACCACTATGTAGGGCAGAGTTTCCAATGTGGGCGCCTCTGGCGCTTCCTGGCTGGCATCCCAACCCATTTCATCAGGATTAAATGTCCACAGAGGATCGCTAATAGGATTGCCTGCTTTTATGGCATCCTCAACTTTGCGGTTATAACCGGCCAGATTGCGTACGCCCAGTGCAGCCATAAGCTTGTAACGTCTCTCCATCTCGCCGACACACCAGCGCAGACTGCCCGCGGCATCTTTCATATCGGTAATCACTGGTGTTAGCAGATGGGGAATATCATCGTAAACCGACAATTCGAGCATTTTTGGGTCGATAAGAATTAGCCTAACCTCTTCCGGCGACGACTTAAATAGCAGGCTGAGCAGCATGGCATTAATACCCACAGACTTACCGGAGCCCGTGGTACCTGCCACCAGTAAATGAGGCATTTTTGCCAGATCGGCCACTGTGGGCACGCCGGCAATATCATGACCCAGAGCCAGAGTTAGCGGTGAGCTGGAGCGATCATAGGCCTCAGATGACAGCACCTCAGTGAGCCGCACCATTTCGCGCTTTTCATTGGGAATCTCAATCCCGACAACAGATTTTCCCGGAATCACCTCAACAACTCGCACGCTGATAACTGCCATGGACCGCGCCAAATCCTTAGCCAGACCACTGATACGACTGACCTTTACACCAGCGGCAGGCTGAATTTCAAAGCGGGTCACCACCGGCCCGGGCAAGACCTCAACCACTTCGGCTTTAATTCCAAAGTCCTGTAACTTGAGCTCTAACAGTCTCGACAGATGCTCAAGGGACTCCTCTGAGTAGCCGGTATCATTAGACTTATCGGCGGGGTCGAGCAGATTGAGCGGTGGCAGAGATCCTACAATCTCGGCATCGCCAAACAATGTTTGCTGCTTTTCACGCTCAATCCTGGGGCTGACCGTAGGCTTGGCTTTGGGCGTTTGAATGGTCGGTGGTTTGCGCTGCCTGGTACTCTTGACCGCAGCCTCCACCTTGACCATGCGTTCAGTCTGAGCCTCTTTTGAAGCCCGAAGTTCACGCTGGCGCCGCTTGCGTTCTGCCAGAGCATCGGCTGTATTGACAATAGTATTGAGGGTAAAGGCACCCAAACGATCTATGGTCCGAATCCACGAGATATCGGCAAATACAGTTAGGCCGAACAGAAATAGAGCCAGCAATAACAAGGTACTGCCGGTATAGCTAAAAGCCGCAATAACAGCTTCGCCGATCTTACTGCCCAAAATGCCGCCACTGCCAAAAGGATAGTGGGCCAGATTGTCCAGGTACTGAATATTAGCCAGTGAGGTGGCGCTTATCATAACCAGGCCAAAGCCAATAACCCGCAGAATAAAACTTACCGAATCAAAGCCTTCCCGCTCATCGAGAAAATGAGTGCGCAGAATCTGCGAGGCACGAATGGCTAATAGAAGTGGAAAAAGAAAGGCCATACCGCCAAATAATGAGAAAAATACATCTGACAGCCAGGCGCCCACGGGTCCAACCAAATTGGCAACATCCTGGCGAGAGCCTGTGTGGGACCAGCCCGGGTCCGCTGATGAATAGGTGAGCAGGGCCAGCAACAAGATAATACATAGAGCTATCCAGCCGATTAGAGCGCCCTCTGCCAGCAGCTTTCTGCTGCGGGATTCAGATTCGCTATCGCTGGCTGATGCTCTTCTCGCTATTTTATTTTGGTCAGTGCTCAACGGCCAATTTCCCTGTATTTTTTACCTAAACAATTGTATCTGATTTCAGCATAAACGCCATGCTGAAGCTCGATAATAAGCAACTATGCCCTATATATAAAAAACCAATTGGTGAAGCCGTTGGGATTCATTATGATAGCGCCCTATTCGCACTCCCGGGCAGCCAATGGCCGCCACTTTATATAGGTAGAATTTGTTTTATGTCTGAATCACAACATTATCCCCTGATTATTCTTGGTTCTGGCCCTGCCGGCTGGACCGCGGCTGTCTATGCGGCACGCGCCAATTTAAACCCAGTTGTTATTACTGGTATTCAGCAAGGTGGGCAGCTGACCACCACTACTGATGTAGATAACTGGCCTGGCGATGCCGATGGTGTCCAGGGCCCGGATCTGATGGTGCGCATGCAAAAGCATGCAGAGCGCTTTGATACCAAGACAATTTTTGATCATATAGATTCTGTGGATGTATCCAGCAAGCCCTTTACTCTGGTCGGCACCAGCAGCTATACCTGTGATGCGTTAATTATTGCTACTGGCGCCTCGGCACAGTATCTGGGCCTGCCCTCTGAGGAGGCCTTTATGGGCAAGGGAGTCTCTGCCTGTGCTACCTGCGATGGCTTTTTCTATCGCAATCAAAAAGTGGCGGTTATCGGTGGCGGTAATACAGCGGTTGAAGAGGCCCTGTATCTATCTAATATCTGCTCAGAGGTAGTGCTGGTGCATCGCCGCGACGCTCTGCGCGCAGAAAAGATGCTTCAGGACAAGCTGTTTGAAAAAGAAAAGAACGGCAATATCAGCATTGAGTGGAATCAAAATCTCGGTGAGGTTTTGGGTGATGATGCTGGTGTCACAGGTGTGCAGCTGTTTGATACCCATTCTGGGGATACCAAGCAGATTGATGTGACCGGTGTGTTTATCGCTATTGGCCATAAACCTAACACCGATATCTTCGCTGGCAAACTGGATATGAAAGATGGCTATCTGACTATTGCCGGGGGCCTGGCAGGTAATGCTACCGAGACAAGTGTGAAAGGCGTTTTTGCCGCTGGGGATGTGGCCGATCATGTCTATCGTCAGGCTGTTACCTCGGCGGGTAGCGGCTGTATGGCGGCTCTCGATGCAGAACGCTATCTCGATAGCTGATGAATCT
>OBPT01000379.1_pt1 | contig 13389 bp, 10 predicted proteins | sample 1534671 | NCBI WGS metagenome assembly OBPT01 (sample SAMEA3275494, study PRJEB22092) | marine metagenome | biome: ENVO:00000447 marine biome; feature: ENVO:00002042 Surface water; material: ENVO:00002010 seawater | collected 2014-06-21T11:00:00+00 | depth 1 m | reverse complement strand
GCCCACTTTGACCGATGCTGCAATTTGTTTTAACGGCTGCAAAGTGCAAATTGGTATAATTCTGCGCCCAAACTGCTAGCGTGATTTAAAACGCGGCAACGGGGTCGCCAAAGAGTGCCTCATCTGGCGTGATGCCCAGGCCTGGGCCCTTCGGAAGATCAATATGACCGCCTACAACCTCCAGGCCACTTTCACCGCAATAGTGGCCGTCGATATAGGGCGCTGCCAACCAAACACCTTCCAACAAGTCTGGGCGCACTGTTGCCCCTAAATGGGTGCAAGCCGCTGCAAGGATATCGCCACCCCATGCGTCGTCACATGAGTGCGGCAAATTCCGCGCCGCGCAAATGTCGCGCACCGTCGTCATCGGCTGCAACCCGCCCAGCCTGGTAAGTTTCAGCCCAAAGCCATCAACCAACCCTGAGCCAGCAGCGCTAATCACTGTGTTCACATCATAAGAACTCTCGTCGATGTAAAGTGGGTGGTGAAGCAATGGCCGCAGTTGGCGCAGTTCGTCATTTGTGCTGCATGGTTGCTCCAGAACGAACGGAATATCGGCGCATGAACGGCTGATGTACATGGCATCGCGGGTGCTCCAGCCTCTGTTGGCATCAATGGCAAGACGCATGCCACTGCCTTTGATGGCCTCCCAAACCTTGCGGATCACCTCAACGTCGACTTCTGGTGAATGTGCGCCGACCTTCAATTGCAGTCGCGGGTAGCCTTCTGCGCGTTTTGCAGCTGCTATCCGCCCAGCGTTGTCTGGCGTTTCGATCCCGATCGCGTAATACGAAGGAACGCGGTCCATCGCGGCCCCACCCAACAGATCTGCAACACGAAGTCCAAGGGATTTGCCCAACGCGTCAAAGACGGCAATGTCGATCGCAGCTTTCGCATAGTTATGGCCATGGAGCAGATGATCCATCTGTCGGTGCACGCTAAGCGGCAAGACCTCCGTACCGATCAATCCCGGAGCCATCTCCAATAGGGCTGCGCGCGCCCCTTTGGCGTGGGCTTCGGCATAAACCGGCCCCAGCGGGCATGTTTCGCCCCAGCCGACAACGCCAGTGTCTGTGACCAGTTTCACCAGCGTCGTGTCCAGCGAGAATATCTCACCATATGACATTGTGTATGGGCCATTTTTGACCGGTAAATCATATTGGTAGATATTCAGGTGAGCGATTTTCACGAAGATACCTCCGGCGGGATCAGGACCAGTTTTCCCGTATGCTTCTTTACCAGGAAATCCTCTTGCGCCTGCGCGATGTCACGCAACGGGTACGTTTTGGCAACAACAGGGCGAATTTCTCCGGCTTCGATATAGCTGATCAGATTGGCAAACACTTCATCTTCCTGAAAGGTGCAGCCCATGAGGGTGAGATCCTTGAGGTACAGCGTCCGCACGTCAATCTGCGCGATTGGCCCAGCAATGGCACCAGCGGTTGCGTACCGCCCACCGCGCCGCAAGACATCAAGAAAAGAGGGCCATTGTTCCCCGGCAACAAGATCAATCACCACATCAATCGAGCCCGTGCCCAATTCCGCCACCAGATCGACGTTCCGGTCGAGAACCTGATCTGCGCCCAAAGCTCTTACCTCTTCTGCCTTGGCCACTGACGACAGCGCGATGACCTCAGCTCCACGTCGCTTTGCGAGTTGCACAGCGGCTGAGCCAACTCCTCCTGACGCGCCTGAGATCAAGACCCGTTCCGCACCAACGCCTGCGCGATGCAACATGTTCTCTGCTGTTGAATAAGCGCAAGGGATCGAAGCAAGCTCTGCGTCGGTCCAATCGCAGTCGACACGGTGGGTTTCGCGGGCCGGTGCTACAACAAATTGAGCGAAGCCTCCGTCACATTCACTGCCAATCGTCCAACATTCATAGGGGCGAAAATCAACGTAAGTGCGCAACATATTACGGACCAAGACCCGTTCTCCGATACGCGCGTCGCTGACCCCGTCACCAACAGCCACGATATAACCGCAGACATCGGCACCTTGGATGCGCGGGAAGGTCAGCGGCGTGCCTGACCAGCTAGCGTCATCATCGTCCACACTGTCAAAGCCAGTTGCGCCACCGGTATCAGTGCCCTCGTTAACCGCCTTCGAATACCAACCAATACGAGTATTGATATCGGTGTTGTTGATACCTGCCGCAGCAATCTGGATCAGTAACTCACCAGGCTTTGGCTGCGGTATGAGCACATCAGTTCGGTAATCCAATTTTTCCAGGCCGCCGTGACCAGTCAATAAAACCGCATGCATTGTATCTGGTCGCATCAAATGTCTTCCAATCATAAAGCGAGGTAAGCTGGTTTGGTCCAACCATCATAGCAAGGGTGTAGTATTGCCATCATAAGTTACCGACGTCTCTGCAGAACTATTCGTCGCTTTCGCACCGAAGGCTTACATCCCGATCCTCTAATCCTAAAGCTTCTCGACAGAAGCGGCCATTGGAGCATTTGCAGCGAATTCACACTTTGTCCCGCACTCTGTGAGTTCAGGCAGGGCGCAGCGAACGACATGCGTTCCCGAACCGGTCATCGGTGCACTGCGCGGCGAAGGTCCCGAAAGAGCCCAACCTGTGAATTCGATTTTCTTGCTGCGAGCGCGCGCAGCGCGCCTCCCCGCCGCACTGCCGAATTTTACTCGTTGCGTGGCAGAGAAAAATTCAGCCATTGCGGCAGGCAGCAGCAAATCTGAAACCTCGCATTCACACTGTGCGGGACCTTACCGCTATTTGGTCAATTAAGCCGAAGCACTGGTTTCGGTTGCCGTACCCGAATTATCAGTCGAAGTGCTTGTTGCGGGTCCAGTCGAAGGTTCCTTCATCGCGTTCCTGCACCGCCCGCTTCCAGCCGACTTGCTCCACGCGGGCTTTGAAGTTCATGCCTTCGGGTGAATGGCGGGATATGCCGTCGAACACGGTGGCAAGGCGCTGCGTTTGGTTGATCTTTTCCTCGACAGCGGAATTGATCACCATCTTCTGCATGGCCAGTTGATTGATGGGAACGGTGGCCATGCGCGTTGCCAGTGCCTCGACCTCATCATCCAGTTGGTCATCAGGCACGGATTTCAACACCAACCCCATCTCAGCGGCCTCAACCCCGCTGATCTTGTCACCTGTAAACATCATACGCTTGGCCTTTTCCGGACCCAGCCGGTGCACCCACATCGCCGTGGTCGGGCAACCCCAGACCCGGGTGGGCATGTAACCGATTTGCGCGGTCGCGCCCATGATGGTTAGGTCGGCACACAGTGCGATATCTGATCCCCCCGCGACGGCAAAGCCGTGCACCTTGCAGATCACCGGTTTCATTGCCCGGAAGAGCGACATGAAGGCCTGCGTGTTCGCCCACATGAACTGGAAGTCTTGCATCGGATCCCAAGGCATCTCCTGCACGACCTGATTGGGGCCATTGCCTTCGGCGTAATGGGCCAGATCGTAACCCGCAGAAAACGCCTTGCCGGCACCGGACAGCACCATCACATGCACGTCCCAATCAGCATCCGCCTGCGCCACTGCTGCTGCCAACTCGCGCGGCAAGTCATCGTCGATGGCGTTCATCACCTCTGGACGGTTTAGGGTGATCCGGCCGATGCGGCCGTCTTTTTCGTAAAGAACCTTTGCCATGCTCACCCCCAGTCACTTACGGCCTTGACCTCCAGGAACTCCTCCAGCCCCCAGACACCGCCTTCACGACCCGTGCCGGATTGCTTCATCCCACCAAAAGGTGTTCCGGGCGCACCGAATTTGCCGTTCATCTCGACCATACCCGAGCGCAGCCCGCGCGCCAAGCGGCGGGCACGAGATTTGTCGGCGGTCTGGACATAGTTGGTCAACCCATAAGGCGTGTCGTTGGCCAGGGCGATTGCCTCTTCTTCGCTATCGAAAGGCGTCATCGTCAGAACCGGGCCAAAGATTTCTTCCTTCCAGATCGTCATTTCCGGCGTGACATCGGCAAAGATCGTGGGGCGCACAAAGTGACCCCGGTTCAGCCCGTCAGGACGCTCCAACCCACCCGCGATCAACGTGGCGTGTTCGTCGATGCCGCGCTTGATCAGGTATTGGATCTTGTTGAACTGTGTTTCAGACACAACCGGGCCGATCTGGCGGCCTTCGATGTCCGCCGGTCCGACCTCTGTTTTCTCGGCGACGGCTCGGGCGGTTTCAATGGCCTGGTCGTAGATCGAGCGCTCCACCAGCATCCGCGTCGGCGCGTTGCAGGACTGGCCAGAGTTGTTGAAGCAATGACGCACGCCGCGCGTGACGGCCTTTTCATCTGCATCGGCGAAGATGATGTTGGCCCCCTTGCCCCCCAGTTCCAGGCTGACGCGTTTCACGGTATCTGCCGCGGCCTTGCTGATCGCGACACCAGCGCGGGTCGACCCGGTGAAGCTAACCATGTTCACGTCCGGGTGCGCGATGAGATGCGCGCCAACACCGGCACCATCGCCGTTCACAAGATTGAACACACCGGGCGGGAAACCGGCCGCGTCGATCATCTCTGCCAGCAACACGGCGCTAAGCGGTGCCTGTTCGGCCGGTTTCAGCACCATAGTGCACCCTGCCGCCAGCGCTGGCGCCACCTTCAGCATCACCTGGTTCATCGGCCAGTTCCAGGGCGTGATCAGGGCGCAGACACCAACCGGCTCGTATAGGATCATGTCGCACGGCGCGTGGTCTCCCAAGGGGCGCTCGAAGGCGAAACCCTTTGCCGTGCGGATGGTGTTTTTCAGATGCCCCGCCCCAGCACCGACCTGCGCCGTCCTTGCCAATGCGATAGGTGCACCCATCTCAAAGCTGATGGCCTGCGCCATGTCTTCGGCTTGACCCTTGTAGACCTCCATCAACCGCTCCAGTGCGGCGATCCGGTCCAAAGGGTCTGTTGCCGCCCAAGCCGGGAAGGCTGCCTTGGCTGCGGCGACGGCCGCGTCGGCATCAGCGACGCCACCCAAAGTGATCGTGGCGATCTTCTGTTCTGTGGACGGGTTCTCAACCGCCATTTCGCGCCCGTCGATCGAGGCGACCCATTGGCCGTTGATATAGTGTTTGGATGCATCCTGCATGGCGGTTCCTGTCAGTCAGAGTTCAGCATATTCCCCGGAGACGAAACGATCGCGGAGAACGAATTTCTGGATTTTGCCCGAGCCGGTCAGGGGGAAGTCCCCAACCTGCACCCAAACATTCGGGGTTTTCTGTGGCGACATGTTTGCGCGGCAATGAGCGTGCAACGCGGCCTTGTCGAGCGGTCCCGTGCCACGGATGAACGCGCCGATGACCTCGCCCCATTTCGGGTCCGGCAGGCCGACTACGGCGACCTCGGCGACGCCCGCGTGCTCCAACAGGCAGTTCTCGATCTCGGCGGGAAAATGGTTCTCGCCACCCCGTATGATCATTTCCTTGACGCGTCCCGTTACTGTGACGTAGCCGCGCGTATCCATCCGGCCCAGATCGCCGGTGTGCAGCCAACCCATCGCGTCGACAGTCTCGGACGTGGCCTTGGGGTTGTCGTTGTATTCCAGCATGACACAGGGGCCGCGCGCGCAAATCTCTCCGACCTCACCAATGGCAACGGCGAGGTTGTCATTGACGCTGCGGATCGAGACCTCGGTCTGAGCCACCGGCTGGCCAGCCGTGTTGCAGATGTCGTCGATACTGTCCGACAAGTGGTGTTGCGTGATCACCGGACAATGCTCAGTCTGGCCATAGAGCGTCGAAAACCCGGCCCCCATCAGGTTCTGCACCCGGCGCACCAATTCGGGGGCAACCATCGAACCGCCACAGCTGATCAGTTTCAGAGCTGACAGGTCGCGCGGGCGCTTTTCCTGCGCGTCGAGCAGCGCCACCACCATGGTTGGCACCCCAAGGATGATGTCCGCGCCGCTTGCTTCCAACTGATCCAGCACGATGTCCGGGCCAAAAAGGCTGATCAGCACCATCCGGCAACCCGCCTGCAGGCAGCCAAGCGTGACCATGCCGCAGCCCGAGGTGTGAAACATCGGCATGATGTTGACCCAGGTGGTCGCCTTGGTTGCGCCGCAGCGGGAAGCGTAGAAGCGCGCATTGTTGACCAGCCCGCGATGGCTTAGCACCGCCCCTTTGGGAAAGCCGGTGGTGCCGGACGTGTATTGGATCATCGCGGCGTCGCCCGGGGCGACGTCGGGCAAAGCAGGCGGGCGCGACCCTTCCGCGTAAAGCACGGCGCTTTCCATGTCTGTAACTTCGCGCACCGATGGGATGCTCGCCGCGACCTCAGCCCCGATCCGGCCCATCGGGTTGCCGCGGAACTCCTCGACGAGGAACAAGGCGACCGCGCCGGATTGTTCCAGCACATAGGCCAGTTCGCGTGCCTGAAAGGCCGGGTTTGCCGTCACCAGAACCAGCCCGGACAACGCGCAAGCATATTCCATCAGCACCCAATCTGGGCTGTTGGGCGACCAGACGACAATGCGCTCACCAGGGTCGAAACGGGTGGAGAGCGCCATGGCCAGCCGCTCGGCGTCGGCCAGCAGTCCCGCATAGGTCCAGCGCCGCCCGGTCGATCCGTCCTGCCGGACTTCGACCAGGGCCTCGGTATCCGGGCGCGCCACAGCAACCTCGCGCAGCAATGCGCCGATGGTGATTTCGCGCGTATCCAAATCGGATTGGGCCGGGACGTGCGAAACGCTGAGCGTCAGGTCATACATGGTTATTCCGCCGCTATTGGGCTTGTGGGGATGTCGACAAGCTTGCCGCGTGGGATCAGGCGGTCGGCGTCATACATTGGTAAGGTACAAAGTTCTCCGCTGCGGGTAGACCCATCGGCGCAGAGCACCTCTACCTTTGTTCCCGGACCCTGCGCGGGGTCGTCCATGCGCACGATGCAAACACCACAGCCCTGATAAGGCGAATAGCCCGAGGAACAGACACGGCCGACCTCCTTGCCATCAATGGTCATGACGCGTCCAAGCTGAGCCACGCCGCCGGTGACCCGCATGCCCCAAGTGCGGCAGGACTTATCTGCGGCCTCCAGCGCCTTGCGGCCAACAAAGTCACGGTCGTCGAACTCGACAAACCCGCCAAGCCCTGCGTCGAACGGCGTCGTCTCGGCTCCGAAATCCGAACCGGCATTGAGCAACCCGGCCTCGATCCGCCGCGCGCGAAACACCGGCGTTCCGGTCAGCAGGATGCCGAATGCCGCACCGACTTCCATGATCCGGTCGCCGATGGCAGGGATGTTGGTGTCCGGCAGCAGGTAGACTTCCCAGCCTAATTCATTGGTGAAGCCCGAGCGGCTGATCCAGCAGGTCTGCCCCGCGATGGAAACCTCGGCGCAATCGAAATAGCGGAAAGGATCGGGCATGGGGCCGTCCAGCACAGCGGCCAGCAATTCGAGTGACCGTGGACCCTGAATCTGGCTGACCCAGACATTGGGGTCGTGGATTTTCACATCAAGCCCCTCGGCATGTGCTTTGTACCAACTGAACAGGTCGCCGTCGGCCTGCGCCATCCAGAATCTGTTTTGCGACAACCGCAAAAGCACCCCATCGGTGATCATGCCGCCATCGTGATAGCAGGCGAACTGATAGGAACAGCGCCCCGGCTTGACCTTGCTGACACTGCGAGTGAACACCTTGTTCAGCAGGGTTTCGGCATCTGGCCCGCTAATCTCGATTGGCAGTTCCCCGGTGTGGCGGAAAATGACGTTGGTGCGAACGGCCCAATACATCTCGTCATCCGTGGCCGTGTCGAGTTTCTCCGGCGTCAGGCGCGAATTGTAGAGCGTGTATTCGGGATCGAAGGGCAGTTCCATGTAGCTCAGCGGATGTGCAGGCATGGTGCGGGCAAGCTCGCGCGGACGCGCGCCCTTGTTCAGCAAAGCTTTGGCGACGAAACGATAGTGGGAAAGGTCGGTTGTCATGTGATTCACCGTTCAGAGTTGTTAGACGTCTGCGGGTGATCTTCGACAAGGACAGATGGGTGCCACGCATTGAGATTAGCTTATTTGGTCACCTACGCTTGGTGCAAATCTAATGATTTGCACAAGTCGTTCGAAAAAATTAGACAATAGCCATGCGCTTTCGTTCTTATGATTCCCTCAAGACCTTTGATGCCGTTGCCCGCACTCTGTCGATGACCAAGGCGGCGGACGAGATGCATCAATCGAAAGGCTCGATCAGTTACCAGGTGGGCAAGCTCGAAGCCGAGCTTGGGCTTAGACTGTTCGAGCGCGCGCACGCAAAACTGGAGCTAACAGAAGAAGGGCGCAGATTGTGGCATGTGTCCCAAACGGCCCTAAGCCAGATCGACCGTGAAATCGAAGACCTGCGCGGCACGGCCTCGGGTGCCGTGACCGTTGGCGCGCTGACCTACTTCTCTTCACGCTGGCTGTCGCCAAGGCTCACCCGCTTTTTTGAGGCCAATCCCGGTATCAGCCTGCGGATCGAACCGATCAATTCCGTCGACATGATGAGATCGGTCAAAGTCGACATGGCAATCCTCTGGGGAATTGACGGCTGGGTGGGTCACAAGAGCGAACTTCTTCTGTCCCTGCCTGCTGTGCCAACCGCCAGCCGTGCAGTTGCTGAGCAGGTAAGGCAGCTTGGTCTGGCCGAGGCGGTCAGGCAGCTTCCACTTTTGGGCGATAGCTCCGGCGATGCGGGGTGGAGGGCCTGGCACGCAGCAGCAGGGCTGCCTTACGCGCCCAGCCGGTCCAGCTTGACGATCCCGGACTCCAACAGCCGCGTTCAGGCGGTAGTGGATGGCCAGGGCATCGCCCTATGGGATGATCTGGTCGCGCCAGAGGTGGAAGCCGGAACGTTGGTGCCGCTTACCGACACCCAGCTGGAGGGCGCGGGTTACCACGTCGTGTTTCCTGGCAGAGTACTGTCACCCGGTGCGTGCTCGATGCTGAGCTGGCTGAAAGAACAGGTTAGAGGTTGACCGATTACTCCCGTCTGAGTCGGAGCAACGCGTCTACAGCAGTGGCGCGCCCGTCTGAGTCAAGGATGATCGGATTCACGTCGAGCTCCACCAAACTGCTTCTGTGCTGTTCCGCAAATGCAGCGACAGCCTGGATCTGCGTCACAAGCGCGGTTCGCTCGGTATCGGACAGCCTTAGCTTGCCGCTGATCTTCAGGCTGGCAAGCGCGTCCTCGATTTGCGTGTGACCCGCCGGGAGCAGCAACGTGGCATAATCCTTCAGCTCTTCAACCGCCGTCCCGCCGCGACCAATGACCAAAGCATGCCCTAATCCCGGCTTGTAGCTGATGCCGACGATGAATTCGGCACGGGGGGACGCCACCATGCGTTCAATCAGAAAACACTCGGTTGACAGGGCCGGATCGTAGGCTCTGACAGACATCCTGATTGCCTCAATCGCGTCTTCCAGCGCGGGTTTGCTGCTCACGTTCAGATGCACCGCGCCTGCGTGGTTTTTGTGGGCCAGATCGGCGCTGAGAAGCTTGACCGCGAGCGGAAACCCGAGTGTTTCGGCCTCAGCAATCACTTGCCCAGCCGAACCCGTCACGCCCATAGGGGTCGTCAGCCCCCAGCTTGCCAATGCTGTCTTTCCCTCTGCCTCGTCAAGTTGGATGACCGACCTGGGCTCGGGTGGGGGAGCAGACAGTTCCCGGTTTTCAGGGTCCGCCAGAACCACGCGACGCAAGCTGTGGTATTTGCCTGCCGCTGCGATCGCCGCCAATGCGTCGTCCAGCCCCTGAAGGCAGATCAGGCCCGCCTCGGTCAGTTGGCGGCGCAATTCCGGGGGCAACCCGTCGGGGAAGACGCTTGCGACCAAAACCGGTTGGGCGATCCGTGCATTCAGGCGGATCAGGCCTTCGAGCGTTGGCCACCACACGTTCGCGACATCCTTCTGGCGGGGCCAGTCGATGAAATAGACCAAGAGGTCGACCTCATCGGTCATAAGATGGCCAAGGCCGACATCCGAGGTCTCGGACCGCGCCATGCTGGCCCAGGGCAGGTTCCAGTCGAGCGGGTTCAGCAGCGACACCAGATCGGGCACATCCTCGCGCAAGGCTTGCTGTGCTGCATCGCTTGGCGCGGGAAACTCCAGACCTGCGGCGCGGCCCTTTTCGCCGATCATCGCGGCATAGCCGCCGGAATTTGCGGCAGCAACCACGCGGTTGCCTTTTGGCAGCTTGGGCGAGCCGAGAAGCTTCAGCGTCTCGACCAAGACCTTGGGCGACCCGGCCTCGACGATGCCGAGGCGGCGAAACAGCGCGCTCCACAGCTCGTTTGCAACCGCGAGGGTGCCCGAATGGCTGCGGGTCAGTTCGGAGCTTTCCTGCGTGCCGCCAGCCTTCAAAGCCACGATCGGAACGCCCTTTAGGGTCGCGCGCAGGGCCGCACGGCTCAGCGCGGCGACATCGACGATCCCTTCCAGATAGAGGCCGATGGCGCGGACCCGCGGATCATCCAGCAGGGCTTCGATGAAATCGGCGACGTTCAGCACCGCCTGATTGCCCATGCTGATGACGTAGCCCAGCGGCAAAGCCTCTTCGACATTGGTGATCGAATAGGCGACATAGCCCGACTGGCTGATCAGAGCGACACCGTCACCACTGACCGGTTCGAACACGTTATCGCCGCCCCAGACCGCTGCGCGATCGAACATGTTCATTAGCCCAAGGCAATTCGGGCCGACAAGTGCAAGATCTCCGGCCGCTTCAATCAGCCGAGCCTGTAACGCGGCCCCGTCCTCTCCCGTTTCGGCAAACTCGCCGACAATGGACACCGCCCCGCCCGCACCCATTGCGTTAAGTTCTGCCACTACGTCAATGGTGCGCTCACGCGATACGGCAATCAGGGTGGCATCCGGCGGTTCGGGCAGGTCGGCAAGGGTGGGCACGCATGGGATGCCTGCCAGTTCCTCGTATTTCGGATGCACCACCCAGATGTCCCCGGCAAAGCCGGATTTTCGGGTGGCGTTGATACAGTCCTCGACCGCCTTGCCACCGACAAAAGCGATGTGGCGCGGTTTCAGGAGCCGTTTCAGGTTTTCGCGGCGAGCGCTGGAGGCAGTGTCTTTCATCCCTTGAACTCCATGATCTCAAGGCCCCGGGGGATGCGTTTGTCAGGGTCAAAGAACGGCAGTGCATGCAGGGTCAGCGGATGTTCAGTCCCGTCTCGGCCCTTCACGGTATACGCATTGGCCGCCATGGCCTCGGGCGTGTCGAAGAGGACATAGCCGATCCCCATGCCCAGGGTTGGCGATGGCTCGAAGGCTTTCACACGGCCGACCACCTGGCCATCCGTCAGGACAGGCGATCCCCATTTGATGTCTCTCGCCTCGGTCATGAAGCCAGAGAACCGATGCTTTCGGTCAGCGCTTAGCAAGGCGTCCCGCCCGACGAAGTCATGATCGAAGTCGACAAACCCGCCCAGCCCCAGATCGAACGGCGTTGTGTCCCACCCCATGTCGGTGCCGTAATTCATGATCCCCGCCTCGATCCGGCGCGGGTTCATGGCATAGGTCGACAGGATCTCCATCCCATGTGGTGCGCCTGCCGCCATCAGGTGAGACCAAAGCGCCATGCCGTCGACATGCGGATCCATGTTGTAGACTTCGAAGCCCAGTTCGGCGGTCCATCCCGTCCGGCTGATCAGGACGGGCTGACCGCCCATGGTGACCTGACGCGCGTGGTAATATTTGAACCCGTCCGGGGCCCCGCCATCGACGCAGGCATCCAGTATCTCAAGGCTGGTCGGCCCTTGTATCTGGATCGCCCAGGCACCCGGATCGCGAATTTCAACGTCATGGCCGGGGCGCAGGGCCTGAAGCCATGTGAACACGTCGCGGTCCGCATGGACATACCAGAACCTGTCGTCCGCCAGCCGGAACACCACGCCATCGCATGCAATGCCGCCGCCATGATGACACATCAAGCCGTACCGCCCCCGGTCTACGGCCATGGTGCTGACAGGCCGCGTGAACACATGGTCAAGGAACGCCGCCGCATCCGGCCCCCGGATTTCCAGCGGGACCTCCGGCACATCGAAAATGCCCGCCTTGGTGCGCAAAACCCGGTATTCATCGACGATTGGCCGTTCAAAGGTGACGGGCGTCAGACGCCCTTCGTGGTCACCATAAGCGGTGGTGATCTCGCGCGTCGCCTTGAACCATGGCGAACGAGCACAGCTAGAGATCATGGGCAATACCATTCCGGACATATCCATGGCTCCTTTCGGTCTTGGGTGAGTGGATCAGCCCGGCAGGGCGCGGCTGATGATGGCGTCAAGGTCGAGCCCCTTGGGCAGGGTCCCGAACGCCCCGCGATAGCGTGGGGCAAGGCGGCTGGCGCAGAAGGCATCGGCAACGGGGCTGTCGCCGTGGCGGGTCAGCAGCGCCGCTTGCAAGGTCAGGGCCATCATCTCGGTCACCATGCGCATTCGGCCTTCCAGCCCCTCCGGGTCGGCCAGTTCATCGCGCAGATCGTCGATTGCCCGGTCAAGATTGGGATGGTTTCCGCGCGCCTTCTCCAGTTCCGCCATCACGGCGGGGATCGCCTCGGCCTCGCGCCCCATGGCCCGCAGCACGTCGAGCCCCATCACATTGCCCGACCCTTCCCAGATCGAGTTGAGCGGCGCTTCGCGGTAAAGCCGGGGCATGATGCTCTCTTCGACATAGCCCGGGCCGCCATGGCATTCGAGCGCCTCGACCACCAGGCTCGGGCAGCGTTTGGTGTTCCAGTATTTCGCGACTGCCGTGCCAATGCGGGCCAGCGCCGCCTCGGCCGGGTCATCCATGCGGTCCATCGCCTGCGCCACGCGCAGCCCGAGCGCCAGCGCGGCCTCGACCTCAACCGCCATGTCGGCCAGAACATTCTGCATCAGCGGCTGTTGGATCAGGCGTTTCTGAAAGGCCGAGCGGTGCGATGTATGATGCAACGCCTGCACCAAAGCCTGCCGCATGATTCCGGCCGAGGACATGGCACAATACAGCCGGTTGCCAGTGACCATCTCAATGATCGTGCGGATGCCACGGCCTTCCTCGCCGACCATCACACCGTATGTGTCCTGAAACTCCATTTCGGTCGACGCGTTGGAGTGATTGCCCAGTTTGTCTTTCATCCGCTGGATAAACAGAGTGTTGCGCGTGCCATCGGGTCGCCATCGGGGCACGAGGAAGCAGGAAATTCCCATAACTTCGGTATTGGCCAGTACCAGAAATGCATCACACATCGGGGCCGAGCAGAAGAATTTGTGCCCGGTCAGCAGGTAGCCGTCACCGATCGGTCGGGCCACTGTCGAATTGGCGCGCACATCCGACCCGCCCTGTTTCTCGGTCATGAACATGCCGATCATGGCGCCGGTCTTTTCAGCCGCCGGAATGTCGCGCCTGTCATATTGCGTTGACAGAAGGCGCGGCATCCATTCCTCCGCCA